>Ga0310344_10000423_pt1 | contig 33708 bp, 26 predicted proteins | sample HC15DNA20200_MG_FD_203801 | JGI IMG/M metagenome (GOLD analysis project Ga0310344, IMG submission 203801) | Marine microbial communities from station ALOHA, North Pacific Subtropical Gyre - HC15-DNA-20-200_MG | ecosystem: Environmental > Aquatic > Marine > Oceanic | place: Pacific Ocean: North...
ATCCCGATGCAACGACTCTCGGTGAACCAAACTCCGTTACTTGCTCGGCAACTACGTTTACAGTATTCAACGAGGCATCGCAACATTCAGTTGGTAAACATTCACCCAATTCAATTGTTACGTGACCCCAAGTTCCGACTGGGGTCTGAGAGTTGGTCATTCCTGAGTTCCACACTTCAGAATTATTTATATCTGTTATCTTCCACTTGCGTTGTGTGACGCCGTACTGCGAAACGGATAGTGTGTGAGGACCCGCGGAGGAATTTCGTTGTGTCCATATATTGTTCCCAGTCATGCAATATTCACCATTTGCTCCTGGGGTAGTTAGCCCACTCACGCATATTAAACTGCTACAATCATACACTTGAACAGTTCTAGTAACTTGAACGGCGGCGTTTCCATCGGAGTCGGTTACGTCATATCTTACTATGTATGTTCCAGGCAAATTGATATTAACAGGATCACCCGAAACATGAACGTCCGAGGAAATATCACCATCTTGAGGGTCCCATGCAGTTGCCCCTTGATCAGAATATTGTCCACCCCAAGCCGGATCACCCTCTATAATCACAATGGAAGCATCACCAATCAAAGTTATTACTGGAATTTGGGAAGTCGGTGATGGAGTAGGAGTCGGCGATGGAGATGGACTCGGGGTTGGAGTAGGACTCGGTGATGGAGTCGGGGTCGGTGAAGGTGTCGGACTTGGTGTGGTTGTTGGTGCAACTCCACAAGTTGTCGTGAGAATATACTCTTCAGTTTCCTTTTCGTCACTTTCAATGTTACCAATAACGAATTCCGGAATTGTAAATTCAAGCAAATTGTTTGGATCGGTTCCTGCTTTAAGAACAATAATATAAGAATCCCCACACACAAGTTCTTTCAACGTAGATACTGACAAACCTGCTTTTGAAGTTGCCGAACCATCGTATAATGCACCCCCAACATTTTTATATGATATAATTGACGATATTATCTCACTTTGGCCAATTTCCCCAGTAGTCGGCGTTCCAGGCATAATTGAATGTTCATTTTGATCCGTGACCAACTTAAATTCAGCACACGCATCACCACCATCCTCGGGACAAACCCCATACCAACCTATGTAGGTTTTTGGTGCATACATCTTTTGCTTAAACGTTGCCATCTTACAAATTCATTGGGGTTAAAATTACATTTCCCTGACCAAAGGAAAAATTAGTAGCACGATATGCTTGTTGGTCAGATGCTTTATAAACAATATTATTACCATTGCCCCACGACCAATTAGTCACAACTTGACCAGTTGTTATCACATTATTGGATGAGTCACGAACTTCACACGTAATACCTTTCGTACCAAAAGTATTCCCAAAATTATCAACACATATGTGACCATCTGCATCAAACCCACTCACTGTTACACCTTCTTGGTCATAAATAACCTCACCACCAGTCGTTGCAAACGACAAATCATAATCCGCACATCCGTTTGGATACTCGGTGACAGTTCCGTTCAACTGAATTGTTTTTGTGATTACGTTATCTGCGACATCGACTGCGGTGAATGTCAATGTGTTATTAAACTGAGCTGATTCAATAGTAGAATCCATATCATCTGCATTTGGTACTTCCAATCCTTCTTTTAATCTTACGTAAAAGGTTGAAGTATTTGATGTAGAAAATGGTGTACCTACTTGGTAGGGTTTGTCTGTCCATGTTGGTAATATTGTATCGTTGGTTGGAATGTCTGCTTCTGAATTATTTGTTGTGTAGATGTCATATTCCCAGTTCACGTCTCCACTCGTTTTCCACCTAACCGTTTTGATAAATTGTGTGTAAATTCGCACCACATTGAATGCACTTGGGCCTTCGGTTTCTCGGTATCCTTTGCTTGTAGATGAAGGAGTTGCGTTAAAAGTTGGAGTTGGCCAAGACACAGAACCATTTAAATTGATTGATTCAGTATGCACCTCGTCCTGAACATCTGTTGCAACCACATCAACCGTGGCATCTCCATAATCGTCCACTTCAAGATTCGCCGTTAATCTGAGTTTGATAGCCTCATGTGGTCTAATACCCGACCCTGGAAATGTATCATTCAAAAGATCATCACCTTCTCCAATAACCACATCCACACCACCCATGCCACTCCAACTAACTCCGTTGTCCAACGAATATTCCCAATCAGACACATCAGATCCAACCGCATTCTTAAGTTCAAGTTTTTTCACCCACCCCGTTTGAATCGAAACGGAAATTCCGTTATTTGCAGGAGTTGCCTGAACCCCTTGCCATACATAGGTATCTGAAATTGTATCAGCTACTTCAAATATAGTTGTTGGCCAGGGAATGGTTTCTGATGCCGTTGCCTCGGGTGACACTTGGTTTTGTATCCATCCGGATTCATATGTAATTCCCATGTCGGTGGTTGCCTTAGCCACCAAAGAAAAATTGAAAGTATTCTTTCCCGCATCCAAGTAATCGGATGAAAGATGGTTTAAATTAAGAGTGAGATTGCCCGATGGGTATGCAACGGACGCACCGGGTGCTGGTGGCCAGTCGATTTCGGTTTCATCACGTAGTGTTTCTCCCGAACTTTTGGTCAGTTTGAAATCAAATCTCTCTGCATTTCGTATAAACGTATTCCAATTGAGGACAATTAAATTAGAGTAGGATAAATATTGGGGTGAATTTAGAGTGATAGATGGATGACGATCAAATACGGTACCCGTTAATATTAAATTTCTATTGCCAGTGTAAGTGAGGATTTTCACCTCAGACGTTCCGTGGGTGGGGGAGTCGGGATGCAATGTATCCTTGCCCACATAATTAAAATTCAACTGGGATGTATATGTTTCATCTCCATGCCAAGCACCGAGTGTGGTTGGGTTATCGGTTGCCTTTAATCCCTCATTTAAAACAAAATCAAGTTTATCGTTTACGGATACATTAGTGGGGTTAGTAGATTTTGGTAAGTCCGATACCAACCCTCCATCATTAATTTCATAACTCCACTCGGATGCAGTTGCATCATCATCTGTATTAAAACTAATGGAATGTACAAAACTCTCATCATCAATTGTAAAAGAATATGCAGATGATGAAAAAAGACCTCCGACTGCCCGATATGCCTCAAAGAGTCCTTGTGGGGAGGGACCTTCATATTCAAGATATCCAGTGTCAACTTCCCCATTAACTCTGATGTCTGGTCGGGGCCAGTTGCAAAACGCAATGTCGGACAATACAGGAGTAACCACAATTCCATCGTCTGTATCGTGTATACCACGAACGAAAATCTTGTAGTATCCGGGACCCAACTCAACATCACTTTCGTCTGAGATGTATGCTATTAAATCAAGCGTGTGGTTGTTGTTGCTTTTTATTACCGAATAGTCACTTAAAATTCTAGGAGTTGCATAAGAAGTCTGCGAGTCATTCAACTTCTCTAACTTGTATTGCCAACGAGTTAGTGCAGTTTTGCTTATGTTGACTCTTGCATTGAAGTCCGTGTCGTTTATGTCCGTCCAATCGGATATTCCAATGATTCTGTTTGTAACACTACCCACCAACGAAACTAATGTCTCACGAACATTTCCATTCTTTTCCGTATAAACTACAGTTACGGATGAGTCCCAACTTCTTGATAACGTATTCAGATCATCATGGTCGTTTGCTCCAAGTAAATCTTCCTTGAGTTGAAAATGCAATACGTCTGAAATATCAAGTGAAGTGCCGTCTTGTAAATTTGATACGTCTTGCCATTGTCCGTTGTTTATTTTGTATCTCCAATTGTTTTCGTTTTGAATGCCCAACGACTTTTTGAAAGAAATTGTATCGACCCATCCTTGTGGATCACTGAAAGTAACCGAGTCGGAATTTGAAGGACCTTGCCACTCTAAATAATTTACATTGATATTGCCCACAACGGCAAAATCGGATGCTGGCCAAGGAATTGTAATATTTTCGGTTTTCAACGTGGTTATCATCAACCCCGTGCTTGTCGTACCCCATATTTCGACAACATAATCTCCACCACCAGGAACATTCTCGGTAATGTCAGTTGTAGAGGTGGCCACTTCATTTGATTCTTTTATAACAGTTCCGTTGGAATCTTTTATTCTATATTTCCATACGTTTGAAGTACACGCAGATTCCAAATCAGTTGTGTCAACAGAAAATGTAAACTCTAAGTCGTTTCCCGTCAACGCAGGAACCGAACTAAACAAAATATCAGCAATAGAACCACCACCACCACTGTCACAATCATCAGTTACTCGACCCGCGTCGGCAATCTGCTCACCCGTTGTGACAAGATTATCAATAGTCAAACCCTTCAAGTCACCAACTGCTCCCTGTTTCAAAGTAAACCAATAAGTATGACCACATTCCAACGATTCCAATGACTGCACAAACGAGTCGTTCTCCGATGCCAAATATGAACTGAAAACTCTTGGTTTTGAAGTGTCAGTTGATATTTCATAAACCGACTCAATCACATCATATACGCCTTGAGTTTTAAGTGGAAAATCCGAACAAGGTTCATTGTCACAAGAACCATACCAACCCATTACAAGTTTGTTGTTCTCTTCAATCTGCTCCAAGTCTGCCATTTTAGTTTTCCGTTAAGTCACATCTGTCGTTATTTATACTACCCTTCAAACACTTTCCTTGCATTGAAGGTACTCCACTAGATAAATATACATCATCTGTAACTTCTAACGATATTTCAGCTGAATCAAGTTCACCCAACACGGAAATTACACCAACCGCATCCGAGTATCCAGGTACGTACAAACTTATGCTCTTTGGAAGTCCACCCGTGGAGTTACCCACACACAGGTTTCCGTTGTATGCAAAACTCATCAAAGTTATTCCAGTTGCAACAAATTGTGGTTGTTGACTTGTATCAACTTGATATTCGTTTGCCGTTGGACTGCAACAATCGGGACACGGAACTGGGTTACACGGATCACACCCGGTGTCTTCACAACCACTTGAACATAGTTTGTTGTCAGGGAACTGACCAGGGCCGTATACCCAAATAGCTCTGCCCGAGGTCGAGACATGACCCGTACTACTCGTCACTTCATAAAACACACCAAACGCATATGGTGCAGGACCAATTTTAGTAGTTCCATCATCGGCAGTAATTTCCGCATCAAGACCAAGTTTTGCTACCTCCGTTGGATTTGATATTTTCTCTCCATATCCCCATTGTGCTTTTCCGGGATGTGTCCAATATGTAGTAACTACATTGCCACTAACGTCAACACCACACGAATCGATTAGTGCCTCGGAACGCAATCCTGGGTCGGTATATTGTGTTCCTGCACACCAGTAGTATGTGCCTCCTGCCTCATGTGCCACGGGAGCACTTGATGGGAATTGAGCAAAACTTGCTGGACCGACTCCCCTCGTACAAACTAAAGTTGGTGTTGGAGTTGATGTGGGTGATACAACGGATTGAAATCTATAAACATCTGTTCCATTTTCAATTGTCGGGGTTGCGGTGTAGCAATGCCCAAGTGCATCATAATATGTCAACTGAACAGGGAGGTATGCTTCCCCCGTTATAGTTATCGTTCCTATTGCCTCTGCATCATTTTCAATATATGCAACATATGTGGTTGGGGCTCCATGCTCAATATCTCCGTAGCAAAGTTTTCCACCAAAATCACGTTGCCACTCTGCACTCAAATTATTTACCGCAGGTGAAGTGTTTCCCGGTTGAATCAAGTATTCGTTGGAAGCATAGTCACAACCGCACTCGGGTTCACAATCAGCAGAAGTTACTTGTATTGTTGAGATATATTCGGTTGCTACTTCATTAGGTGGAAGTTGGTCATCTTGTACATAAATAACATACCTAAACTCAGTTGCATCCGATAGACACCTCGTTGGTTCTGTGGCGATTGATGATTCGTAAAACTCACTATGAGCTATGTATTTATCAGGGAAGTCTGGAAATGAAATCATCCAATGGCCAGGCATACCATCTGCCTCCAGTGAGTTCATTGCAACTCTGTGAAGATTGTTTTCCGACAAATCCTTGGTCGGAGAATTTATGTCATAAGTTGCATAATATTCTGCACCCGGTACTTCAAATCTTTCGTATGTACCTTGCATCCAATCTGGGCCCGATGTAACTCGTATGCATACTGGTGATGGGCATGGGAGTGGACTCGGAGTTGGTGTTGGTGACGGAGTTGGTGTTGGTGACGGAGTTGGTGTTGGTGACGGAGTTGGTGTTGGTGGGGGTGACTTAAAATCACAAACCACACAATCCAATTCATTCAACACATCATCTACAACAGAAAGATTTTTCAAATAACCTTCGAACGAAAGTGCTTCTGATGGAGTTGGTGCAGATGAGGGATCGTGTGATTGCGGATGACCTACTACTATTTTACTTTTATATAAATTATAATAAGGATTGGTAGAATCGGTGTTGTTCGCAAATATAATCCCATCAAACCCAACACGGGAATATGAAGCACTTACGTGCCAATTAATTGTACCCGCTTCACCAGGAGTCATAATGTATCGAACATCACGAAGTTCGTCTTGCACCTCACCCGTCACATACGCCTCAGGCAAAAGTCGGGCTGCTTTCCGACTACCACCAGACCGCCGGGGGTCTTGGGTTATACCATAACCCAATGTTGCACCCTTTATAATTCCACGAACCTTCGAATGATAATACCAATTATACGGAATTGCACCTTTTCTAATAGTAACTGGTTCTTTAAACCAAATTACAATTTGCATAAGACCATTCCACTTGAGTTGCATCCCGACGTGAGCTCCTGCAAATTGATTTTCGCAGGGCATCGTTCCAGCTGCATAAGTTGCATAATCAGGGTCAAATATTCTTCTAAATCCATCTATCGTATATCCGGGCCTCATACTTGACTGTTGCCTGTTACCATACCCACCATTATTGACCATTATATTCACCGGGTTATCATATTGCCAACTAGCCAAAACATCTTGCATCTCTGGATAAGTTTCACGATCCTTGATCAACCCAATATAATTGGAATCGTCACCCACCAATATTCCGTCTGCGTATACACTCAACGTACCTGATGTAACGTCACCTATCAATTTAATTGACATAAACCCATTATTCAAAAATTCAAGGGTTTCAAATGAGTGTTCGGTTGTAGATGTATCAACATAAGTAACTTTAAGTTTCTTGTCATTGGTCGGTGAAACTTTTAACTCCAACACCACAAGTTCCTTGTCGGGATCACCGACATATAGAATTGTTCCTTGGGACTTGTCTAGTTTGAGTTCAAACGAAATAGTAAAATCATCCTTTATACTAGGTGTTTTCGATAACGAAAGATTATCTTGCTCTCCAAGAAAAGATATTAAGTTCGCATCAACCTTATTTACTTCGGCCTCACAACACCCAACCGAATCCAAGTAGTTATCTTCAAGTCGCAAACACATACTCGTTTTTGTATTTTCATACTTCTTAAAATTGGACGGTGGGAAATCACAAGTATACTGAGCATGATTCTTTACAATCCTAAGTTGCTCAATCCACCCCTCAAACTGTTCTTGTTCGGATTTACCTATAAATAACTGATCTGAATTCTCATAAACCGAATCATCGGGAATAGGAGAACCTATCTGTGTTCCGTTTACATAAAAATTCAAATCTCCGTCTTTTCTTACAACGGATATCTGACTCCATGTTTCCTCGGGTAATTCATAGGAAACCTTTCGTTGAATATTACCACCACTATCCTTTTTCTCGAATACAAGTTCATGAGAATCTTCGTCATAAAAAAGTTCCCATGAGTTCTTCAGATAAATTATTGGTTTCATATGCTAGTTCTTCGTAAAATTAGTCTTTTAAGTTGGTGTCGGAGTTGGTGTCGGAGTTGGTGTCGGAGTTGGTTTTGGTGGGATTCTTACCCACATATCAAGTGTGAAGTCACCACTTCCAAATTCAAAATTATCATCATTTGCAGAATCTATGTTAACTTCAAGAAAATCATCGTTTCCGTCAAATTCAATGGAAGTATTTCCATAATGTTTTTCCGTGGAATAACCCACACCGTTTTGTTGGGTTATGTCGTAGACGTTTCCAGAGTAGTCTATTATAGGATGTGTAACCTCATTTGAGTGTTTAACTAACAAAGATGTCTGCTCACAATCTGGATCATCTACACACGGAGGTGGTGTTGGAGTTGGTGTCGGTGTTGGAGTTGGTGTCGGTGTTTGTTCAAATGAACATATATCATCACAATCTGGAGTAAAGTCACATCTGTACTTGGCAAACTTAATAATCTTAACTGAATTCAAATTACCCACAAGAAAATGAAAATCTCCACCTGTGGTAATTAAACCACTCTGCGTTCCCTGTTGGGGTTCGATATAAAATCCTATTAGTGCCACTTGAATTAACCCGAAATCAGATGCATTGTCAAATTCAATTCCGACGTTTTGTCCGTCCACATAAAACTTAAGTTTGTGTTCGTGCCTTACAACCGCAATATGATACCAAGTATCATCTTGAAGTTCACTTGCTACTGAGTGTTGTGTGTCAGTTACTTGGTCTGCAAATACAAGTTCCTTGTTCGTGCGTGAATAATACAATGACCAACCAAGATCACAAACCATAGGTTCGATATCACGTGGATTGGTAGGATCAAGTTGACTTAGTTTTATTCTGGTTTCAATTGTAAAATCTCCAACTGAAATACCAAGTTCATCGGCAAGGTCAGTTGGAGATACTGCAAGCATTTCCTCTCCTGGGAACTCTATGGATGCGTAGTCGCATACTTTATCTGCATTATCTGCTATTATATTAGAGGAACCTGGACGTGGCTCGAGCCATTCCGCTTGCCAATCTCTGCGATATTTGCTATGGTCTTGAATTACACCCGCTGTTTCCGATGGGTGTAGGTTCAGCACAATGTCTTCACACTCGGGATCATTAACGCACGGGGGACACTCACCCTTCTCAACCAGTATGCCATGTGCAGACCAATCAACACACCACGGATATATACCGAATGACCCTGCGTTGTGAATTTTAGTCGACATCCTCAATGCAGAGGCATTATTGCGGTCGCCAAGCACCCAACCACCACTATTATCATGCGTTGCCCCATTCAGATAGTCCGTCAAAGGGGAGTCGGGAGTTATCCACCACATAGGATTATTCGCATTTGCCCAGGGTGAATTCTCGTGTATGTATTGGTAGGCAAATTGACCCAGACTTGGATCATCATTATACTCATATGTTCCATTTAAATATTCATATGGAGCAGGTACATCAGAAACACACAAGTTGTGATTTGGTGAACCATCACATACGAATGTCGGAGTTGGTGTCGGAGTTGGTGTGGCACACAAGTATTCGGTTGGAGATTGCTTTTGGGCAGCTATATTCAATATAAAATTTGCCACGTCTGCGTCCGGCTTCACTGGAACATCAGGTGGGCAGAGTTTGGCAACCGCATTAATAATCCACTTGGCCTCCGGCAGACCGGGTTCGGTGTATGTGTCCCAATCAATTACTTGCGCCGCAATATTTTTAGCCGTATTTGCATCAGACGCGTCGGGGAATCCGTCCTGATTTACATCACCATAATACTGAGTCGTGGGCATGGTCGGTTGCCCTTAAATTGTATAATCCCTTCGTGCTCCTCCAACCGATGGTGCGGCCACAAATGTAGAATATGCTGAATTGATTGTAATGACAGACTCTCTTGAACTATATTTAATCTGAAATCTGGCCTCCGAGTTTGTTTCAAACGTTTTCATGCCAAACAAATCCCATGTTGCAGGAGGATTTAGTGGAATGGCGGTCGCGGATGCCCATGCAATAACCAAATGATTCGGCTGATCAAGATTAAAAACCCCAGCTGGGTAGAGTTTCCCGCCATATGCATATTCGGCCGATGAAAATACAACTGCTCCTTGAACCACTTCAGTTGGAGTAATTCCGTCAAACTTAACTTGAAACGAACCCACATCTCCATCATGCTCAGTTGGATCTAACGCACCAAAATTGAGAACCAAGTCAATTGTATCCCCCGTATCAGAATCATAGTCCCACGAATAAAATGGTCTAGCACCAACGGGAGTCGGACTCGGAGTTGGACTTGGTGTCGGTGAAGGTGTTGGACTCGGTGTAGGACTCGGTGTCGGTGAAGGTGTTGGACTCGGTGTAGGACTCGGAGTCGGTGAAGGTGTAGGACTCGGAGTCGGTGAAGGTGTTGGACTCGGAGTCGGTGAAGGTGTTGGACTCGGGGTCGGACTTGGAGTTGGTGTAGGAGTTGGAGTTGGTGTAGGAGTTGGAGTCGGGGTTGGAGTCGGGGTTGGAGTCGGGGTTGGAGTCGGGGTTGGAGTCGGGGTTGGAGTCGGTGTAGGAGTCGGCGTTGGCGTCGGGGTTGGAGTCGGTGTTGGTGTTGGACCAGGAGCAGCGCACAACTCAAGACCATACTTGTTTCTACCCGTGGGAGAAGTAACCGAATCAAATACGTCAGCATCTATAACAGTCGGCATTCCCGTGTTCTCAGCATACTTAAATTTAAATTTCAATCTGCTAACCACATCAAGTGGGAATCCAGTTGCAATTTCTCTCAAATCTGCAAATCCAAATCTATTTGAACTTCTGTTAACCGATTCTGCTTCACCCAGTGTGACCTCCCAATTATCCGAACCTGCCACTGGTTTGAGTTTTCCACCAAGGCAACCATCGGATGATTCAAAATAGACCATTGGTTCTGTTCCATTAGCAGGGAAGTTGGATGCGGTTATGAAAGCCGCAGGCCTGGTCGAATTCGGAAGTTTTATCATATAAGTCCGTGGGAATCCGTCAACAACAGGAAAGTCCGTGGGATTAAATCCAAAAGTTCCCGTCTCTCCAAACACAACAGTTCCAAGACCATCAACTGGCTGAGAACCAACATGGTGCGGAACCGTTGTAAATGTTGTTGGGATACAAACCCCAGATGGGTCCGTACTCACATCTACAAAATATCTTGTTCTATTTACCAACTCCGAATACAATGAATATTCTGGGGTTCCCGGAGTTGCATCATCTCTTAGTTTCTTAAAAGTAACGGGATCTGGATCAACATCCAAATCAAAGAAAATATCCGAAAATTGAACTTCCGCACCCTGTACCCTTCCATTTGTACCCTGTGAGTTCAAAGTACTAAGATTAACTACTAAGTCAAATGTTTTTGCGGTTTCGTCAATGTTCTTGATTTCAAAGGTACACGTAGGAGCAATACATTCATCTGTTATTCGGAGTTCAGTTGCATCCGACACATCCGTTGCATAATCACCCACGACTACACCCGGTAGTGTCAAAGGTAAGGTGGGTGCGATGTTATCTTGCGACTTCAACTTTATGATATAAGGAACTCCACATACAAGTTTATCGAAGTCTCCCATTGCAATATCACTTGTGGACGCAGACCAATGCTTCCACCCCGCATTAGAATCGGAAACCTGAAATACGTAATCTATTTCATTTACATAATCCGACAGAGCTAACTCTTCACAATCGGGGGAGTCGCAATCTCCGTACCAAACCAAATTATATACCTTTTCTAATTTTCCCATTATTTATACCTCAATCAAATCGCATCGGCCTTCTTCCACATTTCCATAAAAACATTTTTCATTTAAATCTGCATAACCCAAACTCACTGCGTGAGTCGAATCAACAATAGATAAATATAACACAGGATCAGTATTAACCCCGCCATTAAATATAATAGTTCCGATTGGTTTTCCGTCAGGTAGATATATTGTACATGACTCGATTAAACCTTCCGTGAAATCACCCGTACCCGAAACCACGCACATATCACCACTATACAGTTGTTTACCCACCGTTATATGATTTGCTCCGTCCACAAGTGCCTCTCCATCGGGACCCACTTGATACTTGGTTAACCCGTTTCCTTCCTTACAACACACAAACGGAGTTGGTGATGGAGTATCCAAACATTCGCATACTAATTGCCAGTGCTTTGATTCACCTGGAATATCTGCTATGGTAACACCCCAATCATGTTGTTCTTCATGTTGAGTACCCTGCTCATCGTGAGCGACCCAAATAATATAATTGTGACTAACCTTCGCACCCTGCCGATATCTGGTAGCAGGGAACCACGGAGTGACCTCCGCACATAGACACTCGGGCGTCGGAGTTGGAGTCGGAGTAGGACTCGGAGTTGGAGTCGGAGTGGGACTCGGAGTTGGAGTTGGAGTTGGAGTTGGAGTTGGTGTCGGAAATACAACATCTGCACATGAGCAGATAAATTCCCAGTGAATTGACTTACCAGGCTCATCGTCTGCATCATTTACCTTTCCTTTAGCTTCATACAAACTGCCATTGTGAACCGCAACGTCACCCGTTTGAAACAAACGATAGTTCTGATTACAATGTAACTTCACCTCACCACTCGGATCGTCAAGAAAATATTCCCATTTAATGGATTCAATATCTGAATATTGTATAGGGGTTTCCAGTACAACATAATATTCCGCACCATGATTTATAAACTGCCACATTCCAACCCCAGTATCATCATCATTAAACAAACCCCCGACGTATCCTGATATGTTTCCTAGAAGTTCAGTTTTTGATTCATCGGAGTACTCACCTCCAAAAACATTTTTAACAGCTGGAACATAACACTCATCCGAACCTTTAAGTTTAATGCAAATTGATTTTACATAAAATCCGTTTGCCTCTGAACTCCCACTGATGTATTCCATCTTAAAGGTATCAAACGCATCCGAAATACTTCCATCAATCGTAGTTTGCATCACACGATTATCTGTGTCGGGTGCGTCCTCGGGTACTCCCTCCAAGTTGCTCGCACTCATTATGGTGATATACTCACTGGATTCCGTTGGAAACCACCCATTATTCCACGGTAAATTCTCCACACAATCACACACATGTTGTGGTTTGCCCTTACTTGTTAAGGCCATGAACAACTTGTCATTAACACTCTTTAACCAACTCATAACGATTCCAATATATTCATAAATATAAAACTAAGTGAAAATCAACACATATTATAAACAAAAGAAGGAGTGGACGAACCACTCCTTCTTGTAAACACTCTTACTAAAACTAGATTTAACCCTCGGTTGTAATAACCGCAGCCAAATCTTCAACTGAAAGGACACTATTCGCATCTTCCGTGTATAATGCACCACCCGGAATTGCAGTGGATACCACATTACCGGTCTGGCCAGCAAATCCATTGGATGCGCCTTCTGGTGGAGTTCCTGTGAAATCTCCTGGTAGTGCGCCCGATCCGTTGTAAATCCACTCTCCATTTCTGTTATATGGTGTGTTGGTCAATACCCACTTAGTACCACCCCAATAGATGAACCACTCACCACTCTCATGTGTATAGGAATCTCTTCCACCTACAAACCCTGCCTTGCAGTATCTTCCGTTTGCCGAGGCAACGTCACCAGTGAAGTCCGAGACATTATAACAAGATTCCCCAGACACAACAAGTGAACCATATGGTCCAGAGTTTGGTAGGCCTGCGTTATTCTTATAATGCGTACCGGATACATCCATTAGAGGTGTTGAAATTACCCAAGAAGTTCCATCGAACCAACACCACCAGTCACCATTCTTATAGGTTGGTCTGTTATTCTTGAAAGTTGTTGACATTTTATATGCACCACTTCCTTCCTGACTACCCACCAATGTAAATGACTCTGGCCATGCAAGCGAAAGTTTTCCCGCATTCGTATCAAGGCTCGATGCAACCATGCCCACAACATTGTAGGGTGCAACACCGATAACTGATTGCATATAATATGCACCGCCGCACGACAAATTTGAAAATGTAGTTCCAAGTCCCGCCGTAAACGGAGTGGATGCGTTGGTCGCACCACCAGCTGGTTGCAGAACCAATACTTGCCTAAGTTTTCCGTCAAGATCACTAATTGAACTGCCGGTACATGGTGTCGGTTTAGTACCGATCCACGCTAAATATGTATCACCTTGTGATTGTTCACTCATTTTTCAATTCTCCCATTTTTAATTAAAGTTATACAGGTACCACACGGCCCATGTCTACACCATCCGCAGATGGGACTAACCCAGGAATTTCTACTGGAAGCAACGCGAAGTTCTTTATCAAGTACATTCGGCCGCATTTTAACTCGGTGAAACCTTGAAGACCATCTCCATATTGCATGAGCATACCACTGAAAGTCTTCGGTGCGCCTTCTTCGTATCCATAGATTTCAACCGAGGACAAATCGGATAACCGATCTGCCCAGGGGCCTTGATAGTTTCCACTTGTATCGTAACTTCCAAGAAAGTCACTGATTGGTGCGTTGGAACATTCGGTTTCCCCGTCTACTCCATACCACGCAATCGTATATTTTGTTGTTAATATTGCCATAATTTTTAATCTCCTCTAATAAGTGTTTGTAAGAGTTGTTTACCTTTAATAATAAGTATTATAATAACTAAGTTTTATTCTGCGTCCGTCTGATATACCAAAACAATTTTATAAATATAGTGGGTACTTTAAAAACAATACCCTTTGTATCGTTTACCTCGGGATTTTCTGCATAAAGTCTTCTACATATGATTTTTTTCCACCAAGAAACATTTTCATATGTGCAATTTGAAACCACTATATTCTTGGTTTTGGGCAAATCTTCCATATCATAATCTCCCCAATTACCCAAATCAACGAATGCTCCGTCTATAATCGTGCGGAAATCATTAACAAACGTACAATCAATAATTCTAACACCATCAACCTTACACTTTATAGTAAAGTGATGCTTAGTGTTATTGGCAATGAACCTACATCTCTCAAAGGTAATATTACCTCCCCTTACAATGTCCACGCAATCTTCGTACCCGCCAATTATCTCACAATCTCGCACCATCACGTCGTGGCAATACGATAACTTCAGTCCCTCTGCGACTCCATTTGCATCAATCGTACAATTCTCCACCAAAACGGATTCCTTGGGACGACCTGGTCGCCACCCAAATCCAAGAGCATTGTCATCTCTACGTCTTTTAAATCTACCAGGATCTCCTTTAAATGATCCACCTGATACCACCCTGTCATATTTTTTGTCCATTGTATACCCTCTACGTAGTTAAAAGTTGATGCCTATAGGATTTCTCAAATTCCTCTTGAATTTCCACCGAAGTCAGTGCCTTTTTGTATATCTTTATATCATCCAAGTATCCTATATCCCCCTGAGCTGCCACTTGTAGTTCCGCAACTGGAACACTAGGTTCAATTAATTCCGCTGATTTTGAAAATTGGCCATTCATATAACTCTTTAGTGTCGTCCGATCTCTAACCAATGTAAGAAATGTCCATTCATTAGATTTTATTGGTGTAGTTAATTGAGGTCTACCCGTCACGTTGCGACCCACGTTCATATCACCATTTGCATATATCGTAAACGCCCCATAATCGGTCCCGGTCTGCTTATCTCGTTTGAATATAACTGCTCTGTTTGAATCGTTGGTGCGATAAAACCAAACGGAAATCGTAAAAAAGTTTCCCGTGAACACATCAGATGAAATTGGAGAGTTACATACACGGGGTGCACTTAAATCATCAAACTTATATATCGTATCAGAATCTATCGCACCGGGAATATCACTGGATGCAAGTTCCTCGTATGTTGTGCCTATACCCAAGTGGTTATTGTGACCAGATTTGTCAAACACCACATGAGATTCGGCAGGAAGGTGGCCGTACTTAGAACCAAAGTCCCACCAAGCAACCAAATCCTCATCCACAATTGGTAATGTTTCATCAGTAGTACCCGATACCGAATTGGAAAACTTAAAACAAACCAATCGGTCAAGTTGTTCTTCACCACAATGTATCACACAATAATCCTCACCTATATAACAATTGGGTGTGGGAGAAACCACCCCATACACAAGTCTACTGACAAACTCCCAATCCATTGATGTTGATTTCATATACAGATATGCAAAATCCGAGTCGGCCGACGTAATCACCATATACTTGTCACTTACGTGTATACCCGAACCAAACTTATTTATGTGATCATAATCTATACCCGATAGTCTATATGGTGGAAATATGTCGGATTGTTGTAGGGGAAGTCCCATGCTGGGCAGGAAATCCGACTGGGTATGAAAACGATAAACCGCACCAGGTGAAGCACTTGGTAGGTAGTCATCATTCGGATCAAATCTAAACCGAGAAGATTGATTTCCCGTGAAAGACGCATAAACATCGTCATCAGAAATCGTTAATGCCAAAGCACTGGCCCCACGTGATCCTTGATAACGGATATGGAATTCCGGGGCATCGGTCGATAGGATACCCGTGGAAGGCACACTGCTTACTCCGGGTATATCATCTCTTGATGTAATGTCACATAACCTCAGATCATAAATATCAGAATCAAGTGGGCCCTCATGGGACAACACAAGTTTCTTTCCATCAACTGCCATGCTTTCCACATCGGATTCATAACCAAAAGTTGCCCACTGACCAAAGGATGCAGTTCTATAACTTGTCATGGTTCCTGCGGAATCCAGTACCATAATAATATCATCTTCAGAAGAATCATACTCAACATACTCAAGTTTATTCTTGGATGATGTCCAATTTACTCCAATTCTACTGGATACCCAAATCATCCCCGAGGCAGACCTCTTATAAACTCGTATACCCGAGGATTCGGTGCATACAATCAAAATATTTCTTACAGGATCCGCAGTCTTTACCCATTTTATGTGCTTTACCTCGGCAGAACTTCCAACCACACCACTTAAGTCAATTCTGTCATGGGAACTTTCAACAAAGTGTGAATTTCCGGAAGTACTCTTTTCATAAAAAATAATCTGCGGGGATGTTGAACCAGATGCATCCCCATTCACCGCAACCGCAACTTCGTCTCCAACAAAAGACATACTGAAAATCTGTGAACCGGGTATCAATGCAAGACCTTCAATTTTATCAATTCCATTACTCATAGGCAATGTAGTTTCCACCACCTCCACAACAGGAATATTAAATGGTTGTCGTTGAGATTCCTCATCAGTTGAGTTGTATATTGCGGTAGCGGTGGTAGCCGACACTGGACCATCATATACCCTGAAATCGTCTATGCTACCACGATATCCGTATTTGCCCGGATATCCCCGATTGTCTTGCAAATTCCCCAATACAATGGGACGGGGACAATCCAAATCAAAACCATGTATCACATCCGCACCCGAACCGGTGACATCCTCACCATTCATATAAATCGTGACTTTGCCATTTTCAACCGAATACAACAGATGTGTCCATGCGTTAGAATTGAATGGTATACTCTTGGTCAGTTGGGTTGAAGACGCACCACCATATCTCTCCGAATTTTTAATAGAACCATCGGATACAAATGCCCCGTTTGAGTATATTAACCAAGCATTCTTATAGGAACTCGGGGAACTGATCCACTTTGATGCAAACATACTAGTCCGACAGGACGCATTATTAGGGGTGCAATTTTCAGAATAGCAACATGAATCTTGATCAAGAGCAACTTGAGTATTCGGATTGCACCAAAAAGAAATTGAAAAATTTGCAGAATGGAAAGTTTCATTTAAAACATTTCCGAGTCTACAATAATGGGCAGATTGATCCATAGTGAAAACCTTTCCACGGTTTGAACCAGACAAATCATCACGAATTGTGGCAGAGGGTGCGATAAAATTATATCCCCCCACTGGATCTTCAACATAAACATCCGTTGAAGAATATTGTGCGTCCCAACGAGCAAGCAACTCAGACTCTAATTGAATCGGTGATGGTGTCGGTGTAGGACCCGTTGGGCCCACCGGACCTACAGGAACTTGTATATATACACCATCGGATGGATTAACATTGTCATTCTTATATTCCAACGTAGGTTGAGTAATGGAATCCTTCAAACTCCAAGTGGAATCGGCATTGTAAACCGCATACCAACCGTTGTCGTTTTTATACAACGGTTTTTTGTTGGAGAAACTGGTTGTCATTACATATGTCCCCGATGCACCAGAGAATCCATTCGGTGCGTCAAACTGCTCTACCAAATTAACTGATGTTAAGTCAACTCGACCTCCGTCAGCATTCAAATCCCCAGTTGTTGCATCAGTGATGTCATATGGAATTCCCGCTAACTCCGAATATACCAAATAACCCTCTCCGCACTCCATGTTCCTAAAGGTAGCACCAAGACCGGCCAGTTGCGGTGAACTTAATGCAGCGGCCGCACCCAGTTGATCAAATATGTAGACTTGCCGAATCTTGTCCGTATAATCCACCAAATCAATGGGAGTGCAGTTTTCACCAACACCCACCCAAACCAAGTGTTTTCCATTTGTTATCTGTGCCATTGTAAATAAATATAATAGGATACCCGTGAGTCACCTATTTTTGGTTCAATAATAACACAAACATTATATTATCTTAAACTCAGAGTGACTTCCCAGTTGTCTGTTCCTGACACGGGTTGGAGATTTCCTTCATAACAGGATCCGTCCTCTTTCTCAAAGTAAACCATCGGTTCTGTTCCAGTGGCAGGAAAATTCGATGCGGTTATGAATACCGCAGGTGCAGTCTCACCCGAAAGTTTTATCATATAAGTCCGTGGGAATCCCTCGGTACTCGGAAAATCTACCGGATTAAACCCAAATGTACCCACCACACCAAATACAACGTTTCCAATTCCGTTAACTGGTTGTGTTCCCGTGTGATGTGGAATTGATATATAATCTGTTGTTGGTATGCATGAGGGTGGTGGGGATTCCGGTCCACGACCTCCCTGTTGACAAGATGGATCACAATCCCAGACCCCACCCTTTGGATTTGAGTCACCGTTCTTCAATGTCTTTGTAGGATTTTGAATTGAATCTGTTAATGACCAATCCGTTCCATTCCACCAAATCCACCAACCATTTTCATTCTTATATGTTGGTTTATCATTTTTAAAAAATGTTGTCATCTTAAAATTTCCGTTTGCAGGATCAAACTCACCTGTCAAATCGGATATTGCAATAGACTCTGGAAACAAAAGTGAAATCCGCCCCTGATCAGATGTCAGTTCCGATGAAACATACCCCGTAGGTGAAATGGGATTTACCACTACAACAAAACTGGATACTCCGCATTCTATATCAGTAATATCCCCCGAACCGATTCCCGCAAGAAATGGTGTTCCAAGTTTCGCAGACGAACCACCCTGATCAATGGCATAAAAATACTCAATGTCTTGTTGGGTTGTCAGTGAAACCGAAGTACACTCTTGGGTTGAAGTTCCGTGCCAACCAAGTAATTGTGCCACGATTTAAACCTCCCTGAATATGATTACAGGTATATTATTGCTCAACATAGCACCCGTTCTAGTGGCCGCATCGTCTGCACTACCCCACGTTGCCTTGAAGCATTTCCCATCCAATTTAAGGAATATATCTTCGTCACCCTTAATGAATTTATTAAGCACAAACGGACAAGACCCGTTTGGAGCAATTAAATCGGCGGCCGAGGCCTCTAGTTTTCCGTTAGTAAGAGCATCCTCAAAAAATGCATATGATTCTTGTCTCAGACCGTTGAAATTCGCCACTGGTCGAGGATCTTGTTTTTTCGAGAATAAAAATTCACCACGAATTTCTCCAAATGCGGGTCTGTGCTTGAACTGAAGAAACGTACCCATTCCCGGTAGATCTGCCTCGGCAATTCCAAGACTTCTAAGATAGTCCCAGTCTCCCAAGTCGCACAACATCACTCGGTCCACTTTCTCGTTGGCAATCGTGACTTCATAAGTTCGGTGTCTTCCTCCGTCACCTTCTGGTTCTGCGTATGCAGCGGCCAAATCAAATGAACCATATGTATCATCGTCAGGTTTACCACACTCAGCAACTACCACAGGTGATGGTGATGGAGACGGAGTTGGTGTTGGTGATGGTGATGGACCCGCACCAATCAATTCAAGGTTGACCTCCCAATTATCCGTTCCAGCAATTGGTTTAAGGTCACCTCCATAGCACGCTCCGTCACTTTTTTCAAAATAGACAGTCGGTTCTGTTCCAGCGGCAGGGAAGTTGGACGCGGTTACGAATACCGCAGGTGCAGTCTCACCCGAAAGTTTTATCATATAAGTCCGTGGGAATCCTTGTGTATCAGAGAAGTCTGATTGGGCATATCCAAATGTTCCTTCCACACCAAATACAACGTTTCCAAGTCCATTAACTGGTTGTGTTCCCGAGTGATGTGGGACGGAAACATAGTCCGATGGAATACAACCGGCCGAAACAGGTGTCGGAGATGGTGTAGGTGACGGAGATGGTGACGGAGTTGCAAGAGTTACCTCGGCAACAAGCAATCCACGTGGAGCTGTCGAATCACCAGGACTCAAGTTTGCGTGTGGGATGTTGACACTCTGATTCGCATCTGTCAACTCAACTATATACGCATAGCCGCACTCTAGTGTTGTAAACGTATTACCCGTTGCACCACTTCTATATGTAGGCCAGGTATTACCCTCAACACGATAAACTCTTTTGATAGTCGCTTGATGGTCTTCCAAATTAAACGACGTACATGGGTTATTTTGATGTACCTCAAAATCACCATACCATATTAAATTCAATTTTGCACTCAATTCACTCATTTTATTTCTCCTCTAAATTACAAAGATTATTTGCTATTGCTCCCACCAAACACTTACCCGTTAGTGGGCCCGACATAACCGACAAATAAATTTTATCAGAAATAGGACTACCAGTATAAGTAACATGACTTACAAGTTCACCGTTATGCATTATGTCAACCGCAGTAGGTGTGGCTGAATTTGAAGCATCTCCACCTGACAACGAAACTGCCCCATCCAAGGACCATCCCGTTGATACTATACCATTTGCCTGATCTGAAATTATTTGGGTAGATGATATGTTATACACATTCAAACCGTCCTCGGTACATACCACATCACTACACTCATCCGAAATATATCCTGTTTCGTCTGCTAGATAAAAGTTATCTATATCAAAGTCCTCAAAAGAACCCCTACCCGTTACAATGTATCCCACTCCACATTCAAGAGTCTGAAAAGTGTTATTGAAAAAATGGTCAAACGTATTACCCGATGCGTCAACCAATGCCTTTAAATCTGCCCTGTCCTTATTATAAGGAGTGAACTTTTCAAACACACGTCCACTGAGATTTCCCGAATCGGAGACACGGATTATAGAATCAAGTTTTGCTCGATCCGTACCCGAATCCTCGGTTGAAAGTGATCCGTCTAGTGATAGATCCGCGGCCGAGGACATATCATCACATGCACCAAACCAACCAAATTGATATTTCTTACTAATAGTTCCCATTTTTTATAAATATTATCCTACTGAAAGTTCCTTCGATATTATTGCAATAAACTCAGAGTAACTTCCCAGTTATCTGTTCCCGTGACTGGTTTAAGATTTCCCCCGTAACAGGATCCGTCATCCCCTTTCTCAAAGTAAACCATCGGTTCTGTTCCAGCGGCAGGGAAGTTGGACGCAGTTACGAATACCGCAGGTGCAGTCTCACCCGAAAGTTTTATCATATAAGTCCGTGGGAATCCGTCAGTCACGGGGAAATCTGATTGGTCGTATCCCAATGTACCCACCGTGCCAAATACAACGTTTCCGATTCCACTGACTGGTTGTGTTCCCGTGTGATGTGGGACGGAAGTGAGTCCAGTAGGAATACAGATCGCAGGTGTTGGTGAGGGTGAGGGTGATGGAGTTGGTGTTGCAGTCGTATTACAGGTAGTTGATATCCCATACTTCTGCAACCTAGACATAGACGATGATGCAAGAGTATTTGCAATCGTCAACCCACCGGATGTAACCGCAGATGGTTTAAGTGCAACAAGGTACATCTTACCACATGAAAACCCATCCAACGCAGACGATGAACTACTTGGGTCATACTTAATCATACCCGAGTCTCCCAAAGTAGAAATGGAATCTATCTTTGCCAAAGACTCCGATGGTAAGTCGGAGAACTTCAATTCCCTACACGGGTTTTCGTTCTCGTCACACGTACCGTACCATACGTATTGAAATCTATCATTTAAAGTACCCATACAAATAAATATAAAGCATTATCTTTTTATAACACCTTAAATCAAGAAATTGCTCTTAACCGGGAAATTACTTTGTTTAGTGTCTCTGCTCTTAGATACTTAACTGAAATATTTGCTCTCTCAGGACGAATTGTAATTCCGTGTTCTTGTCCACGTTCTATAAAATCCTCCACATAATCAAATGCTCCGCGATGCTTTAGCCAATACCAATACATATCCTTCATATCAGACATACATTCCAACAAAATATGATGCTCAAGAAAAACATTGGAATATAAGGTTATATCCCTAAAAACCGCAACTTCGGATGGTGGTTCAGTTAATCCCGCATCAATAATTAAATTCATTCATCCTCACCCAGATCCTCGTCATCATCAAACTCAAGTCCCATTTTATTGATGACATTGGTTAATATGTATGCCCAGTCCTGTGGATCAGTTGTTTTCTTCATAATAAACTCTATCAACGCATAACTAACTTTATCAAGTTCTGGGTTGGTTGGTCTATTCGTACGTTCACCTTTTATCACAAATCCAGGTATATCCTGTGTGTTTTTGTTTAGTAAATCCGACAACTCAATCATCTTTCCTATATCGTCAGGTGAATTTGCCACCTTGTTGTATGTGGACATGAAATCCTCAAGTGAAGTAACACTTATTATTTCAAACTCGGGTAAAACCCCGTGCCGTTGCAATAGGTGTTCCTTGTCATCGTTTACAGCCATACTAATAAATATTAGTCAAAGTATTCTTTTGTCACTCCAAATAAATTTCCGTGGGTATTATGATAACAATTATAGCAAACTATTTCCAAGTTCTCCAGTACATGGTTGCTTCGGTCTCCATCCTTAAACGCAAGAACAAGTGGAACACGACCATCCGTGACTCTTGCTTCTGCATAACCACATACTTCACATACTTGTTGTTTTAAACTTGCAGCGAATAATTTCTTCCGTAATCTATGTGGTGGATAACTTGGGTGCATTCCCATTATTATTTCTTCCAACGGATATTTTCCACGATATGGATTGTGTACCTTTGGTCTGCCCTTTAAATCGGTACATTTGCACCGTTCCATGATGCCATACAACTTGGCATATTTTTTATATGTGTTGTAACTTACCCCCAATAGTCTTGCAGCGTCGGCCGCAGAAGAACTATTGTCTTGTGCAAGTTTTATTTCACTCTCCATGAGAGGCTTGCTTTTGCCTGTATTTGCCATAACGTTCTTGTATATATAAATACAATGAACATTAAAAAATCGTATCAGACCTACTTCTTGCGTTTACGGGATTTTTTGGAAGTTCTTTTGGTTGGTTGTCTGAATATCGCACGTTCTTGACTTTTCTTTATGTCAGTATCGTGGTTCTCACGCAAAAACTCCAACATCCTCACCAACACTCCGTGCATCATCTTTACGTCAGCAGATGCAGTATGCCAGTTATCAGAATTTAATTTAAACGCAGTTGCAAGTTCACCTAGTTTTGAACTTATATGACCATGAGTTCCCGAACTCCTAAACAACGACCTAAACAATTCACCCGCATCTTCATTCTCCGACAAAGTTTCTATGGCAGGACCAAAAAAGTATCTTGATATTTTCAAAGTATCGAGAACTTCCGCAGTAGGGAGCTCCATTTGATAAGTAGATGCTCTACTTCCCACGAACTTCACGTCAAATCCTGCATTGTGGGCAACAAGAACAGGATTGTCATACTTGTTGATAAAATCAATGAACTTGGATATCGCAGTTTTCTCATCAACATGTTCACACTTCAAATCATAATACTGGGTCATTTTCAAAATATCGTTGGGATCAGTAATTGAATCTTTTCTCTTCTTTCTGATTCGTTCCCAGTTCAAACGTTCAAACCCATTTGGATCGGTGAGCAGTTTTTTTGACACATCTGATAAATTGACTCCATAGTTAAGTTTCTCCACGACTTCAAAGTCGTTTCCTTTAACTGCCCACACCGCAACCTCCGTAATTTGAGCATAGTCGTGTTCGGGATCAAGACCAAGGGTTTCTAGGTCAAACATTATCAAAGTCTTACCCTCAAGATTCAAGAAAGTGTCAAGCAAAACGTCAATTGTAATCCCGCATAACTTTTTACTCTCAGGTATTAGGTCGCAGAGTTTTATATGGTTGGAAATATATGACACATATATAAATAGTGAACAAGACAAATATATATACATTATGGGAAGTAGAAGTTCAGACGGAGGGGGTTCATATGAAGTCATATAACGATAGTTGGATAAGAAAAAGATTAACGGCTATCGAAGATGAACTAGAATCTTTAAAAAAGGTTAAAAACCTAAGTTCATTCATGCACCCCCAAGGTGAGTCGGGATGGTCGTATGACCCACAACTTCCTTACTATTTCCACAGAAAGAACGAAAAATTCCAATATGCCCTAATTGATCTGCAAGTAACGGGTGATGGTGCAGAGAGCATTCTAAATACAATGGGTGATGCGGGGTGGATGATAGCAGGAATGGGACTCGTTGACGAAGACACGGGAATTGCACCATTTACCTTCAAACTGAATTTACAATCACTTGACGTAAACCGCACCAAATTTGCCTACAAATGCTTTTCATACGAACTTGCATCGAGTTACTTGCTTGAAGGTATTCTGAATGAATTAAACAAGAAAGAGGGATACGACTTCACTTGTACAGCCGCCTTCAACAAAACTCATTCGTTCTGTTTGATGACAAAAGTTATTTATTGAGGGTGATCCTCAAGATACTTTTCCAACTTGGGCCAAATCTTTCTTGCAGTAACCTTTGGATTTTCCAAATACTCGTCCTTGACGATTGCAAGCAGATCACCGATAATTCGGCCGGGTCGCATCTTGAACTTCTTCATTATATCATCTCCATTAATAGGAAGTTTGAGCTTTCCTTGTGGAATTCCCAACGTATCAAGTCTGCTTCTGATTGTTGCAATTTGGTCTGGCATATCAAATCCTGCTTCGTGTGCAATGTTGTCCGCATGAATAAGATTAAGAATATCTTCAAGATGTTCACCCATGTTTACCTTAAACTTACGCAAAGTTTTATCAGATGCCCCAAGTGAGTCTGGACCACCGTGCTTCAATTTCATATGATTTGCAACACCCTTTACAACTGCATCAACGATATCGTTTGGATACTTAAGTCTCTTAAGAATCTTCTCCGTCATTTCCGCACCAATTTGTTCGTGTTTGTAAAAGTGAATTTCTTTACCGATAACTTCCTTGGTTGCTTCCTTGCCAATATCATGGAACAATGCCATCAACCGAGTAACGAGATTCTTGGGAGTTCCTTTTACAACAGTAAGAGTGTGTTGCATCGCATCTTCTTTGTGATACTTGTTTTGCTCAAGACGAATAAGTTTGTCAAGTTCGGGGAATACATACTTGCTCAAACCAACCACCTGAAGAAGTTTTATCGCACGATCTGGTGAGTCGGTCATCAACATCTTGTTAAGTTCCTCTTGCACTCTTTCCACACTAATCTGTTTTAACTTACTCGCATTCTTCTTGAGTGCCTTAATCATAAACCAAGGCAAGTCCCAATTATACTTCATGGTAAACCGAACTGCACGAAGCATACGAAGTGGGTCTTCCGAAAAAATTATGTCAGGATCAAGTGGTGTTTGAATAACCCCCTTCTTGATGTCTGCCTTTCCTTGCCCAGTCAAGTCGAGGATTTCCCCCGTTGACAAATTCTTCAGCAAACTATTCGTGGTGAAGTCCCTTCGTTCCACGTCATCCTTCAAAGTGCCATGACCTACTTTCGGTTTTCTGCTACCTTCCTCGTACTCCTCTGTTCTCGGCATAACGCATTCCACATCCATATCACTCAAGTCCATGCCCTTGTGGGTAACTCCCATCAAGGTAAACTTTGCAGTTCCGAACTTCTTGAAAACAACTGGGTTTGAACCACTCTTGTAATTACCCATCTTCTTGGTTGCCCAGTTCGCAAACCGAATTCCTCCGTCCTTCATGTTAATAACGAAATCCAAATCCTTTGCATCAATTCCCATCAGTTCGTCACGAACTGCACCACCCGCAAGAAACACCTTACCTTCATAGGGACTTTTCTTGATGAGGTTCTTGAGGAAATCAAGAGCCGCATTCTCTCGTTTACCTTCCATTAACAGATCCTTTAACTTGATAATCATTCTGCGTCCTTCAACTTAACCTTGCTCGTATTCCAAACACACCCACTTGATACGTCCCAACTTTTCAACCACTTTGCCTCTGGCATCGTTTTCTTGGGAAACGGAAATACCTCAATTCCGTCATACTTCTTCGTAACGAGGTTCCAGTCAATAAAATATGTTGCGTGTAAAGTCTTATCAGTTCCGTCAAAATCGGTAAACTCCTTGGTAAATTCAATGATGTCTTTTTCTGAATTCAACTTACGCATCTTACAACCACTTACGTCAACTTTATAGTACCAATTGTATTGCATTTCAAATCCACCACCGACACTTTTAATATAGTCCGTCCATTCGTTTCCAAATGCGTACCAAAGTCCGTTGGGTTTTTTATGCAACGATTGACTAGTTGCCTTATACTTACGAAGAATCGTCTTGGGTGCAACACGATTCATTTCAGCATGAACTCGTTCGGTTCTTGAGAACGTAGGTTTACTGAACAATCCCTCTGGCAACAAATCTTTTAGTTTCATGGTCACTTGGAATATTTCCTTTTTATTTTCTTAACGAACGAGGTATCAAAATGTTTAATTCCCTTAACCATTTCCTTTATTCCTTTTACAAACTTATCATGTTTGTATTTTCCACTCTTAATTGATTCCTTGAATGCCATGTCCCATGCCTTTGCATAATCAGTTGAACTCAAAGGACCCGTCTTGAAGACATGGAAATTTCTTATGTTCTCAAGTGCCTCTGACATTTTCTTGTACATTTTTTCATCAGATAACTTTGAATTACGAATCTTTTTGATTTCTTTTAATCCCGCGACAAGGGTGTCGTAATTATACTTATGAAGTTGTTTTGAATAGTGAGGTCTGCGTTCATCTGATGTAATGTATCCCAACGCATCTTTCATTTTTATGCGGTCAGATGACACTTTTGGTTTCTGATTAAACTTCTTTAATGCTTCCTTGAACCCAGGAACCCTTGACATCTGCCTACGTTTATTTGCAGTTGTTTGTTTATCACCCGTCTGAGTCTGATAGTTGTATATCATCCTACGGAACTTCTTGTTTAGCACCGCAGGTGCTTCCACAAGTAATTCTTGTTTGACGGCATTTATGCTATGAGAGGATTGCGACATATACAATAAATATATATGCGTTTAACTTTATACCCATATTTGGCAAAAGTCAATTACCCAAGATTCATTATATGATACAACGCACTTATCAACCTATCTATTTCTTCCTTGGTATTGTAATGAAGAAACCCAATTCTGACCAAACCACCTTGGTTTTCCAAGTTGTATTCCTTCACCACGTCTTGGGCATAAAAATGACCACTCCAAGTAAATATACCGAAGTCTGCAAGTTTCCTAGCAACATCCATACTATTCATTCCAGCAATTGTGATACCAAACGTAGGTGTTCGTTCGTTCAACCTACTTCTATCCGAAATGCCATACAAAGTGACCTTCTTCATTTTCTCAATTCTGTCCAAGAAATACTCACTCAGTTCCATTTCCCACGAAGTTATTTTCTTGAACGCAATTTCCAACGAATGTCTGCAATATGAATCCGTCCTTAAGTTGGTAGTTCCAATTGAACCCAAATAACCTATGGCAGCTCTTACTCCCGATATTGCTTGAAAGTCGGGAGTTCCCGTTTCCCATGCGTTGGGAATTATGTCAGCTGCCGGTTCAACTTTGTACGGACTGAAGTTATCAAGATGTTCGTACTTTGCATAAACCGCAGATACGTGTGGTCCAAAATACTTGTACACCGAAGTAACCAAAAAGTCACAACCCAACTCCTTCACGTCAATCAATCCATGTGGTGCATAATGAACTGCATCCACGAAAACCAATGCTCCCTTTTTATGTGCGATTTCCACAATCTTCTTAATTGGGTTGATTGTTCCTATTGCGTTACACGCATAATTAACTGCAACAATCTTGGTCTTATCGGTGATTGCCTTTTCGAACTCCTTGAGATCATATGTACCATCCGAGAGATTAAACCCTACATACTTGATGGTTGCTCCTTTGTCATTCGCAGCCAATGTCCACGGAGAGAAGTTGGCAAAGTGTTCAAGTTTGGTGACAACAACCTCATCATCAGAAGTCCAATCTCTACTTATTGCACGACTGAACTGAAAGATGGAGGTTGTCGCATTCGCACCAAAAACCACTTCATTGCATTGACACCCCAAAAACTCTGCGATTGCCATTCTAGCACCCGCAACCATGTTGGTGGTATTGACACTAGTTTCAAACACCCCACCACCGTTTGCTTTGTCATGAAACACATAACGTGTCATTGCATCGTTAACTGATATCGGCATTTGTGCCGCTCCAGGTCCATCAAAATACACTGCTGTTTTTCCCGACTTTGCAAGTCGAGTGAGTGCAGGGAACTGGCCTCTTACTTCGTGTGGATTAAATATACTCATGCAGTAAAAACAAAAACATCTCTGTATCCCGGTTTATCGGAATTTGGTTGTATTCCAGTTGCATTATGAAATACTTCCCTGTCGTTTACAATCAACAACTCATGCTCTGCAAGAACCTTCTCAATAATAGGTTCTTCGTCATCCTTGTTTACAAAAATCTCACTTACACCACCATCAACATTGTGTCGTTCCGCACAAAAGATTCCAATGTAGTCAAATCCATCTTGATGCCTTCCCTCGGGTGCAGGTTCACCCTTTATATCATCGGAACACATAATGCGAATTTGGTGAACTCCAATTTGCGTAATGTATGGGTTTATCCCAGACAACTTTACAAATGTGTCTACCACTTCCTTAAAATCATCCGAGAATACCAAATCTTCCTCAAGTTCTTCATATTCTCGTTCAACATCTCCGAGTAAATCATTCACATCCGAAGACTGAATGAATTTTTTATGAGGTAAAAACTCATATTTTCCATAGTGATCGTATCGTATAGTTGAATATCTTCGTTTGCGAAAGTCTCCTTCAACATACGGATCATATGGCATTTCTTCAAAGAAGTTTTTAAACAACCCCACTTCCAAAGAGGTGAGGTTCATCAACTTATATTGCCAATTAAACATCTCCACATCCTCCCGTTAAAATTATAATCATCTCTGATTATAAATAGTCGGTAGGGGAGTTTTTATAATTTTGAATAACCGCAATATTCAAAGTCTTCGGCAAAAATATAATTGACCATTTCTATTGCATGATCATCATAATGCTCGTCCCACGAATCATCAATTTTTGTTGGATCGTGATAAAACGGGAGACTACTCGCACCAAAGTTATTAAGGAACTCATTCAGTTCTTTCATATCACCCTCAACCAAAAACTCATACTTAAACAAGTTCGTTACCTCCATGTCAAGTTCAGTTTCAAAATAAACACCACTTGACGATTTCAAATAATCAACTTGTCTAACGATTTTATCATCGGGGGCATACTTCCACTTGTTTAACAGATTCTCATAGTAATTCCCAAGAGTCAGTCTACCTACACCCGACTTTCTCAACTTGGTTTGTGCTTCCAACCACATCTCAGCTGCTCTGAGATACGGACTTTTCACCATAGCAAATAACTCGTAATCGTAAAATTGCTTTATGGTTTTAGCAAGTTGTTTACCCTCCAACGGAAGTTCTTGAGCAAGTTTTTTAGTGTCAGTTGATGCGATAACAAACTCATGATTACGTTTCACGTAATCTTCTTCAAGGAATTCACTTCCGTTGAATGGCACATGCACCAGCATAAATCCATATTCATGCGAAATCATCTAATAATAAATAGCAAATATATTAAGTATTTGATGAAAACTTGTAGTCAAATTCACTAATATCATCTGCAAACATATTACTAACGAGTTCGTAACTTTCCTCATCATAATACTCCGTATACGCACCATGATTAGTTTTGTTATAGTTAGACAAATCACTACGACACACACCCATTTTATCACACACCTCGTCAAAATCTTCTTGGATGGTTTCATACCTACCAAGGAAGTCCACCGCAATTTTTCCTGCGGAATTAATTATGTAAGGCAACATTCTATACTCAAGTTTACTTCTAATGGGGATTAGTTTAACGAACTCCAAAAATGAAATCCCATTAGAATATCTGTCCATGAAGTAATAGGAAACCATGCGTTCCCACGGATTTCTGACGAATGCGAACTTAAAATAGTCGGGGAACTTGTCTGGAATATGCTTTACTTGCATATGTTGATTGGGTATTCGTTCCGAATCAAATGATTGCTCAATGCTAGTTCCACCCGTTCTGGGTATGTGTATGAACACAAATTTATGAAACTCGTTGATCACTTATGTGAGAATAATTCTATCCGCACCATCACCGATTACATGAATCCAATCAACGTGAGCAATGTCTTCCATATTATCATAATCTCGGGGTGTGTGATGTGGACGGCGAGAATCATCGTGTCCAAGTTGATATCCAATTTCCTCCGTAGGGTGCAATACATGAACCTCTGACCACTCATCATTCTCCAACTTGTATATGATATATCTCATAACAGGTAGGTTACCCGACCACGGACCCTTGGAATCCTGAACACATGCAATAAAAAAGTCACCCGATAACTTAAACGAAACATCTTGGTCAACTGGGCCGCGTCTTTTGGTATCAGGTGCAGAAGTTTCCTGCACCGGCATATCCAGTACTCCCATATACTGCCAAGTGGTGTCCGTTTTCTTGAACCACGCATAACTTCCCGCACCCGAAAAATAACCGTAATCTTCATGCGATGAAATTACACATATGTCACCTTCGACATCAACATTCAGAACTCCACCCGCAATCACATGGTGACCATTATCTTGATCAATTGGGTGTTCGTATGTAGTTGTATATTTTTTAGTTTCGGGATCCATTTCATAAAACACCACACAATTCTGTATATGATATGGTGCATCGTTCCAATGACCCATACGCCACCATCGTATCATCTTATATGTTGCAACCAAGGAATTTCCCGAGACGTCGCGTATAATTACATGCTCGGGTTGTGGGTAAACAGTCTCACCATGCCACGGGGCATTCACTCCAATGTTGGTTGAACCATTAAGGGGACCTTGCTCTCCTTCCAAGGGATGAATGCCACCCAACAAATCCTTACCCGACGCCAAATGCTCATACTTTTCATCAGTTTCATTATACACATATTTGCTGATATGCGACATATGCTTTGTATAGTTTCTAAAGGCCATCGCACCATCGTTGTTGGTCAATTGCACACTACGTTTGTATGTTTGTCTCACACTGGCCAACAAATCATCATTATCATCAAGTTGCATAGAAAAATTTATCGTATGTTCGTGAAACTGGGGTGGATCTACGTCAAAATCAGTTCTATGTGCTATCAAGTCTTCCCTTGATATGGAACGTGTCACGTTAAATTTCTTCTCGGTTGCATTAAATTCCAACACAAACCACTTTTCAAAACGGCCCTTGGGCTCTGCGAAATGGCCATTCGTGACATGATCAGTCATATGCACATTTTGTCGTACGTGCATCAATATATTATTTGTATTCCTGTTTAATTTATATGATACATATTTTGGTTCAAGGGAGCAATCTTGACAAATGTCATCATCTCCTGGCCAAGGACCTTCGGTATCAGTTGGCAAAAAACTTGTCGTATCACCCTCTATCACGGATTCAATATCAGCTGCACGTGACCAACCATTGACCTCCTTGAAAAATACAAAAGTGTCCCATGTGGAAGGTGCTTGTGGTGTCCCGTCATCACCACCTCTTGTTTCGCACTTTACAATTATAAACTCTTGGCCAAATTGGCAACCATGTGCAAAAGTAAAATCATCGTCACCCGTTCCCTGAACTCGTATGGAATCCTCAAGAATAAATTTTCCTTCGTTATCGTCATATTTCATGATGTGAAGGTGGTCGGAACTTTTCGGTATTCTTTTAGGTTTGCGATGGTGCTCCTCACTTGGTGTGTACTTTTTGCGAATGGTCAACTTGCCGATATTATCCACCCAATGATCAATATCCTCATTAGGTGTGCAAAAGCGTCCAGATGACTCATCTTCAGGGAAATCCCCAACCTCAATCGTACCTGGTTTAAACTTCCACTTGTGACCATAGTTGAAGTCATCACCGACTCTCTCTATCTCACCTCTGATAAACTTTGGTGACTCGGAATCCTTTGCTGAACGCAATTCCTCAATCAGTTCTGTTTCGTCTGACTTTACGGGGACTACCGCAGTATCAAAATACTCATTGCCATCTGCTGGGTTGTCGCATTTTTTCCAAAAATGAGAATCCATTGGATCGTGTTTTGGTGCTTCGTTGTTTGCATCGGCACCTGTTGGTTGTGAATCATCTTGTTTCATATATTAGTTCTCCCTTAAAATTAGTCCTCGTCTATTGACAGAGTAAAAAAGATGTCATGTGGTTCAGAACTAATTATAATTTTACCTCCCATCCCAGGATGATTTTTACAATAATAATATAGAGTCGTATGGCCATCAAATGGACCAGTCGAACCAAAATCTAAGTCAATATTTGTCGGGTAATCAGCATCCCATCCATATTTTCCCTCAACGGAGTCTAGTTCCGTCCCACCATTATGAGTTCCATCTGGAGTAGTTGAAATTGCCAGAGGATGTCCGGCCGACTTCCAGACCTCATTAAGTTTAAACCCTATAAGAGAACACCCAATGTCCCACCCCTCAGGAGAGGTCGTATCACGGTCAATTATTAGTGTCGGTGCTTCTTCCCATGAAAGGGTGGGATTGTCCCAGTGACCTCTTGTTTCTGGATCAAAGTCTTCCGAAAGAATTCCTTCTAAATGATACTTTCCATTTTCCACCTTGACACCAAATTCACACAATGGATTATCTATGCCAAGTGGATACATCTCTGGACGAGAAACTGGTGTCGGACTGGGAGTTGGAGTTGGAGTCGGTGTTGGTGTCGGAGTCGGTGTCGGTGTGGGACTCGGAGTCGGACTCGGAGTCGGAGTCGGAGTGAGACTCGGAGTTGGAGTCGGTGTAGGACACAAATTCTCACACCCAGAGTCAATTGGGTCATTACCATCAAAATCTTGTACATTGGAGTAAAACCAACCTACATGTGATTCATTTTCATACGGGTATTCTAGGTTGCCATCTGAAGTAAATGGAATCCCATCTTCTTGTACCACACGAATTCTAAACTGATGTGGTAATGGTTCTACTGTCATCCCATAACTACAATCGTCAAGTGAAAGATATACCGGTCCGTTAGTTAACGGGGATTGCCAACCGACATATCCAAAATTATCATTTATATATCTCCACTGAATCTCAAACTGCTCGTAACCCGTAAGATCCGATGCATTGAGGTTGAGAGTAATTGAATCCCTATCCCATGAAACAGAATCACCTGTTGCTGGCCATGAAGTCGGGTATGTGACAC
>Ga0310344_10000425_pt1 | contig 33538 bp, 31 predicted proteins | sample HC15DNA20200_MG_FD_203801 | JGI IMG/M metagenome (GOLD analysis project Ga0310344, IMG submission 203801) | Marine microbial communities from station ALOHA, North Pacific Subtropical Gyre - HC15-DNA-20-200_MG | ecosystem: Environmental > Aquatic > Marine > Oceanic | place: Pacific Ocean: North...
CCTCTCTAGAGAGGGCGCGTGTACCAATTTGGACCACCTTGCCGACCCCGGCATCGAGTGATCTTCTGGCCGCGGTTCCATGAGAGAATCTCTCTCCTCCGAGTTGGTCTCTCAAATCCGCATGCGCGTCGACTTGAATCAGCGTCAGGCGACCCAAATCCCCGCCCAATGACGGATGTCCTGCTGCAGCCTGCATCAATGGAGGCAAAATGCCGTGCTCGCCACCTAGGAATATGGGAAATTGCGCACCGTCGAGCCACTCAATTGCATAATCCCTAATCGAATTCAATTGCTCCATCAAAGTCCCGGCATCAGAAGACCACGCCTCTGCCGTATGCATATTCATCCCACATGGTAACTCCATTGGCAGCAGAGGGTCATACAATTCGACTTGAGAACTAGCAGAGATACAAGCGGCGGGACCATCTTCGGTACCCTCTCCCCAACTCGTTGTCATCTCGAATGGGATAGGTAGAATCACTATGTCCCAAGGCCCGTCTTTGGACTCTTCGAGTCCGAGGAACGTAACTTTCTGCTGCTCTTCCACGAGGTCGCGAAAGTAGCAGGTAGATTAACCGCTTCGGAGCGAAAATGACTGTTTTCGGGGCACAGTGAAGGACTGTTGAAATAGCGCGGCCTCCCATCTATACTCACCGCGGAGGCACACGATGGGATTGACACTAGCACAATTGACCGATGCCATTCGGCACAAGGTCGACGTCGATATGGAGACTTCAGTCGCTGAGACTATCGCCGAGCATGCACTCGGATTCTTCGGCTTCTCCAACCGTATTATCGACAACGCCCTTGAGCCAACCGATCGCAATCTGTTTTATCAGTTGCAGGACTATGATTTACTCACCACTGAGTCCGAGGAGACCACCCTTTGGGATGGACGCGAGTGGAGAATCCATTACTGGAAATTCAAATCTAACGCCGAGGAACTTGCAAGGCTAGCTGCTGAAGGCAATACCAACAAGGGCGATGATGACCCCTACGCCGGCGTTTACGATGATGTTCCCGCTTCACTTTGGAGAGAACGTTCGGGTGAGGACGACGATTACGAAGAGCCGTTGTTTTAGTAACGGGACGGGAATCGGTTCATATCCCATGGTTCGAGGCACTAACGTGCCTCGTGCAAGACAAGCCCTCGTAATCCTCGCTACATTACTACTGTCTACTCAGGCATCTTTAGTTCTGGCTGAGGAGGAAACCCAGACGACTTGCACCGTGCTAGTAGATTGGGATGTTGAGGAACATTGGGATGGCGGTTGGAACGTCTCATACGATGTTCTGCATCGATATCTAGTGGTATTCGACCCCCCATTCACTGGAGGCGATACTCCAACATCGGTCACCGTTTCAGTAGAGCAACACAGAGATGATTCTCAAATTGCTGATGACTCCAATGCCTCGTACATTAGCGCCGGTGGAGAGATTGACATAGTACTCAATACCGAGCCCGAGTTCGGAGATAACGTCCACATATCGGTCACAACAGCCGAGGCGATTTGCTCTCGAGATCTATCTATTACTCGTTGGAATCAGCCGATGGCAGATCATGAGATTACTAGAGAGACAACATGGAGCATGGAGGGTGCAGAAGACGGAAACAGCATCGACTTTGAGGGAAGAGGATGGCAGAAGAGGACCGATGACATTCTGGAGTCCAATGAGCTCGGCAATGGTACATTGATGCTCGACTCAATGAATGGCACTCAAGGACTCATGCTGGCATTCAATCTTGAGACAATTTGGCTGAATGAGACTTACGATGGTGTCGAACTCCTGAATCAGGACTTTGAAATGAGAGGAAATGGCTCACTTTTTCTGAACACCACTGAAGAAGACGAAGGAGGGAGTAATGGATTCTCAGTGGATGTTGATGTGCATGAAGTGTTGATTCTGCGTTCATGGGAGGAAGGCAGCTCGACAGAACGCTTCCTGATCGACGGAACAGGGTGGTTGTCATTCAATGGAGGCGACAACAACAGCAGCAGCGGTGGTTTTGGCCAATTATCTTCGTTCTACTGGGAAACCTGGGATGAAGATGACCGCAGACGACTACAGCACCTACAACTTGAGGCAAACGCAACACTCCGACTCAACAGCGGAACAAGCGAGTACTTCTCATTCGATCTTGATGAGTTTAGGATATTGGAGCGCTGGGAGGACGGAGTCAGAGAGGACCAACACTCGCTGATACTTGGTGGCGGCGAATTCGGATTCTTGATTGATGACGAATTTTTCCAAGTCGAAGTTAACGGAACCATTCCGGTAATTCACTTTGAGAGTTTAGGGGGTGAGACAGTTGCCGAGACCATCAGGGTTGATGGGACCTACGATGGCGATGCCGAAGGGAGTTTTGGATTGATTCGAAGGATTGTCGATTCAGGCACCCAAGAGAATGCGACCGGTTCAATGTTTGAAGTAGACAAGATCGAGAATGAGTTCTGGTTCAACGTCTCTGCCACTCCAATCGGCCCCATTACTGAAGAGTGGGAGGCTGAACACAACCTGACCTACGAATACACGGTACCTCAAATCGACTGGTGGAACCGCACCATCCGTTACCAGTACATCGAGGACAACGGAACTGCCAACAATGAGTATCCTGAATACTCGCCCATTATTGTGCAGCCTCAGCAGCCAGAAGCAGATCGAATTTTTGAGAACCATATTTCCAGAGAGACGGGCTCTGCCCCTGAGATTCTGATTCCCGGCGACAGTTTCGCACTAGTGGGCAATAACGCACTAATGCTCCACGTTGATGTGATGTCTGTTGTAGACGGCGTTATGGATGGACACAATGTTACACTCGCAGAGTGGATTGGCGACTATGGTGGCGATACATATGCATCAGGCAGCGTAATCAACGAGGGCCCACTTGCTGGGTTACTCAATGAGGTCCATCGTTGGATTGAGATTTCATTAGGTGACAATAGTAGCGAAGATATAGCATTCATCGAGCATCAGTTGGTGGACAGGGTCCTCTCTCCCTCGATAATCTCAGAAGAGGAGAACACGCCCCCAGCTTTACTCACGGTCGGGTTCCGAGAAGGCAGACTACTCACCGAAGGCGACTCTGCTCATCTTGAAGTTCTAGTCTATGACTTCGACACAGATGTCACGGCGGTTTCTGTGGACTTGACCGAAATCGGCCTAGGAATAGTCGAGCTCTCTGATTCCGGTCTTATTGGTGACCACACAATACATGATGACATCTGGACAGCATTGGTGAATTATGACGGCCTAACACACGGCGTCATCGAATCCTCAGTAACAATCGATGACTTCTGGGTCTCAGTCGTAGAGGATGCTAGCATCGAGATTTCCAATGCAGCCCCTAGGATGATGTCCCTGGAATTCTCTCCAGATTCAGTGGTTCGCGAAGATATCGTAGATGTCACAGTAATCGCCGTAGATGGTCACGGAGTCGAATCTGTGGCAGTTGATCTACTCGGAGTCGGTGGAGAACTCAACCAATTAGTTGAGAACAATGGTGAATGGGTAGGCCAATTCACTGTCCCAATAGGAATTTCTCCCGGAGAGAGAATAATCCCAATACGAATCACTGACGGTGACGGTGAGACTGTGATTTCCGTACATACTCACGCAGGAGGTTTCCCTGTCGATGCGCCGAAGTTGACAATTGAGAACGAAGCCCCAATTATTGCCAATGTTTCCATCATCAGAGATGGCGAAATCGTTGATACAGTACATGTCCCTTCTACTGGAGACCCTATCACACATCTTCTAGAAGTCGCCATAGAGGATCCCGATGGAGTCTCTTCTGCACAAGCCAAGATTGGCAGACTAGCCCCTATCGGAAGCTCCGAGGCATGGCTTCTGATGGTGGACGATGGAACAGGAGGGGACAGAGTCGAGGGCGACGGCATCTACTCTCTTTTGTTCGATGTCCGAACTACCTTACCAGAAGGCAACATAACCATAGAGGTCAGAGCCACAGATACCTACCTATCGACTACTCCTCAGAACGAGCAACAGCAGACTCTAGAACTCGAGAAGTTGAATCCAGGAGGCAGTGGAGGAAATTGGATTGCTGACAACTCACTGACTTTGGTTGCTGTTGGATTGGTTCTACTGCTGTTGGTCGGAGTCACCGCTGTAGTAATCTCAATGCGAAACTCTGAGTCTGAATGGTGACTAACTCAACTCCTCTGGCCTCAGAACTTCAATTAGACACCACTCCTCGCCATTTTTCTCAATCAGAGCCACTGCTGCTGCCGGCATAACTTCCCACAATCCGGTTAAGTGGTTGATCAGAACCTCCGAACCGGGATTGTGACCAATAATCATCGTAGTACCATCTTCGAGTAAGTCCTCCAACTGCTTAGATAGGCTGCTGAGCCCAGCGTGATAGATTTCTGAACGAATCTCGATTCTTGCTTCATCAATCACAGGAGATATGCCCTCCAATGTCTCAATAGTTCGCCTAGAGCTACTGACTAGGATTAGTTCGGGGATCCAACCACGGTCGGACAGCGCCTGCGCCATACGTGGAGCATCATGCTGACCCTTTGCACTCAGCGGCCTATCATGGTCGGAAAGACCCGGGTAGTCCAAACTACTCTCGGCATGACGCATCACTACCAGTCTGGTCACCATAGTTCGCAGATACCACATCTGTTATTGAATTGCATGAATCTCATAAGACGACCCGCGGTGGGACGTACATGCAAACGCGCGAGCACCTCTACATCAATGGCAGTTGGGTGGAGTCTACAGGCGAAGGATCAATCGAAGTCATCAATCCGGCTAATGAGGAAACCATCGGCTCGGTTCCAGTCGGCTCAGCAGCAGACGTCGAAGCCGCAGTTGCAGCAGCCAAGGCTGCCTTCCCAGATTGGTCCAAGACCTCGGTTGAAGACAGAATTGGTTACCTGAACATGCTCTCACAGGCCATCAAAGGCCGTACCGAGGAACTCACAGAACTGATTACCTCCGAGGTAGGGACTCCAATCAATTACTGCAGAGGTGCCATGGTAGGTACTCCTCGTGTGGTCTCCCGTTCGTACGCCAAGATTCTGGAGAATTTCGATTGGGAGGAAGAGGTGCGAAACTCTCTCATTGTCAAGGAGCCGATTGGTGTAGTTGGCATGATTACACCCTGGAACTATCCGCTGCACCAAATCATTGGCAAAGTTGCTCCAGCAATAGCTGCCGGATGCACAATGGTCGTCAAACCGTCCAAGGAAGCCCCTCTGAATTCATTCATACTGGCTGACATAATCCATGAAATTGGTCTGCCTGCCGGCGTCTTCAATCTAGTTTCAGGTCACGGTAGGGAGATTGGTGAGGTATTGAGCAGCCACCCTGACGTGGATATGGTCAGCTTTACTGGCTCCACTGGAGCCGGTGTGAGAGTCAGTGAGTTGGCGGCCCCCAGCGTCAAGAGAGTCACTTTGGAACTTGGAGGCAAGAGTGCCAACATCATACTGGAAGATGCTGAGATTGCAAAGGCGGCATCAGCATCGATTCACGCTTGCTTTGGAAACTCCGGTCAGGAGTGCTCCGCATTAACCAGATTGCTTGTACCGGAGTCGAAGAAGCAGGAGATTGTCGATGTGATTTCGGCGAAGATGGAGAAGTACTCGGTTGGAGATCCGATGGACGAATCGAAGCGCTGCGGACCGATGGTATCGAGAAAGCAACAGGAGAGCGTTTCCTCTTACATCGCGGCTGGAATCGAAGAAGGAGCCACCTTAGTCGTAGGCGGTTTGGGGATGCCGGAAGGCTTGGACAAGGGATATTTCGTACAACCAACCGTGTTTGCGGATGTCACTCCGGAGATGGCCATATTTCGCGAGGAGATTTTCGGCCCTGTCCTCTCTATTACGACTTATTCCACTGAAGAGGAGGCCATCGAATTAGCCAATGACTCGGAGTACGGGTTATCTGGAGGAGTTTGGTCGGGCGATGAGGATAGGGCCATGCGTGTGGCTAGAGAGATGCGCACAGGTCAAGTTAGTATCAATGGTGGACCATTCAACATCTCAGCTCCGTTTGGAGGCTACAAACTCTCGGGTAATGGCAGAGAGTTAGGGGTCCAAGGCCTCGAAGAGTTCCTCGAAATCAAGGCTATTCAGCGCTGAGGGCCATATGAGTTCTCACCGGCTTCTAATCATCGCAGGTACAAGCGGAGTCGGTAAATCCACCCTCTCCGCCCGAGTTGCGACTGCTCTTGGGTTCTCTAAAATCGTCTCTACCGACACCATCAGAGAGACCTTGAGGACACAGTTTGACCGAGAACAGATTCCGGCTCTGCACAGATCCTCATTCGAGCCGGCCAATTCAGGTGCGATTGAGGACTGGCATCAGACTGTAGCAGTACTATCGGAAGCAGTCGATGCCGTAGTCAAACGTGCTGCTGACAAGTCGTCAGACGTGGTTCTTGAGGGAGTCCATATCATCCCAAATGAAGAGATACTTGCTGAATGGAGAAGTTCTGGGGGTCAGTCTTGTGGAGTCTTACTTCGAGTTGATGACGAAGATATCCATCAGGAATTCATTAGATCTAGAGAGAAGCATAATAGCAAGGGTGTTACACACTATCTCGACAATCTAGGTAGAATTAGAGAGATTCAGAATCAAATGATTAGCAACGCCAAGGACTCTGGCTGGTTGAGTATTGACCCCAGCACCGATGAGGATTCGATTGGACTAATAGAGCGCTCTTTCGAGTAATCAAAATCCAAGACTATCGTCCGACCCATTCTGCTTCATCACGCTCAAGGAAGGCCCTCACACCAATCTCCTTGTCCTCGGTGTCGAAAAGAGCAACGAATTCAGAACGCTCTGCCAATACCCCCTCGCTGAATGACAAATCTAGGGCCGCTCGAACCGCTCGCTTAGCGACCTTGACAGTGTAGGGCGACTTCCTAGCAATGATTCCAGCCATCTTCATGGCCTCATCTTCCAAGTCCTCTGGCTCGACGACTTTGTTCACCAGACCCAAACGTAGAGCATCTTCCGCTCCAACCATCTCACCTGTAAGAGTCATCTCCATCGCCTTGCCATAACCCAGCAACCTACACAATCTCTGGGTCCCTCCACCACCCGGAATCAGGCCTAGATTGATTTCGGGCTGGCCGAATTTTGCGCGGCTAGATGCAACTCGGATGTCGCAGGCAAGGGCGAGTTCCGTCCCTCCTCCCAAAGCGAAACCGTCGACCATGGCAATTGTGGGCTTAGAAAGGCCCCAGACCGCTTCCCATGCATTATTTGAGAAGAAATCACGAACATCGTCAGATGATTTTCCGGCGAATTCAGAGATATCAGCTCCAGCAGCGAAAGCTGCGGGCTTCGACCTCCCTCCATCTTCGGCCGGTGGAGGTGCAGCACCTTTGATGACGACTGCACGAATCGAGTCTTCAGCTTCTACTCTCACGCACTGCTCCTTGATGGCTGTGTGGGAATCACGATTCAGCGCGTTGAGTTTACCCGGTCGGTTCAAAGTCCAGACACTGATAACTCCGCCCGAGGGGCTACTTCCTTCAACCGCGACATCTTCGACCAGCAGGACACTCTCTGTCATGCTACTCGCACAGAGCCTGTTGGCTTGAACATTCAGTCTACTCAACTATCTTCGGGATTCACAGGCGGAGGTATTGTTGGCATCCCTGGAGGAGGTGGCATTGGTGGCATCCCTGGAGGAGGTGGCATTGGTGGCATGTCTTCATCCGTCAGCACCTCTTCCTGCTTTGTGCTACGAGATACCTCTCTCCGAGCGACTTCGAGTGGAATTCTGAGCCGAAGAATCCTTTCCTCATCTATTCTAACATATGATACACCTTGAGGCTTGTTTGAGTCAGGAGATTCCGGTTCGTCAAATACCGTCATCCCATGATCGGGCTGCTTGAGCAACTCTGCTAGATCCTCTCCATCTTCTACGGCAGACCACATCTTGGCCTTGGCAGCCCTCCTTTCAGCCATCTTCATTCTGCGCTTTCTCTCGATACGGGACCTAATCTCGGCCCTCTTTGCCCTTCTTTGTCCAACAAATTCCTCGACCTCGGCTTCAAAATCACCTTGGGGGTTGGATTCGGCTACATATCTCGCTGCTACATTGCCATCGTCCTCAGCAACGACTGGCATAGGTGCAGGAGGCGAAGATTCTCGTTCAGCTGCTAAAGGAGGAGGCATGGGCATGGGTGGGGGAGTTGGAACCGGCATCTCAGGTTGTGAAGACTTACCCCGACTTCGCTTAATCTTCTCTTCCTTGCGTTGACTGGCGGTTTCAACCTCTAGAACAGGTTCCGGTAGATCGATTTCGACCTTAGGCTCTTTCTTTACCTCCGACTCAACAACTATCTTGGGAGGTTTAGGAACAGGTGAGCGACCTGAGAACATCAAAATCGAGACTAGTGCCAGTAGCACTATTCCCCCTGCTACCCTAGTAACAAGACCCGCATCACCTTGCAGTACTAGGAATAGAGGAACTCCTAGAATTACTGCTATCCAGAGGGCCATCCTCGTGAGCGAAACCATGTTCTCGACCTGTACGAAGGGCCCTCTGCCTTCACCTTGACGGGGAACTGAGAAGTTCTGCTAGGCTGTTCATCGCCTTTGCTCTGTGTGTGATTCCGGTGTATTTCCCCTCTTCCCATTCTCCGAAAGTACGCCCATTTCCTTCATCCGGGATGAATATGGGGTCGTATCCGAACCCGCCATCTCCTTTCGCTGAGTCGGCTATTTCTCCTCTACAAATCCCTTCTGCAATCCAAGTTGAATTACCGTCAGAGACCATTGCCACAGCTCTGTATTCTGCTCCTCTTGGCAAATCATCTCCAAGTAGTGAGAGGATTCCATCGAGACCGATCTCAGTTTCGACATCAGCGGACTCAGCCCCAGGCCATTCATCGAATGCATCTAGAAAAATCCCAGAGTCCTCTACCATTACTGCCACCCCTTCGATATTTTCTTGCTGTAGTAGGAGTAGGGCTTGGGACATTTTGGAACTAGCCACAGCTTCAATCCCCAATTCTTTGGGCTCACTGAAATCAGGGGCAATTCCGCCCACCAATAACTGCTCGACAGTGTGGCCCGATTCGGCTAGCAACGTGCCGGCCTCTGTGACTTTGTTCTTATTGCTTGTAGCGAATAGTATCCTCATGACTGACCCTATCCGTGATACCTCACTCGTCCTCTTATGGCCTCAAATCTGGAGACAACATCTCCAACTTCATTATTTCCGAAATCCAGGTAACCTCTCACCATGGAATCGACGGCACCCTCGAGCTCGGAATGACTAGCGGTTAAGCACTCATTAAGCACCTGAAGATCTAACCCCATGTGTTCCAATTCTGGAGAAACTCGGGCCAAACCGAAATCTATCAAGTAAAGATCTCCAGAATCGTCAATGAGGATGTTGTGCGTGGTCAAATCTCCGTGAGAGATATCTTCCTCGTGTAGTCTGCGAATCAAAGCCCCAACTTCCTCCATCACATCGCCCCCTGCTGAACCGTCCGAGATTGCCTCATACAGGGGCCTACCCTCAATTCTTGAGATTAGAATCCAAGACTCCTCTATATCGCAGTCGTATAGTGAAGGCGAGGGAAATCTAGACTGCTGCAATCTGCCGAGAACTCTGACTTCTACTGACAGGCGACTGCGAGTCAGTCTACGATCCAAGTCTGGATGCCTGTATCCTCTCGGCCTACGCATCTTGAGGACCGCTGGTTTACCCATCCATCTCCCTGCAGTCACACTTGCTTCAGCACCCTCATGCAGCAGTTCAAGGGGCTCCCACATGCGTATTGTGGCTCCCGCCATGCACCTGCGACATTAGATGACTTCAAAGCGGTTGCACACAACGAGGTTACTGTATGGCAATAGAATTGCCTCCGCCTCCCCTTCAGCGCGGCAGACTGAACCACTCATCATACTCTAAATTTGAGATTGAAATGGAAGCAAAGAGACTCAGCAATGCGATTAAGCAACCCTTTAGATGGAGTCTGGAGACTTGCAGAACCATAGCACCTCTGACACTTGAAATCAACCAGCTCAAGCAGGAGAAGGGCGTTTTCCTAATTGCACACTCCTATCAGACTCCTGACATCACTTACGGAGTGGCGGACTCCGTAGCTGACAGCTATGCGCTCTCGAAAGAGGCTAGAGATGCACCTCAGAATACTATCCTGTTCTCAAGTGTCAGGTTCATGGCCGAGACAGCTAAGATCGTGAGCCCCCACAAGACTGTGCTCCACCCCTCTCCTGAGGCAGGATGCTCATTGAGCGATGCAATCACCGCACAGGACGTCAAAGATATCAGAGCAAAATATCCTGGATTGCCTGTGGTGTGCTACATCAACACGAGTGCGGAAGTCAAGGCTGAGTGCGATGTCTGTGTCACAAGTAGCAACTATCTGAGAATCTGTGAGAGGTTGCCTGGTAACGGACTCATCTTCGTCCCAGATAGATTCATGGGCAAGCATCTACAGAACCATCTGGCTGGAAAGAAGGACGTGATTATCTTCGATGGTGAGTGTGAGGTCCATGCTGCGTTCACCGGAGAGAAGATTAGAACTTGGAGAAAGCGAGCCAGCGAGGCGGGTATGGACCTACAGGTCCTCAGCCATCCTGAGTGTGATACTGGTGTGTTGGAAGAGAGCGACTTCGTCGGTAGCAGCGAGGTGCTGATGGAAGAGGCACTAAGGCTTGCTTCAATCGGCAAGAAAGATCTGATGATGATTACTGAATGCGGCACGACTGACAGAATTCTCGCCGAGTCGGAGGACGATCTCAATATCGTCGGAGCATGCGTGATGTGCCGATACATGAAGACAACCCAACTTGAGGATATTTTGCAGGCATTGCGCGAACCCAGACAAGATCAAATCATCGAATTGAAACCATCAGTAATCGAGAAAGCAGGGCACTGCTTAGATGAGATGTTTCGTCTCGCCGAGTGAGTCATCGCTCCGATGCGGCTTGGTAAGACCACAGGAAAAGAAGCGGGATTAGCATCATAATCGCAGACTGTAGAATTACAGATGAATATGGCTGAAAAGTCTCACTCGAGTAAACTTTCAAAACAGCCCCACCATCACTGTCAACCTCTATCCACGCCACTTCTTCAAGCAATACTTGCGGCTCCATCTGATTTACATCGCTATCACGCGTAATCGCCAATGTAGAATTACTCCCAATCTCGTGTAAGTAGACATCATTTGTACCAACAATGTTGTCTGTAGGATCCCAAAATGGAATCTGCAGGAAGGCTACTCTTTCATCGCCAACACTCGGGGAAGAAGACTGCCACAGAGGATCTGATAACATCCTCTGATCTCCTGAAAGAATATCCACTAGGACTGTTCGATTTACGGGGCCAACATCGACAACGGCGACCAACCATGATGAAGACATATCTATGTCAATGACAGTAGCATTAGTGTAATTCACAGCAATTCCGGATAACTGCTCTAGGTACTCATCCTCAGCTTCAGTAGCCGTGGCATTCAAATCAATTCCAATCTCAATTCCTCCAGTTATTGAGGTGAGGTTGACTGTAGGAGAAGAATGAGCCGAGTCGACCCAAGCAACCAGAGATCCTGAGGCCGCCACTATCGAGAAGGTACCGTTTTGCTGTCCAACAATTGAACCACTATCGCCAACATCGATGAACTGCAGAGAAGATTCCATCATTATTACTAGAACTGCAGAATCCCCATCTTCCGCTATTGCCACATCGGAGATTGAGCCGACATCATTCATTGACAAAGTGGGAACGGCCAACTCCCCTTCTTCTCCAAAGTCGTAGAACTCTAGATCTTGATTGTCATGCAGTATCATGTACTGGCCAGAGACCACCACGGATGGGGCATTTGGCCATCCATCACTGACAATCTCAATTCCTTCCTGTGAAGTTACATTCCACAGGGTGATAATTACTTCTGAATTTAGGGGGGCCTCCTCCACAGAAACTAACCAACCCTCAGAGCCGGCAGCAGCAGTCGGCCACTCAACTCCTTCCAGTGGGAAATCCTGATGCGTAGCATCCCAAAGTAGCACGCCTCCTGTAGTCACCACTACTGCTGCAATCATGATACTGGTCTGCTTTTTGCTCGGCTCTCCAAGAGGTCTTAGGTAATCTTTGACACTTGCAGAGACTTGCTTTACCCACTTTCTAGGGTCAGAAATTACTCTCGCCAATCTACGACCAAACAGACGCTCGTCGGCGACCTTCCAAATCGGTTCACTGGTCCTAGTAGTGATTTCTACAGCGATAATCGCTACAACCATTCCTCCGATAATATCCACTACCCAGTGTATGCCAAGATATACGATGCTGAGTGCAGTTAGGAGAATAAAGCCCATCAGGAAGTTACGGTATCTGTGCCACCTACCATCGTCATCCCAGCGTTGCATAGTCAGCCATATAGCGAATGGCAAACCGATGTGCAGGCTAGGCATACCATTGGAGAACGGGTCAATTCTGGTGAACCAGTTGTTGATTTCGGGAGTCAGATCGTAGGCTATAGTCTGCATCTGAGGTATATGATTTCCAGTTACTCCGACATTGAAGAAGAGATAGAAAGGAATCGCTAGAATATATACCCAGAACATCGATAGAGAGACTCTGTCAGCCATATGCCTGTCATCGAAATAGATGGGATACAGGAACGATGCAAAGGTGGCTGTCATGAATCCCATGACATAGAAGTGAGTTAGAGCCTCATCGAGCAGCGGGTTTCTCATCGCTTGCTGAACCCATAGTACGATATCGCCCTCTACGGCGTATACGTAAGGAGTCATATCGAGTTGGGTGTTAGCCATCAGAGCACGGTCCATTCCATCGAGAATATCCTTCCATAGATAGACGGAGAATACTACAATCATATGCGCCCAGTAACGCCTGAACATGTCGATGAATCCGTCAGCGCTGAGCCTAGCATAACTAGGCTTGAACAATGGCATCATGGCTATGCTGAGAACGATTGCACCTGTCACCCAGGTGATGTAGATACCAGTTCCCGCTGCCATCTTGAATACCTCTCGGGCGAGAATGTGCCATCAAATCGACCCTTCTTAGAGGCCGAGAGTCAAGTAATCCTCACTGATGAACCGGAGCCCTCGCGCAGGGTTTCCAAGACATTCTCAACTATGCCGTCGAAGGCTGCAGCCGTCTCTCCTTCAGGCTCAGCCACGATTCTATGAACTCCGTCATCACCACCGCGGACTATACCTGGATCGAAAGGAAGAGAGCCAAGGAACGGAACTCCCAGATCCTCTGCAGCGTGAGCTCCACCTCCTGACTTGAACACATCAAGAGTCATCGACCAAGATCCTTCATCATCTGCAGTAGCAGAGATTGGAACTCCTCCCGGGCCCATTACTGTGACCTCATCTCCCGGGCCCGCAGTTCCTCTGATTGTGTATCCACTCATGTTCTCGACGACTCCGAGAACTGGTACAGACAGTGTTTTTGCGAAACTGATTGATTTACGACTGTCGAGAAGAGCAACCTCTTGAGGAGTAGTAACAATTACCACGCCATCTATTCCAGGCAGATTCTGACTGACTGTAAGGGGCTCGTCACTGGTCCCAGGGGGGAAGTCGATAATCAGAGCATCCAACTCTCCCCATGCGACATCACCGATGAATTGTTGAATCGCCCCAAGTTTGATTGGTCCGCGCCAGATAACCGGCTTATCGGGATCCTCAAGGAGGAAAGCCATCGAGATTACCTTGACCCCGTTCGGTCCGATTGCAGGGTGAATCTCTCCTTCCTCAACATTCAGATCAGACTCCTCTATTCCAAGCATCTTTGGTATATTTGGGCCGGTGATGTCGATGTCCATCAGTCCAACTTTCATGCCCTTACGGGCGAGTGATAGGGCTAGACCAGTGGCGACAGTAGACTTGCCCACACCACCCTTGCCAGAGAGAACCATAATCTTGTGCTTGATGCCCTCATCCATCTTGGTCATACGCAGTTTTCTCTGCATCTGCTGATACGCCTGCTCCATCTGGGCCCGCTGTTCGGGAGATGCATCCGGCTCTATTGGGGCATCCATTTGTCCACCGGAGTGATGGCTAATCGGAGAATCCGCCATGGTACTACGGAATGAGGGGGCTACTTCAATTCTGTTCAGCGAGCCTTTAATCTGAAAATCTAGAATATTGTGGATTGGTTCATTAGTCACCGAAGTTAGGCAACTACGATGAGGATACTATTCGTATGCGTCGGTAACACATGTCGCAGCCAGATGGCCCAAGCCGCTGCTAGACACAGGGGGCATGAGGCAGAATCTGCAGGAACTCACCCTGGATTAGCGATTGCTGCGAATGCAATCAAGGTTACTTCCGATTTAGGAATAGAAATGCAAGGTCAGTACCCGAAGTCGGTAGATGAAATAGATTCAACCGAATTCGATCTTATCATCAGTATGGGTTGTGGTGTAGAGTGCCCCGCTCTTCCAATTGACGAGGATTGGGGTTTGGATGACCCCGTGGGCAGAGGAGAGGAAATCTACCGTGCTACTCTTATCGACATACTGGCGCGTATCGAGGCCATCAGTGAGTAAACCGACGCTTAGAAAAGCGATTCTTGTTTCCCCGATTCCACACGAGTGTAGTGTAGTGGTTATCACCGGGCGTTGCCAACGCCTGAACCCGGGTTCAAATCCCGGCACTCGTACCATCTTTTAGTTGCTAGATGGGCTTCTTGCAAACCAATTCGGATAACTCTACAATTGACTACACAATCGAGAAATCCTAGCGGGCATGGTCTAGTGGTTATGACAGCAGGTTCCCAACCTGCTAACCCGGGTTCAACTCCCGGTGTCCGCACCATCTTCTTCTACTGCTCTTCTGAGCCTGACTACTCCTGCTATCAGAGATAGGATACAAGCCAAAGCAGCTACATTTGCAATGATTATCGAAATTGATCCGATGAGAATGCCGTAAATCAGCCATAATATGAGGGCCGTAGAAACCAACCAGAAGGTAGGTAATGAGATGCCCTCATGAAGCCCCTCAATCCATACTTCTCTAAGTTGAGGAATCCAAGCCATTACTCCCAGCGTACCGGCTATTATGCCAATCGACTCAATAAGAAAGGTCTGCATGGGGGCCTCAAATATCATCTCGGTCAGATTTACTGTCTCCAGACCAGTCGTATATTCCCCTACCTGTTTTCTTCCCCAGATCTCCGGACTCGACTAACCTGTCCAGCATCGGGTGCGGCAAGTACCGATTATCACCAAAAGCATCAGCAAGATTGTTGAGTATGTCTCGCCTCACATCCAAGCCTACTAGATCGCTTAGCTCAAGCGGGCCCATCGGGTGCTTGTAGCCCAGACGCATTGCTGTGTCTATGTCACTCGCTGAAGCTACTCCATCTGCAAGCATCCGAATCGCTTCGTTTCCGAGAACCACTCCGAGTCGACTGGTAGCAAAGCCGGGTATATCACGAACGAGAATAGTCTCCTTTCCCATGGCAGAACCAATTGACTGTGCGGCTTCGATAGTTGTATCTGAGCATAAGTCATGATGGACCAACTCGAGCAGACCCATCAGCGGTACCGGGTTGAAGAAATGCATCCCGATGACTCTCTCTGGGCATCCAGTAGCGCTAGCAATCTCGCCGATTTGCAGGCCGGATGTGTTAGTTGCAAGCACTGCATGAGGGGGTGCCATCTCCTCAAGCTGGCGAAAAATGCCTCGCTTGAGTTCCATTACCTCGGGTACGGCTTCGATTACGAGATCAGCATCTGCGACCGCCTCAGACATATTTTCGTATGAACTTAGATTAGCTGACCACTCGGACTTCTGCTGCTCTGTGGTTTTGCCACGAGAAATCCCATTGTCCCAGAAGGCGTGAATCGAATCTGTGCCCTTCTGAAGGCCCTCGGGAAAGGAGTCGTAAAGTCGGGTTTGCCAACCTGTCTGGGCGCAGACCTGCGCGATTCCGGCACCCATTGTACCGGCGCCGATGACGGCGACGGTAAGGACGCCCATTGAATCACTCCCGGCCGTAGGCTGCCAGTGCTGCCTGAAACAGTCGCTGCCGAGGCACATCATGCTCGAGGAAGCAGGTGAAAGGAGCGACATCTTTGAGCAACTCGATAGCGGTGACATAGGCCCCGTACACAAATGGCTCAGCAGTTTCTATACTGGGTATTTCTATCCCCAGTTTACCCAATCCTTTGCGAGTATCCTCATCCCATATGGCATAGGTGTGGCTGGTGAAGTGCAAGTAGGCAGAAAGCCGGCGCATGTCCGATCTAGCCTTATTGGTAAAACTCTCTATGAGGAGAGTGTCCGGATACCTGATTGCATATAGGGCAAGCATGACTTCTCTCTGCGTCTCCTCCCTCCAGTCTCGCTCGGGAAGGCCCATCCACGAATCAATCATATCGAGCATCTCGGGAGTATATGGCCTCCGTATTCGGTATAGCAACTCCTCGTAACCTTCTGCATCCTGCTCGGCAGAATGGTGGTGCTCGTGGAAGTAATTCGTCAAATTGTCGAAGAAAGGAGCACAACGCTCCTTGTCGAACATGGTTAGAGCGACATGCTGCATGTACAAGCCCCCGGATTCAGTTGCCCTTCCACTCACGGTACTGAATCCAATCTTCCTTCATGTAGTCGTTAATCAGCTTCTGCTCATCCTCATCGGAGGGTAAAACTGCAGAGAGATATTCCTCCCAGTCCGAATCATCGCCCTCGAACTTCTCGCCGTGGACAGTGTAGCGCTTACCCGCATACTTTCCTATGCCGCGCTTGAACTTGTCAGACGGGATGTAGAGTTCCGGCTCACCCTCCTTTCGGGCCTTGCTGATTCTACGCATCTCATCACGCAACTCCTGGAAATACAAATCTCTGCTGGCTTCGTTCAGGTGCTCTCTATCTGCTGCATCAGACGCCTCTCTCTCATCGTATCGGCCCTTGACACCGTACACATATGCCCATTGAGCACTTGTCGAGTCATCGGTACCGAAGAGATCGAGGCCTGTACTTACCCACTTGTTGACATACTTCTGAATCATTTCGCAAGGTATGACTCCCTGCTTGACGATTCTTCGAAGCCCATTAGCACCCGTTCCTAAGTGGAATGACTCCTCCTTGAGCATCGGCCCCATCGATGCTGCTAGAGGCTTGAATGAGGAAGTACTGAGCATTTTCAGTTGGTACTTGCCATCGCGGTCAATGAAGTGAGTGAACATGAAGAAATCGAGCCAGTGATCGATTGGCTCGTTAAACGAACCTAATATTCGAGTCCCGTCTTGGGCATTCCTCTCAAGGAGTTTAGCAGCCTCACGAACTCCCTGCTCGCCGAAGAAGGTGCATAGGAGGTAGGCCATTTGCCAGCCATGACGCTGTTCTTCGCACATGATTCTCAGAGCTGATTTACGATCATACTCCGTTGGTGCAGATGCTAGCAGGTGATTCTGCTGCTCTACAGATGCGAACTCGGTATCTCCTTGGACGCTGACCATGTTTACGATGGCATCCCTGATGGTCTGCTGAGGAATTTGCATCCTCCTCTCCCACTTCGGTCGGCCTTCAAAATCTCCGAACTCAATCTTGTCCCCTGCCGTGTCCCAGTCGAACTTGATGTCGAACCTGTAGTCTCCTAGCCAAGATGGGTCGAACCCTATTCTTGTCTGCCAGTCATTGAACTCTTCAATCCACGCCTCAAAATTCTGAGTGTAGTCTGCTACTATCTCTGCGTCTGCCATCGAGAGTGGGCAGAGATAACAGGTATATCAAACGCTGTATGAGAAAACGCACTCTATAGAGTGCGAGTCTCAATTACCGTCGAATTCTGGGACTTCCCTGTTCACATATGCTGCGATGCCCTTCTTTGCATCATCACTCTGGAACAGATCGGACTGTAGCTCTCTCTCGAGGGCTAGATGGTACTCAAGTGGAATCTCCATTCCACTCTGCACGCTTCGCTTGATATTCCCGATGGCCTTGCTTGCCGCGTAGGGCAGTGTAAACTGACCGGCATAGTCCAGAACATCTTGACGGAACTCATCAGGACTGCCGGCCCAAACGTCGTGAACCAAGTCCATCTCCTTGGCCTCTTCGTAAGAGAACTTACGTCCTGTTACCATGATTTCCATCGCCTTCGCCTTACCAACCAAGCGAGATAGCCTAGCAGTTCCGCCGGTTCCTGCAAGAACTCCCAGAGAGACCTCTGGAAGACCGACTTGACCAGAGTCCTTGCGGCCAATGCGGATGTCGGCTGACATGGCAATTTCCAGACCGCCGCCCACGGCGTGGCCGTTCAATGCTGCGATTACTAACTTAGGAGTCTGCTCAAGCCTGCTGAGAGTCTCGTTGGCGTGAAGGCAGAAGAAGTACTTGAATCCAGGACTTACAGAGTCCAGCATGCTGATACTAGCACCCGCGGAGAAGAACTTCCCTCCGTAACCAGTCAGCAGTATCACAGTAACATCATCATCGAAGCGAGCCTTGAGCACTGCTTCGTCGATGTCCCTCATCATTGCATGAGTATAGGTGTTGACCGGGGTCTTACCCTCGGCGAGAGGCTCCCCGGAGGAATCAGAGCACAGTTCAATGACGGCGATTCCGTTGTCCGTCACTCCGTAGTTCACAAGGTTGTTCGGCATTGGCTGCATTTCCGGCCAAGATGTCATGCCCGGTCCACTCAGGGCCGCCATATCAATCAAACGGAGCCAGATGACGCCTTTCAGGCGTCGCCCTCGATGAAAGAGACCGGCCCTCCTCCTTTGCGAATCGACTCCCATTGTGCCGCAATCTCCTCGGCTTTCGGGCTAGGCTCCCATGAATCCCGAGAAAGAGAGTTTCTGAAGGGCATCCTGCGAACCATCCTGCCGTCCTTCAGTTGCTTGCGGCGCAGCATACCGAATCTTACTAGGGGCCAAAGCATTAGTCGTAGCGGCCCGGGGGAGTACAGCCAGCGCATGAAGGCGAGACCATCTCCCTTCCTGCGTTGATCTTTCATCCAATGGTTCGCGACCAGTTTGAATCCCCTGTCTCCAACCCTGTTCATCAGGAACCGATTGATAGCACTAGCTCGGACTAATGGAACTAGGCGCTTGCGGACTTCTTTCTCGTAGTGGCACTCACCAAGAACTGCCTTGGCCGCAAAGACTCCACTGGTGACGGCGTAGCGCATCCCAAAACCCCACATGAAATCCTGCAGACCGCCCGCCTCGCCGACGTAGTAGCGACCTTCGTGGACATACTTGTCAGGAAGTGAAAAGTCACCTTTGCCCCCGACTCTCTTGATTGGTCTACGATTAAGGTCATAGTGTTGCTCGTACCATGCTATTGTCTCATTGAGGTAGCGTGAGGTACGCTTCTGTTTCCTCCATAGACAGGTGCAAATCAGGCCGATCCCGTCGATGATGATCAGATATGAGTAGGCACCGGGAGCGAGCTTGTCGTTTAGTTGGAAGGAGACGTGGTTGGGATGGTCCGTATGGAAGATTTCACCAAATGCAACAGCACTGGACTCCTTGGGTCCGGCCGCCACGATATGACAGTCCTCAGGCGCCCTTCGTGTGCTGTAGTGTATGGTGGCACCCGCAGCCATGGCCATCCGCTTGAAGCCCTGGTCTATACAATGCGAATCAGTACCCCTCTCAACAACTCTGAAGGCAACGCCGTCAGTAATCGGATTGGTTATCTCATCGTCGGGATGAATCAGGTCGATAATATCGAAACCATCTGACTTGAATTCGTCAGGGTCTAATCCCCACTCACGCATTTCATCGAAGAAGTCTGACTCGCTACTGGTCCAGTTTTCGATACCTTGGAAATCACCATCGAAGCGAGCCCCGCTGTCACTTCTTATCTCATGAACATGGACTTCTTTGCCTGCCTTGGCCAAATAGGTCGCTGCGGCTAGTCCAGAAAGCCCAGCACCCAAAATGTGGACAGGCTCTTCACTCATGCTCACGCGAGCATTCACCTCCGCTTGAACGGTTGGGTCTTGCGTGGTGTTCAAGCGCTGCACCCGAATGGAGAGTCATGCCACGCGTGCGAGTATTGGTCGAGCCCGAACGACTCGACCCTGATTACCTACGGCGCCAACTTGAGGTAGAGGGATGTGGCAGTGTGGTAAGTTTCGTTGGCCTGACTCGCGGAGATGATGATGGAATTGCCGTTGAGAGACTTGAGTTCGATTCGTGGGAGGAGAAACTGCCGGGAGTCTTGAACAATCTAGCCGAACTGGCAGTAGATCAGTTTGGAGTTTACTCGGTAGTAATGGCTCACCGCACCGGGTCTGTGGGCCCTAGCGAACCGATAGTGTGCATACATGTTGGCTCAACTCACAGGTCTGAGGGATTCGAGGCCTGTAGTTGGCTGATCGACGAACTCAAGCGACAAGCCCCGCTTTGGAAGAAGGAAGTCAGGTCGGATGGAGAGATTTGGAAGGCTGGACTGGGATGATCACATGGCACCCACGTCGCTGATAGCGCCGGGCACGTTCGATGCGATCCCCTCAACCATCATCCAACCATGCCCCTTGATGCCATCACCGACTAGCCTGATACCATCTATGCCGATGTCAGAAGGCAACTCGGCACCCTGAGGGGCCCGATTACAAGGCCAGTTCCTATGGTAAGAATGGACGCAAATTTCCTCGGCGTGGTCGGACAGCCATGGAATTGCCTCATAGAGGTCCTCTCTGCCCTTGCTTATTTCCGACTTGACGGTGGGGTCGGGGACATACTGATGAGTGATCATCAGATGCTTACCCTCGGGAGCAAGACTCGGATCCGAGAAAGTCGGAATGACGTATCCCCCAACTCGTTCCAGTCCTGGGAGCATGGTCACCCCACTACCGCGATGAGGAATATCATCATCCAGAGCGAAAGCAAAGCCGATTCCGCCCACTGCCTGAGTATCTCGCACCTGCTCTCTGATTCCTTCTGCGACTCCGAAGTCGCTAGATAGTGCATTCAGAAGGTTAGGGTGGCCACCGTTGTGGATAATCGAATCTGCACCGACCCAGAAACCCTCGTCACGCCCACGTCGTCGCACGCCTATGCAGAACCTGTTGTCCTTGGTCGACTCCTCCGCATCTCCAGGTAAAATCTCGGTAATCTCATGTGAGAGCTTGACTCGGACACCATTCTCTCGCAAATCTTTCCTTAACCCGTCAATCACACCCTTGCAGCCCCCCTTGGGGACATGAGGCCTGTCACTCCAGAACGAGTTCTGCAGCATCCTCACCACAGTCGAAGCCGGCATTTGGTCGAACCGCAGGCTTATTGCGAAGTTCGAGAAGGCGTCTAGGAAGTCGATGAAATCGTCAGAGAAACGTCTTGACAACCATGTTCTGCCATCTTCTCTTTCGTTTCCCCAGGGCTGCTTTGCTTGCTTCATTAGTAGGCCGGGTAGATTGATGGCGTCCTTAGCAGAGAACCAGGGAAGAATGCCATATGCCGTACTGGCTCGTAACAGCCTACCATCTCTCATTAGACAGGCGAACTTTGTGGTTGGAAGAAATTCAACCCCATGGCGGCCCAAATCGAGCCCACCTTTGTCCCGCTTGCCCAGAATGAGATTTGCAAATGGTCCCTTCTTACCATGTGGAATCATGTGAACAGCACCGGTTGGAATCTGAAAACCATCGTGGTCGTGCTGAGTAAATCTCCCGCCAGCGAACGACATTCTCTCAAAGACTGAAACATCCACCTTACCCGACTGCGCCATCATCGCAGCAGAAGTTAGACCACCTACTCCTGCTCCAATTACGACAGCCTTTGGTTTGTCAGCCATCGATCCACCTCATGTGTAAACCAATGCTCCCGTTGGGCACCACAACAAGCATCTCAAACAGTCAGTACAATTCTCAAGAATCACCTCGCACAATCCCTCCACGACTAACGCATCATCCTTGCATGCCATCAGGCAATATGAGCACCCTACACACAAATCATCAATCACTCCCAATTCCATTGCATCCGTGATTGGACGATCGTGGCTAATTCCTGATGACAAGACCGGCACCGCACCCGGAGTCGCCCTGTCCCGGAAGGCCTCGGCCATGAATCCACATTGTGGAGTACTATTTCAGATGTTATCCATGAAATCCAATAGCCTCAAAAACTCCTCTTCGGATTATAAGTGAAGAGCCCCCGTGTATGAAAAGATGGACGATGAAGTCTGGACCGGGATGGTCGATATCGGTTCAAAGCCGGTAGTCGCACGCGAGGCAGTCGCAACCGGACTGTTGAAACTTTCAGATGCTGCAATCGATGTTGTAGCCAATGGCCGCTCTCCCAAGGGGGACGTCAGAGAAGCCTCTACAATTGCAGTAATTCAGGCCGTGAAGGAAACTCCTCGCATGCTGCCTCATTGTCATCCGATTCCGATTGAGGGTTGCGATGTCGACTGGAAGATTGACGACTTGGGACTTCGTTGCACTGTCTCCGTCAGAACACACTGGACGACCGGAGTTGAGATGGAGGCACTATGCGGAGTCAGCGCCGGTCTGCTATGCGCCTGGGACATGCTCAAGCCCATTGAGAAGAACTCAGATGGACAGTACCCCCACTCTCAGATTGAGGGAATCCGTGTACTCAGAAAGAGTAAGTCGGACCCGCATGATTGAATGCCTAGACCCACTCCGGTCTTCATGGCTACAAGGGACTTGGCAGACCACTTCGTTCAAGCCACCGAGGCCGCAGCAGTTGCAGCCTCGAAATGGAGGGGGCTAGGGGATGGTAAAGCTGCAGATGGAGCAGCCGTCGAAGCAATGCGCGCGGTATTCGACAACGTACCTTTCGACGGTAGAGTTGCGATAGGCGAAGGCGAGAGGGACGACGCTCCGATGCTATGGATAGGAGAGCCACTTGGGTCATTACAGGGCCAAGCTGGAGCCCCTAGCATAGACATTGCAGTTGACCCTCTGGAGTGCACCAACCATGTTGCTTTCCACAAGCCAAATGCAATGGCGGTTCTGGCCGCTGCTCCAAGAGGAACTCTTCTACATGCTCCTGATTGCTATATGGATAAGATTGCAGGCCCTGCTGAGATGGAAGGGCACATCAGTCTCGAGGCTGATGTGGCCTACAATGTCGAGGCCGCATGCAGTGTTCTGGACAAGCATAGCTCACTGCTCAAAGTTGTAGTGATGGACAGGCCGAGACACGAAGATTTGATTCGTGATTTGAAGCAACACGATGTCGATGTCATGCTGATTGGAGACGGAGATATTGCCGCCGCACTCAACGCCGCTGATCCCAATTCAGAGATTGACATGCTGATGGGAATAGGGGCCGCTCCCGAAGGAGTCATCACCGCAACTGCACTTCGCGGATTGAAGGCACCATTTGAAGGCCGCTTGATTTTCAAGAACGATGGCCATAGGGATAGGGCTGAGGTGATGATTGAAGACGATGTTGACAGACTCTGGGGCCGTGACGAACTCTGCTCTTCAGACGACTCAATTTTCATTGGAACCGGTGTTTGCCCCGGGCGAACAAGGGGAGTAGAGGAGACTGAGGACGGGCGACACTCTGTTCACTCAGAAGTGATAGACGTCAGTTCTGGTGAGCATTACTATTTATCCTCCGTGCGATGACTTCATCTCTTGCAACCTCCACGAATCCACGAGGCAATTGTATGGATGAAGGATTACTCGAGCGAACAGCAAATCAGTTAGTGGCCCCAGGAAAGGGAATTCTGGCCGCAGACGAGAGCAATGGAACGATGTCGAACAGACTGGCAGCGGTCGGCGTCGAACCATCTCCAGAAACCCGTCGCGCCTATCGTTCAAACATCTTCGCAACCTCAGAATACGAGTCGGCAATCAGTGGAATCATCCTCTTTGATGAAACCATTCGCCAAACTATGGACGACGGAACTCCTATCCCCGACTATCTTGCAAGCCGTGGCATTCACCCAGGAATCAAAGTAGATACAGGCGCGAAGGAATTAGCCCATCACTCCGGTGAGAAAGTCACTGAGGGATTGGACGGTCTGAGAGAGAGGTGTAAGGAGTACTTCGCCATGGGTGCACGCTTCGCAAAATGGAGGGCTGTAATTCGAATCGGAGATGGCATGCCTAGTGATGCAAACATCTCCACTAACGCCCATGCATTAGCCCGGTATGCAGCGATTTGTCAAGAACAGGGTTTGGTTCCAATTATCGAACCAGAAGTGTTGATGGATGGCAATCACGATTCTCGGACATGTTACGATGTTACTGCACGAATCCTAGATGCTACCTTTGCTGAGTGCAAGGTTCAGGGGGTGCACATCCCTGGGGCTTTACTCAAACCAAACATGGTCTTGCCAGGAAAGGATTGTCCAGATCAGGGTAGCAGAGAACAAGCAGCACAGATGACCGTCGACTGTCTAACTGCTCACGTCCCACACGAACTGCCAGGGATTGTTTTCCTTTCTGGTGGACAGTCGGATGAAGATGCCACCGCCCATCTCAATCTAATGAATGGAATGGATGTTGAACATCCTTGGCAATTATCTTACTCATATGGAAGAGCCCTACTTGCACACGCATTACAGACTTGGGCTAGTGGCTCGGGAGAAGAAAGTCAGAACACCTTTGCTCACCGCGCTGCAATGAATAGCCTCGCCAGAAGCGGCGGTTGGTCTCTAGGATCTGAAGTCTGATTCAGTGCTCTTCAAGAGCTCCGGGCCGGAGTTGCCAGACGCAAATTTCGTAGCGTCCTGATAGAGCACCACCCCTCTTGGTGGTCGAGACCTTCATGATGTCCTTATCCTTTGAGAGAACATTGCCTAATTGTTGGGGAGTGGTTCCATGACGCATAGTGGAGTTCACATGCTCCAATATCTCGGTAGTGTTCGCCTCTCCTCTGTCATCGAGGAACTTCTTGATTTTCTGTCTTAGTCTGGTTGTTCTCATCTTATTCTCTCCTTTCTTTGGGACTGTTTCTCTCGTGGTGCCTAACCCATTCCGCGGTAGCCCATTCCGACAAGGGTGGCGAATTCCCGGCCATCCCACTCTTGTGGACGGTTCCAATGCGAACTAAGGTCGCATCTGACTCCATTACGGCCGCAATTTCCGAACTGTTCGAGGGACTGTTCTGTGAACTCAACCAAGCTGAAATCTCCGCAGTATTTCGTGGCTTGTCAGCCAGATACTTGCGGATAATTCTCCCCAATTCGCCTCTGTCCAATATTCTCCCTCAGTCTTGGATCAGACCCCGAAGAGGCCCGATGGGCTTAGGATGGCGGGCGCTGATATAACGCTTCTGCACGAAATAATGAAAATTCGTTACATGAAGTTGCAGAAAAGAGACTAATTTCCAAGTTTGAACCAAGTGTGGAATTGAAACTGGTTATTTTTCCATTGGAAACCTGTAACTAAATGTAACTAAAATATAAAATTAAATACAATAGACTAAACTCATTATACAAGGAGAGCGAAAGTCATGCCCGAGGTGCCGATAGAGACCCAAAATCAAGGCACGACAAATGATCCTGTGAGAATTCGTAGTAAACACCGTCGAAGGCTGCTCGGTAGGTTGACCGAAGGAGGAGCTACAGTTAGCGAACTTGCCAATGATGTTGGGCTCAGAGTTCCTCACGCTTCTGCAGAGTTGAAGAGACTCCGAAACGATGGACTGGTCTCTAGTGATCAGTCAGAGGGGAGCCGTGGAGCTAGCATGCATCTCACTCAATCAGGATGGGAAGTGATTCGCTCTGACGAACTTTCTAGGGCCATGGAAGCAACCCCTCTTCCCTCTGATTCTGGAATGTGCTGCCTGCTATCGCGCGACGGGCCCAATCTGCTACTCGGGGTTTTGCAGCCAATACATACTCCAATTATTCCAATCCCGATTCGACCTCCAGCCGGGACAGGCACATCTTCTGCCTCCACAGGAAGAGAAGGGGTACCTTGGACTTGGGCCGTTTTCAGAGAGAGGGATCCTAGATGGTTCGACCTAATTTCAATGGAACCTGCATCCCAGATCCCTGAGCCCATTGACCCTCAGAATATTGATGCATATTCGAAACAGACGAATACTCTGGGAATTATCCGTGCTCGTTTATTGGACTCTGAAAGGCCAATAGCGATTGCTCCGGGACAGTGGTTCTCTGAACCTTCATTTCTACCTCCACCCCCACTCCCTGAGAGAAACTATCACCGTGGAGAATGGGTGCTTGGAGCTTGCCACCCCAAGTCGCCCGAGGTTAGACCTAGGATGCCTATAGCAGCAGTTGTATCTGAACGTCTTTCTAGGACGATGATTCTGCGAACTGCACGGTTGAATTCTTTGGTAATTGCAGATTTAGGCGGCCTAGACATCGTCGGTGAAGAATATCCCTTGGATGCATTAGCCCATTGGATTGAGCGCGCCCATCCCCGACTAGACGATACGGAAAGAGATAGGCGACTACAATCTCTTGTAAAACGAGTCAGCAAGGGTAGAGGGAGTACTGATGATTCAACTTGGAGGAGATTCAGAGCAGACTGGGGTGATGCACATTTTGTTGAGGATTCGGATTCTCTTAGACAACTCGATATTCGGGGGCTTGGAACAGCAGCAACTCAGGCTCTAATCAAATGGTCACTATCGGATTACAATGCACTCCCTCTGACTCTTGAAATCGACTCTCAGTTTCCTGAGGACTTGATTTCTGCAGTAGCGTCACATCCGAATCTAAGGCTCGTATTGTTGGATTCAGATAGCCCCCTTTTCTCGAGTTTTGATAGACTTGAGAGCGATCCAATCAGGCCACTACCATGGCTCTCTCTAAATACAGTTTCAGACAACAAACTATCGATTAGACTAGTGGATCCTATTCAATCTCAAACTTCTTCAGTTTCGGAAGAATCTCATCTCAGATCATTTGAGTCTCTTGGATTAGCAGCCGAGTTGCTCACCTATTCAGATGATGAGGAATCGGTAATCATGTCGGCCATATCTCAACATCCGGGAGGAAACGAAGAGTGGGCCAATCAGATGGAGGCCAGATACCCACTTGCTGCTTGGATTGCCTCACCCCCTAGGACACGCTGGCCTCGATGGCAGAGACTTAGGGGAAGATTGGTTTCAGATTGGCTAATTCTGCTAGATTTAGAGGATCTGCCACTTGAGAGGCTTTCTGAGATAGCAGACGAGGCCCCAGATTCTGTCTTATCGGGGTTCTCTGAAAAATTGCGGTCAATCCTACGCTCAAATCCTGAGAAGGCACTTAGAATGCGTCCAGCTTCTGATCCAAAGAACGCCAGTCGAGGGGATTCTTGGGTAGCCGCACAATTACTTTCCAATGCCCCTTGGCTCTCCGAGCATCTCCATTCCGATTTGATTAGTTGGGCTCTCGAGGCTTGGTTGTGCAAACCTCCAATCGAATCTATGGCGGCTCTAGAGGGAGTGGCTTGGCTCTTATCTTCCAGTAAGGGCCAAGGGGAATTCAAACCTATTGCCGAGGGAATCCAGAGTGTAGGGAATCAGTGTCCGGAAGGCCACGATTTGAGAATTTGGTCGAGTTTGGCTAGGGGGTTGAATGACATTTCAAGGCTTAGCAATGAGGAGTTAATGGATATCTTGGCCTTGCCTCCTGGTTGGTGGGCGCCGATTTCACCGGCAATATTGTACTCTATGCTTGAAGAAGAAGAATCCACAAGTTGGATCCTATCTAATCCAGTTCCTTGGTGCGCCGCGATTCTAAGGCCTGCAGGGGAGCCCTGTGAGGCTCCTGGATTACATTCCTATACTCATCCTGGTTGCAATTCAGAGTTACTCTCTAGGCTGCATCGAATTCTCAGAGGTAGAAGCCAAAACGACGATTTAACTGAGACAGCCAACTCAATCACCGATTTGTTGGATGCATTAGACGCAGCAGCGCGCGGCGCTGCCCCACATCCCGGACGAACGCATCCTTACTCAGGTTGGCTTGCGCAACCAATTGAGGATTGGCCAATTATCGATACAGAAGACGCCCTCGCGGGGGAGCCCTACATTTCGGAAAGAATTATTCTGCGAAAATCAGGATATAATGCCGAAATCGGCTCTATGGGCTCGATTTCGGGTTAGAATGCGGTGAAATTGCTGACCGTGAGGTTCTTGACTACCTCCCGTGGCCGCAACATGCCCGTGCTGCAACACCGTGGTGACGAAGCCCCACGCCGGAGGAATAGTATGAACCAAGGTACCAAGCACGGGACGCCACTTGTCGAAGACCAGTGTGACCGTCTGCAACGGGATGATCACTGGAGCAAAGCAGGTGGCCGGATTGTGTTAGGTCTCCGGATGACCAAATGGAATGAATCATGGGACTACCCCACGATCCGACAAACGTCCCGGGGTGGGTCAGGCGCCCGAGCTTTGCTGTGAAGGCCGCCGTTACGCCCCGGGGCACACAATCACGGGAGTTGGTAAGATAAACCAGGTCGGCCTTATTGGCGGCACCTTCGATCGCTTTCATGCTGGACATCAAAATCTACTGATGTCTGCACTTTCTCACTGCCACCGAGTCGAAGTCTGGGTTACTGTAGATTCAATCGCTAGAGCGAAGGACTCACGGATTAATCCATGGGGGCAAAGAGTGGAAGAAATCAGACAAGCGCTAGCTCCGAGCGCCGAACGATTGGAGTTTCATGAACTGGAGGATTTGCACGGACCTGCTCCAACTCACAATCAGGCCACAGCGATAATCTGCACATCTGAGACCATGCCTGAGTGTGAGGCTATCAATAGGATACGGCAGGAAACAGGAATGCCTAAACTTGAGATAATCTGCGTAGATCATACGGTTTCTTGGGACGGTAAACCAATTTCCAGCTCCAGAATCAGAAGCGGAGAGATAGATCGTCAGGGCCAGCGTTGGATTCCTGAATCCTTTGAGTTAAATGAGATGGTGCTTACTGCCGAAGTTGAGGCCGAATTGAAGGATCCCTTTGGTCAACTGATACCCGGTCCAGAGGATGATCCTAGTCACGCGATGTCCGAGGTCCTGATTCTGACCCAAGAGGCACGCGGCCCGCTCATCGCCGTAGGTGATGTGACAGTCCGAACACTCCAAGACATTGGCAGGCCCGCTGATATTGGCATTATTGACGGTCGTACAAAGAGACAAGTTTGGGAGGGGGCCGAGGGAATCGACTCATCTCTCTATGATGCAGTTTTGGAATGTTCAAGCCCGGCAGGTAGGCTAACTCCATCATTACTCTCTTCATGTCAAAAGGCAATTATCTCATGGCGTGAGGGACACAAGTCCTCATTGATCGTCGTAGACGGGGAGGAGGATTTAGCCCCGCTATTCCTTCATCCACTCTCGCCCATCGACTCTGTAATTCTCTATGGTCAACCCGGGAAAGGAGTTGTAATCAGATGGTGCGGCGAGGATGCGAAGCAACGCTGCCGTAGACTGCTCAGCGGTTTTGAGGCCATCTAGTAATCAAGCAGCATCCTCGAGCATGTGGATGCCGAACCCGAAACTGACTAGAATAACCATCACGGCATATACGCCTGGATCGACCCAAGTAGTGTTCATGAAACTCCATGAAAAGTAGAAAAGAACTCCCATTATAATCATCCAACTTGCCATCGTTCTTCTAATTCCATCCTCCGACGACATAAGGCTAGAGGCTACAGGCCCGCTGGGCAATCCTCTGAGCCACTCCATTGCACCTCCCTCGAAGCACTTCTTCAAGCCCATCGAACCTAGTGCCAATAAGGAGACCCCAAGCAATGCGAACACAATATCATCGACCACAAAGCTAGCATCTTCGTGAGGAACGTGTGAGGCAGCGACATCTCCGGAGATGAATCCGATCCACATCACCTTGAATCCTGGAGAGTAGGCCCCGATTGTAATATTGACAAGCGTTAGCAGAATAACCCAAGCCCCTAGCACCATAGCCAAAGTGGACAGGGTTTGGCTAGGCCTGTTCAAGGACTCTTCCCAGTCAGTTCCCTGCATGGTCATCGAGGCGGCGACCTTGCACCTTCGTTTAACCGTTATCTGAGAGCGAATGACCATTCAGAGGTGAGTCTGTAGGTTGTATCTGCCAAGTGCCGCTTCGGCAATCAACGGTTCGGAATCACTCATCGTTGAAACCGCATCGACTCCCTTGGGTATTGCAGAATTGACTTGCTTACTCCTTCCACCCCTGCCCTTGCTAACGTTCCTAGCCATGATCAGGCCGAGGGTATCAAGCTCATTGAGCAGCGAAGAAATACGCCTTGGAGTCAAGGGCTCAACCGAGATTTTCATACATGCCTCGCTGTATGTTCTGTATGTCTCACCAGTGGAGATGTTCCTCAGTCCGTTGTCCTCGTTCAGTTTGATTGCAAGGACAAGCAACTTCTGATGCAGAGGCAGAGTCTTCAGAACAGGAGTGACCTGATCATATTCCAACTGACTCTGAGCCAGTCTGACATGTCTCCTGTCCACAGTCTTCTGTGCTCTCTGCTCAGCCTTCTGGACAGAAATGCGTAGTAGATCGAGAGCCCTACGAGCATCACCGTGCTCTTGTGCAGCCAAGGCTGAGCAGAGTTCCAAGACCCCTTCGTCAATTACTCCTTCGCGTAAACCGGTTCTGACTCTCTCGCTCAGGATGTCCTGAATCTCAGGCGCCCCGTATGGATGGAAAACCAAATCTTCCTGACTCAATCTTGAGGTGACTCTAGGGTCAAGTTGTTGGGTGAAGTTGAGATCATTGCTGATGCCTATAATACAGCATCTTGATCTCCTAAGAGATGTATTCAGACTTGTCAGGTTGTACAGTAATCCATCGCCGGCTCTAGTTACCAGATTGTCAATCTCGTCGAGTACGATGATGTGGACTCCGCCCGCCCTGTCCATTCTGGAAATTAACTCCTCAAGAACTCTGTCGGTGGGCCAGCCGGTGAATGGAATTGGTGAATCTCCACGCCTCCCTAGTTTGCTGGCTATGGTTTGTACAACTCTGTACTTCGTGTCCACATTTCGACAGTTAATCTCGTAGGTCTCAACACCCTGCCCCATCTCCTTGCCCTTATCCAGTAATTGTCCGAGGACAAATCTTGTGACCACAGTCTTACCGGAACCCGGAACACCATAGAGCAGCATGTTCGAAGGGATGTGTCCGTTGAGCGCATCGACTAGATTGCGTACTAGAGACTCGACTTCATGGTCTCGATGAGGAAGCCTCGAAGGCTCAAACGCATGGTCGAATGCGCGCCTATCCACGAAGAGACAATCCTGACCGAGAATTTTTTCGAAAATGTTTCCGTCCATTTTCTTTCACCATTGGGTCAAAACACGATTGCCTTGTCATCAAGACCTAGGATCAAGATGTGCCGGCCAACGTGGATGTCAAGCGAGGATGTTGGTGGTAATAAGACTGTCCGAGGAGTCGAGAAGTTGACCGAGTTTTTCCTCCTCAACAAGCCATTTAAATCACAAGCAATCATGACCACCAATCATACCTTTAACTTCCTTTTAGTATAGCGTTTTCGTAGGTTTTTATCCGGTGTTAAATCTGCATCACTAGGTATTCTAGATCTATCTTCTTCCTCATGATGAGGGTGACGCCGAATTCACTCCCACAGAATCTGCGGAAGCCACGAATTCACACTCACACGATAAGCAAATTGAATGATTACTTTTTCTCATGTATAAACTGAGTTATTTTATTCAAGAATTTCTTTCCATAGAAATAGAACCATCATCGCCAAATTCAAGACTATCTCCATCTTCGATTTGAATTATCGATTCGGGCAGTTCGGGTATCGGGAATCCCGAATTCTCCCCCTTGGCACTGGAGTAGTTGTGAGTGACTAGTACCAGCGCGTGAGGATGCCTCGCAGAGAATGCCAGTACATCGGAAGGAGTATGGTGATGGGGACTTTCGACGAAGTCTGGTATCCCCATTTCGAGCAGAATCACCTGACATCTAGAGGCTCTGTGATCAATCTCCTCGCACGGCCCGGAGTCCCCGCAGTGTAGAAATCTGAAACCACTCGAGTGAATTAACTCGTAACCATGCGGGTCGGTCTGCTCAACATGCCTGACAGGAAATCTCTCAAAGGACCAATCAGTTCCTTCCAGAATTCCCTTCTCTGATTCCGACCACACGACTCTTTCATCTAGAGCCTCCTCTAGACTTCCAGGGAAACCAGTGTTACACAGATTCCCAAACAACTCCCTCCCTCCCGGCCTCAGATGGACATTCAGAGTAGACTTGAAGTCGGGGTCAGAGATGTATTTCCTATCAAGTAGGAGGAAGGGGAAACCGAATGTGTGGTCGGCGTGCCAGTGAGTGATGAGTACATGCCTCAAATCACTCGGAGAAATACTACATCGCCTCAGCTGAGCGAGTACTGTTGGCGGCGTGTCTACCAACACGCATTCATCCACTAGGGCGAGAGCATGCATCCTGCCGTGTGGCATGAATGCGTTCCCCGTACCAAGGAAGTCTATGCGCGCCATGTGCTGCGATGAGGGCACCCTGACTTGACCTCATCGCATTGAATCGATTGCCGAACCCAGCCCTCTCTCAGCATTTGTTCATAAACAGGCCTTGTCTCGACGGCTCGCCAAACGAGGATTTCACATGTCAGAGTGGAGTGCGAAGAACCCCTATGTCTCTAAGTTGAATGAGAACTGGGTACTAAATGGCGAAGGCTCGAGAAAGGAGACTAGGCACATCGTATTCGACTTGGGAGACTCTGGTCTCGATTACAAGGCAGGAGATGCTCTGGGAGTTATCCCACAGTGCCCGCCCGAGATGGTCCAAGAACTGCTGGATTTTTGTGGCTTTACCGGAGACGAAGATGTTGAAACCCACCTCGGCGACTGCAGCATCAGAGAGGCGCTGACAAACAGGTACGAAATTCACAGGATTTCCAAGAAGTGGATTGGAAATCTCGGCGATAGACTAGCATCGGATTCTCCCAAGATCGAGATTAGAATTGTTTGCAGGGAGCGAGCATCTACTGAAGACGGCGAACTGCTGATGGATTGGAACGGTTCTGGAGTGGACGATGACGTACCTGAGGGATATGTCGAGATCGGATCAGTCGATGACCCTTCAGAAGAGCTCTGGAACAATCTGATGAACGACTCAAAGGCTATGGAGGACTACATGTGGTCTAGGGACTACATCGATGGCCTATCCGACTTCGGCCACATAGGATTCACACCCCAGCAATTCGTCGATGGCATGGATAGACTCAAGCCCAGGCTATACTCTATTGCCAGTAGTCCAGATTTCGAGCCTGGCACCGTTCATCTAACTGTAGCTATCGTCAGGTATCATCATCACGAAAGGGACAGAACCGGCCTTTGCACAGGATACTTGGCCGACCGCTGTGATGTAGATGATTCGGAGATCGGCGTGTTCATGTCACCTACACGATCATTCGTTCTGCCAGAGGACGGTTCGACTGACATCATCATGGTAGGCCCGGGAACCGGAATTGCACCGTTCAGAGCGTTCCTTCAGCAGCGGCAGATGGACGCTTCAACCGGCCGCAACTGGTTGTTTTTCGGGGACTGGACTGAGGAGGGCGAGTATCTCTATCGGGATGAGATGGAAGCGTGGAAGGAGTCTGGCCTGATTGGCCATCACGATCTTGCTTGG
>Ga0310344_10000426_pt1 | contig 33431 bp, 36 predicted proteins | sample HC15DNA20200_MG_FD_203801 | JGI IMG/M metagenome (GOLD analysis project Ga0310344, IMG submission 203801) | Marine microbial communities from station ALOHA, North Pacific Subtropical Gyre - HC15-DNA-20-200_MG | ecosystem: Environmental > Aquatic > Marine > Oceanic | place: Pacific Ocean: North...
TGATGATGCAAGTGTCTTGAAAAGAGGCAGGAATCCGCGTCGTGTCCGGAAAGGCCGATTATGACGCAGGGAGGGCGAGAGTCGCCGTCGGCACGCCGGCCTCGGGCCGGCGCATTACGCCGCAATTCCGGTCGTTCAAAGGCCCAGGCTGCGGCGTCGGAACCGGCCATACATTCACACTGGCGGCTTCACTGCTGAAAGACGAGGGCTGGGACATTCCTGCCGGTTGGCTCCGGGGCTGGGAACGTCAGGTTATGCCTAAAGCGGATGTCGTCAGATCAACAGCGAGAGATATCACCAGGTTCATTCAAACCCGCCATTTTGTTACCTCACGACAGCCAGTTTTATCAGGCTAACTGTTCCTGCCCGGTTAAGAGGCGCGAGCCCAGTAACGCATGTCCTAAAGGCAGCCTGCTCATTCACGCAGTGATCTGTGAACGCGCTTCCAAAGTGCTGGGATTTCTGCCCGGCTACTCGTCGTCCCGGCAAGAACATATTCCTTTCTTCGACACCGAACACGGGGTTCGGAACAGAACTGAAAGGTAACGACGATGGCACTCAAGGACATTCTTCCCAGCCAGATCGGCTTTGGCGCAGCACCGCTCGGCAACATGTTTCGCGATATTCCCGAAGAAGAGGCGCTGGCGACTGTCGAGGCGGCTTGGTCTGACGGCATCCGCTACTATGATAACGCGCCGTTTTATGGTGCTGGACTGGCCGAGATCCGCATGGGCGCGGCCCTTGCCGACAAGCCGCGTGATGAGTTCGTAATCAGCACCAAGGTCGGCCGCCTCATTCTCGATGAAGTCGAGGACGTCAGCGCCCGCGATCTGGGCGAGAAGGGCGATGTCTTCAAATATGGCCGCCCGAACAAGATCATGAACGACTATTCGGAAGAGGCGACCTACCGCTCGATCGAGGACAGCCTCAACCGCCTCAAGACCGACCACATCGACATCGCGTGGGTCCACGACATCGCGCAGGATTTCTATGGCGATGAATGGCTCAGCATGTTCGAGCAGGCGCGGCGCGGCGCATTCAAGGCGCTCGATCGGATGCGCGACGAAGGCGTGATCAAGGCCTGGGGGCTTGGCGTCAACCGCGTCGAACCGATCGAACTGCTGCTCGACCTCGACGGGCCGCGCCCTGACGGCTTCCTCCTGGCCGGCCGTTACACCCTGCTCGACCATGATCGTTCGCTGCAGCGTGTGATGCCGAAGGTGGCCGAGCGGGGGTTGGGCATCGTCGTGGGCGGTCCCTACAGCTCCGGGGCGCTCGTTGGCGGGCCGAACTTTGAATATGCTCCTGCCACGCCTGAGATCCTGAGCAAGGTGGCGCGCATCAAGGCAATTGCTGACAGCCACGGGATCAGCATGAAGGCTGCGGGCTTGCAGTTTGCGCTGGCCAATCCTGCCGTCGCCGCTGTGATCCCGGGTGCAAGCCGCCCCGGCCGCATCGCTGAGGACAGTGCCGCGCTGGCCGAGATCGTACCCGTCGACTTCTGGCGCGCACTGCGCAGCGAGGGCCTCGTCAACCCGGCAGCCCCGCTTCCCATCGCCGACTGACGCAGCCCCGCCGCTGCAAACTCGCAAAATTCAAGCACACCCCGGCCGAGGTTGCGCCTCGGTCGGAGGGTCCCCTGCGCGCTGATGGAACATGCGCCGATCAAAAATGGAGGAAATCATCATGTCTGATGCTACGACAATTACCCAGACCGGCCTTGACCGCCGCAACATGCTCCGCGCCTCGGGCGCTGTGCTGGTGGCTGGAACTGCTGGAGCGGCTCTTGCCGCGCCTGCAGTCGCACAAGGTTCCGAGCGCATGTCACCTGCGGCGCGCAATGCGGCCCCGCTCGGTGCGCGGCTGCAGGGGGTGCAGCATTTTGGGCTCACCGTGCAGAACATGGAGCGCGCTTTCGAGTTCTACACCGAGGTTCTTGGCGGCACTGAGGTGTTCCGCCACGGCGATTTTCAGGGCGATACAGTGCAGAACACCCTGCTGGCGGATCAGGAAATTCGCGCCAACGATCTTCACGTCAGCCCGGCCGCCATCGGCGTCCCGAACCTGCGTGACGGCGATCAGCGGCTCGACGTGCGCTTTATCCAGTTCGACAACGTGGTGATCGAACTGCTGCAATATCGCAATGCCGACGAACCACTGGGCGGTCCCAACAGCTTTGCCCCACCGCTGGAGAACATGAGCCCGGCCTTCCCGCGCATGATGCACATCTGCTTTTACGTGCGCGATGATGTGGACTTCAACAAGTTCATCACCGACCTCGAAGCCGAGTCAGCCCGGCGCGGCATGACGCAGGTGCGTGCCAACCGCACCATCCGCCTGCGCAGTGAAGCCGAACGCCGCGCCGCGCCCCAAAGCACGAACACCAACAAGGTGACCGTCGCGCCGTCCGATGGCTGGGAGCTGATCTACTGCAAGGGCCCAGAAGGCGAGCAACTGGAGTTCGTGAAAGCGCTCGGCCCGGTGAAGCAGCGCTTCGCCAATGCCCTGGCCGGACGTCAGCGCAAGCAGGCAGGACTGTGATCGCCGCCGGGACGGAGCCAAGCCTCCGTTCCGGCCACCTGCAGTACCATCGAAAGGAAATCACCGTGGCTATTCCATTCAAAATGATCGGCTTATCTGCCCTGATGCTGGCGACCGCGCCCGCAACCGCCGTCGCGCAGGACAATGCGGCACCCAAGGAGGGCATCCGCTATGCGCAGATCCTTACGGGCGCCTGGTCCATTGTCGCCGAAGTGCATGCAAAACCGGGCAAGGAAGCTGAACTTCGCGAAGCGACGCTGCCGCTGGTGGCTCTGGTCCGCAGCGACCCCAAGAACCTTGTCTATTTCCTACAGGAAGATCGCGCCCAGCCGGGGCACTTCATCTTCTACGAAGTCTTCGCCTCGCGCGAGGATTTCGAGGCGCACAACGCCATGCCTTACGTGCAGGCGTGGTTCGCAAGACTGCCCGACCTCGCGCAAGGCGGCGTACAGGTCATGCGAATGGAAGTGCTGGGACACTGACAGCCCTGAACAGACATGGCCGGTCCACCATTGCGGCGGATCGGCCATACCCTATTTCTGCTCAAGAAACGCTTGCATTCGCGGCACGGTGAAATCCAGGAAGGCCCGGACCCGTGCAGGCAAAAACTGCGATCCTTTGAACAGGGCGTGGATGTCATCCGTCTCGCCCAGATCGCAATCCACCAGCAACTCGACCAATTCTCCCCGCGCAATCTGGTTGCGCAGGTGATAATCAGCCACGCGGATGATGCCGACACCAGCGAGCGCCATGCGGCGAAGTGTTTCGCCATTGTTGGCCAACAGTGAACCGCTGAGCATCCGCTCGACAATGCGTCCGCCCTCGCGCATCGGCCAGACCGGCATCGCGCGGCGGAAATTGAAGCCCAGACAGTTGTGATGGACCAGATCCTCAGGACTGCGCGGTGTGCCGTGGCGGGCAAGATAGGCAGGCGATGCGACGATCCGGCGGCGCGTTTCGCCGATCTTGCGCGCCATCAGGTTGGAATCCGCGAGTTTGCCGACGCGGATAGCTATGTCGGTGCGCTCCATATAGAGATCCGCCACATCGTCCGACAGGGATAGATCGACGACAACCCTTGGATATGCTTCGAAGAAGTTCGGAAGGATCGGTTCGAGCGCTGCCGTGCCGAATGTCACCGATGAAGTAACCCGTACAATCCCATCTGCTTCCGCGCCGCCTTGAGCGATCTGTTGTTCGGTCTCGTCGAGCTGCCCAAGCAAAGCCTGGCTGCGCTCATAATAAAACTGCCCTTCGCCTGTCAGCGCGAGGCGCCGAGTGGAGCGTTCGATCAGCCGCACGCCGAGCCTCGCTTCCAGCCGGGCGATAAGCTTGGATACTGTGGAGGGCGTCATCAGCATCAGGCGAGCCGCCTCGGAGAAGCTGCCTGCTTCCACCACACGGACGAACACCATCATCTCGCCTGCGCGATTATCCATGAGACACCTGTGATCTTCATTCCTAGAACTGAGTGCAGTCTAACTCGTTTTTCGGCCCACGTCGCTCCATCTGTGAACCTGGCTATCAAATGCAGTGAAAACCCGCCGTCTAATCAGGCAAGCGACATTGTGCGATTTCCATCTGCGACGAGTTGCCGGGCTCTTCGAGCTGACCGGCACCAGGGCCAAAGACGAGAAGGAATGTGATATGTCTGACACGCTTGCTGCCGATCTCTTCGCGCCGACTTCGATCGGCGCGATCGATGTTACCAACCGCATTGTGATGGCACCGTTGACCCGTTCACGCGCGGGAATGGATGGTGTCCATGGCCCGCTGGCCGTTGACTATTATCGTCAGCGTGCGTCCGCCGGTCTGATCGTCACCGAAGCGACCAATATCTCCCAGCAGGGCCGCGGCTATGCCTACACCCCAGGCATCTACACCGATGCCCATGCTGAGGCATGGCGAGAAGTGACAGATGCTGTTCACGAATCCGGGGGTAAGATCGTCCTCCAGCTCTGGCATGTTGGCCGCGTCTCACACTTCAGCCTTCAGGAAGGTGGGGCGCCGCCGGTCGCACCATCGGCCATCCGCGCCGGGGGGCGGGTCTATACGCTGGCCGGCGATGATGTACCATCCATGCCGCGCGCTCTGGAGGCGGATGAAATTCCCGGGCTGGTCGAGGACTATCGCAACGCTGCCCATCTGGCCAAGAAGGCAGGGTTCGACGGGGTCGAGGTCCACGCCGCTAATGGCTACCTCCTCGACCAGTTCCTGCGCGACAGCACGAACCGCCGCACCGACCTTTACGGCGGCTCGGTCGGAAACCGCGCGCGCTTTCCCATCGAGGTGGTCAAGGCTGTTGCCGAGATCTGGGGCGCTGATCGGGTGGGAGTTCGCATTTCGCCGCTATCGACCGCCATTGGCGAAACGCCGCTCGATAGCGATCCGCAAGCCACTTATGGCTACTTTGTGCAGCAACTTGGCGGCTTGGGCCTTGCCTATCTTCATGCCGTGGAAGGACAATTGCGCGAAGCCAACGCCGCGTCAGCGCTCGATTTCAAGGCATTGCATGCAGCCTTTGGCGGCGCATACATCGCCAACAACGGCTATGACCGGCAACTGGCTATGGACGCTATCGCATCGGGCCATGCGGACATGATTTCCTTTGGCCGGGCGTTTATCGGCAATCCCGATCTGGTCGAGCGTCTGCGCCGGAACGCGCCGCTCTTCGAGGCTCCGCTGACTGCCTACTATGGCGGCGGAGCGGAAGGTTACACCGACTTCCCGACATTGGCCGACTGAGGCCAGCTCAACGCGCAGGAGATCATCATGAACACGTCAGCATTGCTGGCGACGGGAAAGCTATGCCCCCAAGGCGCGCATCCGGTCGGCCGCCCCCTCGAAAACCGTGGCCAAAGCGCCGGACGCGGCGGAACCATGACGCTTATGGCGCTGGCGCTGGGCAGCTTCGTGATCGGCACGTCTGAATTCGCGAGCATGGGAATTATCCAGCTCTTTGCCGGTGATCTGGGCCTGAGCATTCCCCAAGCTACCAGTGCCATTACCGCTTACGCTTTCGGCGTAGTGATCGGCGCACCGCTGGTCACGCTTGCGGCGGCGCGGCTCAATCGGCGCAAGCTGTTGCTGTGGCTGATGGCGCTATTCCTGGTCGGCAATCTGGCCTCCGCCCTCGTGGATAGCCTTGGCGCCCTGATAGCGGCGAGATTCATTGGCGGCTTGCCACAGGGCGCCTACTTTGGAGCCGGGGCAGTGGTTGCTGCCCACGTCACAGGGCCGGGCCGCGCAGGTCGCGCTTTTGCCATAGTCATGACCGGCCTTACGGTCGCGACGATTGTCGGCTCACCGCTCGCCACGTTCATGGGCCAAACGCTGGGCTGGCGTGAGACCTATGGGGCTGTCGCCCTCCTGGCCGGCCTTTCCATTGCCGCGATCTGGCACTGGGTGCCGAACACCGAAGCCCTTGATGGGGTGCCGGTTTATCAGGAACTGTCGGCGCTGCGCAGGCCTGCGGTCTGGGGCGTGATGCTGGTCGCTGCGGTTGGCGTCGGCAGCATATTCGCGGTTTATACCTTTATCGGTCCGATCGTCACCGACGCTGCGAGCTTGCCAGCCACCGTCATTCCTCTGGCGCTGGGAGTCTTTGGAATCGGCATGACCACCGGCAACCTGCTTGGCGGTCGGATTGCAGACCGCTATCCAGCGCGTGGCATCACCTTGGGATACGGCGGCGCGCTGGCCGTGATGGCCGTTCTTGCCACCCATGGCACCGATCCTCGCCTGCTATTCCCGGCCCTGTTTGGTGTCGGCGCGGCAATGATGCTGGCGATCCCGACAATCCAGGTACGCCTGACGCGGTTCGCACCCGAAGCTCCCAGCCTTGCGGGCGCCATGAACCTCGCGGCTCTCAACGCTGCCAACGCTCTGGGCGCCTGGAGCGGGGGCCTGAGCATCAGCGCCGGCTTCGGCCTTCTGTCGGCAGTGTGGGCTGGCTTCTGCCTGACGTTCGCTGGCCTCACCCTGTTCGGTCTGACCCTCTTGAGCCATCGCCGCACCCCCGGGGTCAGTTGACCTCAAATCCACTTCACAACCAACGTTGAAAGGAAACTTATCATGGCAAAGGCATATTCAAGCATCGATATCGCCCGCAGCGCGGCCGAAGTCTGGGAACTCATCGGCGGTTTCAACACGCTCCCCGATTGGCTGCCCTACATTCCGTCGTCACAGCTTGAAGAGGGCGGCCGCGTTCGCCGGATCCGCAATCTGGATGGCGAGGAAATCGTGGAACGCCTCATGGCCTTCGACGAGGCCGCGCGCAGTTACAGCTACCACATTCTGAAGGCGCCATTTCCACAAGCGAACTATCTGGCAACTTTGCGAGTCTCTGATATCGATGGTGGCCGCGTCGCACGTGTCGAATGGTTCGGTCAGTTTGACCCCGTCGGCGTGACGGAAGACGAGATCGTAAGCCTGTTCCAAGGCATTTACGAAGATGGCCTGGCAGCGCTGGCGAGCGGCGGGTTTCGTTAGAATCCGCCGCTCGTGGTCAACTATTGGAATGGCTCAGTGTGGTCGACTGCCACCGGTCCGCTGTGATGGAAAATGCCGCCTCTATTCCGGACCTTCAGGGACCCAGCTTGGGGCGTCAGAACCCGTCGTTCGTTCACCGTCACTACGGTGCGCTTGAATGACCAGGGCTGGTACACAATCTGCCGATCGAACCATCGTCGGAAGGTCGCACTAGAGCGCATCGAGCCGGTGCGCTGTGATATAAGCGCCCGCATAGCAGCCTAGGCTATCGACCGCCGGCCCCAGAAACGGCGACACCGCCATATCCGGCCTCCGTTCCGCTTCGCTCCACCTCCATCCGGATATGGCGGCGATGGGCTTAATCCACTAACAAACCAATCGGCCCACTCGCTGGGGGCAGATCAAGGACAGGAAGGAGACAACTCCCGATGCTCATTTGGGTCCTGCTTCTCGCGTGGATCGGATCCGTTGTGATCGTCGTCCGCTCCTTTCCGAGGGCAACCAAGGTACGGCGTCGTCTGCAGACCCTATCTTTCATGATCATACCGTGGGGTCTTGCGATTCTCTCGGGTCCTTTCGTGATAGACCACCATGCGGTCGGCACGCACATCCGGGAACGGATGATGATCGGCCAGTATGCGGCCATAGCCCTTCTTTGCTTCATTGCTGCTGTCGGCATCGTTCGGGCGCATGGCGCGAGACTATGCGCATGGGCGATTGGCGTCGCTAATATTATCCCGGTCTTCCTGCTGGTCTCTGTCAGCGTCATTATCCTTGACCCCGGCTCCTGAGCAACGCGCTACGGGCGTTCTGAACCGAGCGCCGCCAACCGTGGCAGCCAGCGCCGATTCGCCCGCGCCGCGCCGACCCGAAGGGCGTACCGCTCGGCGCGAAGCCGGTTGTCATCCTATGTCGCAGTATCCTCCCCTAGGCCGAACGCCCGACAGAGCGGCTCGAACGTCAGGGGCAATCCAAACACCCTGCCATCGTCATCGAAGAGTTGTTGAGCAAGACCACCCGTTTATTGGGAGCCGTGGTCTGTTCGTCCGCATCGGTCAAATCGATCCATCAATTCTTGTTTTTGACAAATATGATGTTAAAAGAGATGTATGAAGCTCGATGAACTCTCGACCATCACCGGCGCCACCATCCGGCAGATCCGTTTCCTGATTTCCGAAGGGTTCGTTCCCTCACCCGAGGGGGGACGCACTTACGCTACATATGGGGACCCACACGTCCAGGCGATCCGGCGCTTCCAGCGGCTGAAGGGCCTTGGTTTCCCCAATGCCGCGATCCGTCTGTTGCTGGACGCGCGCGAGGGCGTGCCGGTGCCGGTGATGGATGGCCTGACCCTCGTCATTGCACCTGATCTGATCGGTCAGGAGGCGAACATCGACGAAATCATCACGCGGACCGAAGCGAGGCTGCGCGAAGCGTTCACAGGGCGCGCGCCGAAAACGCGCAAGCGGGCAGCCGGCTGAACAACGGGGCCGTCAACGCGCAAGGAGGCACGACGATGGACAAGCTGATCGATCCGCTGATGCCACTCTTTAGGCCGGCGGCGGCGCCGCGGCCTCCCATGCTGCTCGACAGGACCGAAATATGCCTGCGTCTCGTTCCACCGATCGCCCGGCTGATCGTCACCCGCACCTTCACCAATCGCGAAGGCGCGCCGATCGAGGCCGTCCTCACCATGCCGCCCGCGCTGACCGACGAGGTCGTCCATGGCGTGATGGTCCGAATCGGCGAGCAACGATGGGTCGCCCAGGCCAGAGCAAGGCGCCGGGCCGAAACGAACTATGACGGGGCCGCCGTCGACGGCAATCGAGCCATCCTGTTGGAGGAACTGAAACAGGGCTGGCGCGCGCTATCGGTGGCGGGGGTGCAGCTGGGCGAGGTCATATCCCTGACCGTCGAGAGTGTGATAGGTCTTGGAGAAGGGGGAGCAAGTGTTCGCCTGTGTCCCGGGGTCGACCCCGATCTTGCCGTCCCTGCCCTGCCCGATCATCTGTCCCCGCGCCAGACCGGCATGGCGCATCCGATAACCTTGAAGATCGAGGGGGCTAACGAAATCGTGGTGCGGTCCGACGGACGAGACCTGCCGCCAATGCAGCGGATCGGAACCGCGCCGCTCACGCTCGATATCGTCATCCCGGTCGGATTTCAGGGGAGAGTAACCGACTGGTCCGCCGATGACGTGCGGGCCGAAATGGGCCTGCGGATGGCAAGGGAGATTGGCGCGCTCGTCGGTTCGGGCGGCCCTGTCGATCGCCAGCAAATCCGCGACCTTGCGCTGAAGGGCAATCTGCTGACCAGCGAGACCAGTCTCGTCTTCATCGGCGCGGAAGGCGAAGCCACCGGCGTGCTTCCGGCGATGCGCAAACTCGCGCTTGTCGATGCCACTCCGGATGTTCAGGCGGTTCCACCTAAGCCCTCGGCAGTCGAACCGGAAGCGATTCCAGAAGCTCCGGAACAGGATTCTCCCACTCCCGGCCGGTCACGCGGTCTCGGGCTTCGTTGGCCGGGCATCAACGCGCCCGCACCGCTGCATATCCGATTGGCCAATTGGTGGCACAGTCGCAAAGTGCTCCGGGAGATGCGCCGCGCGCCAAGCGCGGATCTGCTCCAGCTCGGCGCGCGTCTGCGCGAAGCCGCTTCGCTGGTGCTTTGGCGGCAGGACGGCGTGCTGGCGCTTCGGTCGGGCGATGTAAACCATCTGCCCCATCAGGTGGCCGCGGTGGTCCGGGAGGTTGCTGCTGTGGACGCTGTTCGCCAAACCGCCGCCGTGCTGGCCCTGAGCGCGGATCAGCTGGCGATCGCATTGCTGACGCGGGCTGCCATTCTGACGCAAGCGGCCTCGCCCGACCTGCTCGATCAGCTTTTCCCCGATCGGGCGCCACCGCCGTTCGAGCGGCTGGCGAGCGACATGGAGGTTAGGGCGTGAACTGGCCCATCCTCCTGAGCGCGCTTCTGCTGGGGTCGGCGCCATCCCGTACGGAGGGTCCGTTGCTTGCGCCATGGGGGGATCAGAGCGGCGCCGAATTGAGGCTCGACGTAACACGCGGGCCCTGGGCGCGACGGTGGACGGCGGAGGATAAGGCCGGGCGCACGATGCTCACCATTTACCGGTCGGCAGACGACGCAAGGCGGGTCGCGCTGTTCTCCCGCGGACTGGGTGACGGTCCCGGAGCCGATGACGACGCGGCATTCTTGCAGGGCGCGCTGCCCGTGGCTTGGCGATCGGACTATCGCGCCATCCGCGTGGTGACCTACAGCGAAACCGCGCGCGGCCTGTGCGCGATTGTCGATGCCCAAGGCAGTGGGCGGCCGCTCCGACTCTGCATGGCCAGTCGTCCTGGCAGCGCAGCGGTCGCAACCGCCATGACCCCGCTAGAGCGTGACACGGCGGCGGAAGCGGCCATGCTACTCGCACGCTATGCGGCGCGCCATCCCATGCGCGGGGCCTGGTGACGGCTGGAGTTACTGCTCGTCTTTCAGGCGCTTTTCGAGGAGTGCAGGCGCTTCAGCGCCGAGCGTCGATGACGAGGGATCGCCAACGGGCAAGGGTCCGGACAACTCGCCAGGAGCGACTTCTCCGTCTATTCCCTCGAGCACATTCCCGACCATCGAACCCTTCGGCACCCTGATCGCGCTTTCACCAAGGCCTGCTACGCCGGGTTTGCAGGGAATAGCTTGCGCGCGGGTGCCGTTCATCCAGTGGATGGGCCAGTCCCACCCCGTGACAATGTAGTCGATCGGCCCAAACGATTCCCGCTTGCTGGCATCGACGGCATAACAATGTCTCTCGACCGCCTGTCGCTCGGCCCCGAGGAACCACACGACGCCCAGAAGCGCCAACAACAGCGGAAACAGACGACTGGCGATCCTGGACAATCCGGTCATGAGACCTCCTCTCAAGGGAATTTCGGGCGACCACTGTTCCGCATCTCATGCGTCACTGAACTGTCTTGTCGGTGCCGAAGTCGTTGCAGACGTCACCCGGTTGCAAAAACGATGCGCTGCACGGAGGCCGCAGCACGAACGGAGCGCGATCGCCTCTGCTCGCCGGAGCGCGGGACTGCGCGCGGCGCCGGGCCGCGTTCACCTGCGCCACGCGCCGCTCGTAATCGGCAACGTCATCGCCAAACAGCGCCCGGCAATCGCGTTGCCCGCCTTGCGTCACATCGTAGCAGACGTTGCCCCGGCCGCTGGCGACCATCGGACGCGTAAACACCCACCACAGTCGGGCCGATGCGCCCTCACCCCACCAGCGCAGCACCGCCGGACCATCATCCCGGCCACCTCCGCCAAGCGAAGGCAATGACATGGCGTCGACGGGGATTGCCCGCGTCGTCCCGGTCGCGTCACCCGCGTAGGTATTGCCCGCCGGCAACTCGCCCTTCGCCGGATCGAACAGCATTACCATCGTCGCATTCTTGCTTGGCGAATAGAAGCTGGGCACGATGACGGGACTGGCGAAGTCGCCGTCATGCGGCCGCACCTCCAGCGCGCGCAGTTCCGCGTCCGACGCCCAGGCCTTGGCCACGGCCATCGCCAGCGCGACGTCGGACGTCATGCCTTTGTCGGTGGAGGCAACCGCCCGGAAAACCGTGTCGACCTGCCGGCGGGCATTGGGACCGATCGGACGGAACCAGAGGATTTTCTGCTGCATCATCGCGACCATGCCGCCGCCGGTCACCGGCAACCATTGGCCCTCGTCGTTCCAGTTCTGCGCCGAGACGAAACGCAACCCCTTGTCGCTGACCGCGATTTGTCCGCGATCGACATGAAACGCGTAATTGTCGTCGGCAAGGCCATCGCGGACAATGGCGATGTAGCTGCCATCCCCCGCGATCCGCAGGCCAATGATCCCGGACGGCGTGTCCGCGCCGGGTTGGCGAACGACCACCGACCAAGCGCCGCAGAAATGCCGGATACCGGAGAGGTCACCCTTATCGGCCGGGCGCGCGAGACCCCGGCGCATGCGGTCGATCCAGAAATCGAACTGTCGCCACCGCGTGTCGTCTGCCGCCAGCGCCTCCTGCGTCGCAGGCGTGGCGACGCAATCGTCCACCGGATCGGACACGTCTTGCGACGAGGAGGCGTGTTCGATCGCATTCGGGGCGTTCGTCGCCGGGTCCGCCTTGTTCGCGGAACCGCACGCGCCGACAATGAGCACGAGGGGCATTGCCGCCAGTGATCTCCATCCGAATCGCATCATGCCCGATCCCTTCACGAGCGCTTTAACAGGCACTGTTTCTTTTTACAATATATATGTCATAAAGGCGCGATCACGAGGCATGGAGGACGGGATGGAAAGCGTTCACGATCTGGCAAGCGAGCGTGCCCATCTCTATTTCGTCAGGATCATCGAAACCCGCGCGGCGGTCGGCCTCTTCGTTTCGAGCTGGGGCGGACTGGAACTCCTCCTTCCCTGCTCCATCGACGTCCGGCTTTGCGAGGCAGCGCGGCTCGAGGTGGCAGCCGGCGTGCTGTTTCCCGATGCACCGCGGTTCCGGGATCAAGCCGCTGCGGAAGGCTATGCACATCGCTGCACGCTGACCGAAGGGTTGGCGCAGGCGTTGTTCGACGATGACGGCCGGGAGTGGGGAACGCCCCTGGAGTTCGAACCGCTGTATCGGCCGCTCGACATCGACGCGATGATAGCCGACTGGAGCGACGCGGACTTGCATACGCAATGGTCCGAATACGAGGGATTCAGGAGCCCGTCCGGGGACGATGGGGCGTTGTGCCCCACCGGCCTCGCGATCCAAGCGGAAATGCGGCGGCGCGGACTGCCGCTCGGATGAGTCGTATCTGTCCGATGCCGGCGAAGTTGGCGCTCATGCGCCAGATTTCGCCGGCGGATTTTTGGAATCGGGCTTGCAATTCCAGATGATCGTCTCGGTGGGGGTTTTGGGCAGCAGCGCGGTAACCTCGCTCACGCGCCGGGCTGCCAGCGCGGGATCGCCGCCTTTGCCGCTCGCATCGCAGACCTGCGCGGGCGTCTTCTCGAGCGCCGCCTTCGCGGCCGCGAAAGGCTCGCTTTCGAGCAGATAATTGCGATACTCGAAGCGCCCTGACGCCTTGTCGATCGATGACACCGACACGCTCTCGTCCGCGGTATCGATATTGACGTTTGTCAGGACGGCGCCGTTGCGCGCGAACAGCTTGCGCCCCGACCCGTAACACTGGCCGGCAAGCAGGGAGATGGCAGTCTTCCGATTGTTGTCATCGGTGTCGAAGACGATGCGGCTTGCCTGATCGTCCAGTGCGCAGGTCGCGTCGCCGGTGTCCGCCAGGACGTTGGGTGCGGCGGCAGAGGTCTGGGAACGCTGAACGATGACGATGCCGGCCAGAGCCGCCACCGCAAACGCGCCGAAGATGGCGGCTCCACGCCGATCGTCCTTGCGCCAGCGCCAGGCCGCGAGCGCGGCCACGACGAGAAGCGCCAATGCACAGAGGATCGTCTTGCCGCGCCTGATGCTCTCGGCCGCCTTGTCGGCCGCCTCGGCGTCGCGAAGCTTGGCCATGGCGGCATTGGTGGCGGCGAACATCGCATCGACCTGGCGTTCCGTGGCCTGCCGGTCGCTCAGGCACGGCTGCATGGTGCTGGCATACTGGATACCGTTGGCGCCCAGGAACGCGCGCAGATCCGCGCCGGTAATTGCGAAGCCGAAATTCGCTCCGGATTCCCCCGTCTTCGTACCGGACTCGTTGACGCCCAACACGCGGCCGCAGAGATCGGAGATCGGCCCGCCGGAGTCCCCGGGCGCCGTGGCGAGATCGTGGACCAGGACGCCCTTGTCCACGTTCCAGGGCGCGCCACTGTCGCGAACCGAGGTGATCTGCGCGCGTCGCACTTCGGGCGCGCTCGGGCTCACGGTGCCGTCCGCGCCAACGCTGCGCGCGCGATCGACATTTCCGGGATAGCCAAGGGCGGCAGCCTCGAGATCGCCGCTGATCGAACCGCCATAGAGCGTGGCGCGGGGAATCGTGGCCTCGCCAATATTCACCACCGCCAGATCATTCCCGTCGCGGTCGAAAGCCTTGACTGAGGCGTCGAGCGGCTTTCCGCCGCGCGCCGGTATGACCCACAGCGCAGCCGGGGTGCCTTGTGCCTTGAGCTGAAGATAGTCTTCAACGACATGGGCGTTGGTTACAATGTCGCTCGGGCTGACCGCGAAGCCCGTGCCGTGGCCGACAACGACGACACCGTCCGCTGTCTGCGCGAGCGTGACCACCCGCACGACGCTGCGCTTCAGATGATCGGTTTCGGCAAGCGCGGGGATCGCGATCACCGAAAGCGACAGGAACGCGAGTATCTGCTTGAACCACCGCATTTTCACCCCCGAAAGCGCGCGGCCTTTGTCGGCTTTCCTTGTTTCAACGGATCAGCCGGCGCGCAAGCTGTAATTGCGTGAAGCGCCCTGTTCCCTCTTGCGGAGCACCATGCATTCTTATAACAATATAGTTGTACAAAGAAAATAAGGCGATCGAAATGAGAGTGCATCCGAGCATCGTCGCAATCGCCTTGCTGGCGGGTTGCCACCCCTCGTCCAATGCCGGGAACACGACGGTTGCCGCGAACGAGAGCCATCCCGCCGAAACAGGGGGGCATGGTGTTCCGGCGCCTGATCCCGGCGCGACAATGTCGTTAGGCCAGCTGGACCTGGGCAAAGACAAGGATAGCTACAATCGCACGGTGGACCTTGCCCAGGAAGCGCTCGGCACTCTTGGCGGTTCCTCTGCCGGCGTGCGCCAGACAACCGTCGGGGCGTCGAGCGGGAAGCGTGCCTTCACCGCACGGGCTCTCGCCAGCACGCTTCCGCCGGTGGGCAGCGGCAATGGGGCCGAACGCGTCACCCGGCAGGAAGTGGAGCTCGATCCTCCCAGCAGCGCCGACTGGATCGCCCGTTCGCGGATCGTTTACGCCGGCGCGCCGGCCATAGACGTCTATCTGTACGACACGCCGGTCGTCGCCGCCAATACCGCCCCTGACGATGCCGCAACAATGCTGGAGGTGAAAGCCAGCAAGCTCGTCGATACTCCGATCGGCGTCGCGGCACGAACCGGCAGCAAGGGGGAAGGCCCCGCCTTTTGGTGCATGGCGTTGCCGGTCAGCGTCTCGCGGGACGGCGTCTGTGCGATGACCGCGAACGGCACGAAGCGACTGCTCATGACGACCTATGCTCGCCGCAACGACAACGAGCCGGCCGTCAATCCTGAAGCTGTCCGCCGCTTGTTCGCCACGCTGCGGATCATGTACGCAAAGCGGTGAGTGTCGGCCAAATTGCTCAATCACAGGCTTTCGGGACCCAGCGCCATCCTATTGCCATCTGCCGCCGCGATATCGGACGTTGGCGGTCCACGGTTGGTGCGTCGAAACCGCCCGTTCGTTCATACCATGTATACCGGCCCACCGATCGCCCGATGGGCCGGTACCTCGGTCAAAGCTCCGTTCTCTCAGACAGCGTCAAGGCGTCATCTACGTCGACACCGAGATAGCGGACCGTGTGCTCGATGTTGGTGTGCCCGAGCAGTATCTGGATAGCCCGAAGATTGCCCGTTGCCTTGTAGATTATCGCAGCCTTGGTTCGGCGCATGGAATGCGTGCCATATTCCTGCTTGTTGAGGCCTACAGTCGAAACCCATTCATCGAGCAGGCGGGCATATTGGCGGGTGCTGATATGGCCCATGTAATCCACTCGACTTGGGAAAACGAAGTCGTTCGGAGAGCCTTTCCGCCGCTCCAGCCAAGCCAGCAGGCTCTTGCGCGCTTCAGCCATGATCTCGAATTGAACCGGACGACCGGTCTTTTGCTGAATGACAGTTGCCCGGTTGCGAATGGCCCCGCCGCTGACGAGATCGCCAATGCGCAGCTTCACCAGATCGCACCCGCGCAACTTGCTGTCGATGGCCAGGTCGAACAGGGCTCGGTCGCGCAGCCGCTTGTGCTCATCGAGGTAGAACCGGATGGCCCAAATGTCGCGCGGCCGCAGTGGTCGCTTGGGTCCCACATTCTGCCCGGCGTTCCAAGGGCGCCGTTCATGCACGGCGGGGTCTAGATCGGAATGTCCCATTTGCTTCTCCTGATGGCCAACGTGGCCGGGCTCAGGATACGCCTCTTGAGCAATTCGCGCTCGATGTTATAACAATAGTATGAACGCCAGTCTCAAGATCACCAAGATCGGCAATTCTGCCGGTGTCGTCCTGCCCAAGGAATTGCTTGCCAAGCTGCGTGCTGGCGTGGGCGACACGCTGTATGTGTCGGAAACGCCCGATGGGATCCGGATCACGGCGTCGGATCCTTCCTTCGAGGCCAAGATGGCGCTGGCGGAACAGATCATGCGCGAGGACAGGGATATCCTGCGCGTGCTGGCCAAGTAACATGGCGCAGATCGCCGAGCCGGTCTGGATCGAGACCGAACTTGCGCTAGCGATACATGACCGCCAACTGGCCGAGCATGGCGGGCCGATCGGCGTGCGCGATGCTTCAACGCTGGAATCGGCATTGGGACGCCCGCGCAATCAATGGGCCTATGGCGAAACCGATCTTTGCCAACTTGCTGCGGCCTATGCCTATGGCGTGGCGCGCAATCATCCCTTCACAGATGGCAACAAGCGGACTGCCTGGGTGCTGGCGCGCCTGTTCCTCGCGCTGAACGATGTGCAGATCGGCTTTGCCCCCGAGCAGGCCATCAACATGGTATTGGCGCTGGCAAGCGGTTCGCTGACCGAGGCCGAAGTGGCGGTGTGGTTCAGGGAAAGGCTATCCTGATTTCGTCTGCAATCTCACGATTTCCCTTTCAAGGACGACGGCCCCACCCAATCGGTTTTCGAGCACCGCCAGACCGGCATGGGCGTCGGACGCCGCACCGCAGACGAAGATGTCCACGGCCGCAAGGCCATGCTCCGGCCACGTGTGGATCGAAATGTGGGATTCGGCCAGCAGCGCCACCCCGGTCACACCCTTGCCCGGGCCGAAATGGTGGAGACGCACGTCCAGCACCGTGGCGCGCGCCGCCTGCGCCGCTTCGCGCAGCACGGCCTCGATCAGCGGCAGGTCTCCCAGGCCGGAAGCGCCCGCGATATCGGCTACCAAGTGCAGGCCTCGAACGGACTCGTACTGCATATCAGATCAGGCTTTCGAACGGATGGGCCACATGCGCCATCGCGGCTTCGGCAGCCACGATGCCCCGGTGATGGGCTTCCTCGAACAACGACAGGCCGCTGAGATCGGAATGCGCGTAAAGTATCGGGGGTGGTGAAGAGGCAGCGGTCCTGCGGACCGGATCGCTGAGAAAGCCGGGGACGGGACGAATCATGGCATGGCCCCATTGCCAGATGTCGATCCGTTCAATGGCGTCGGCAAGATCGGGGTTCATGGTCAGCACATCGTCGCGCACCACAGCCTGCCACGCCTGAAGTGGGCGGGACAGCATGATCCTGCGCGCCTCTTGGGGAGACTGGCGCGATAACGGCATGTACCAGGTCAGCACCGTCGGCCCGTCGCCGGCCCCCGACGACTGGTGCGTGGCGACGACGTAGCCAAGCGAATCGCTGCCCGCGGACACGTTGTCCCAGGCCAGCGGCACGCCCTTGCCACGAGGCTGGCGGCTGACGCTGACGTTGGCGACAATCCACGGGGCATAGCTGAAGCTGCCCGCCGGCGTCTGGCTCGGCATCAGGCGGGCAGAAACGAAATGGGGCATGGCCAGGATCGCGCAGCGGGCCCTAATCCGCGTGCTGCGCTGTCGGGCATGGTCGAAGCTGTCGACCAGCACCGCATCGCCGTCGCGCTCCACGCGGAAGACGGAATGCCCGGTGCGGATCGCGGATCGTATGCGGCCGGCCATCAATCCCGCCAACCGCGCGTTGCCTTCGGGCCAGGTCAGTTCGCGATCCCCGTCGCCATTCGCCGCCCACCCGCGCCGTGCGGCGAAATAGTGGACGCCCGCCCATGCCGAAACCTGCTCGGGCTCCGTTCCATAATCATCGCGGCAGCAATAGCGTAGATAGGCCCGCAGCGGCGTGGAGGACCATCCCTTTTGATCGAGCCAGTGTGCAAAACTGATCGTATCGAGCGCGGTGAAGCGCGGATCGGTGCTGGAAAAAGCCATGGGTATGGCGAAAGCGGGGCGGCCGTCCGCACCCGCCGCCGATCGGAATTCGTCCATCGCGCGGTCGAATGCACTACGCTGCGCGCGATCGGCGGCGGAGAGACCCGTCTGCGGGAACAGCCCTTCCTGCCAACCGCCGTGCCAGAGCAGGCGCTCCTCCAGATCCGCGCAGAGCTGATAGGGGTCATAGATCGGCGCACCGTCCGGCGCTTCGCCGGTCATGATCCCAAACTGGCGCAGCATGTGGCGCAGGGCCTTGGCCTCCCGGTTCGGAACAGGCAGATAATGCGCGCCCAGGGGATAGGCGCTGATGGCATTGTGACCGGACCGGGCGTTGCCGCCCGTGGAATCCTCCAGTTCCAGCAGTGCGAAATCGGTCATGCCGGCCTCGGCCAGTCGCCAGCCGGCGGCAAGGCCGGCCACGCCTCCGCCCGCGATCAGCACGCCCACATGCTCTTCCGGTCCTTGCGGTTGGGGGAAACGCCGATCGCGCAGCGCATGGCCGCGCCGCCAGTCCGCACCGCCCAGCTCGCCCGCAAGCGCCGGTTCCCTTGCGCAGCCTTCCAGCGTCAGCGCCCCTGCTGCCGCTGCCGCCGCTGCTCCGGCCATGATCGTACGTCGCGATGCCTTAACCATCGGCCTCAGCCATCGTACCGCCCCCATTCGAGCGCGAAACTACGCACAAGCGCCTGGTTGTCGAGCCGGTTCACCGGGGTCGGCCGTCGCGCCATATCGGGCGGAAAATCGAACATCGCGCGTTCGCTGGCCGGCGTCAGAAAGCGCATCCGCGCCGGCAGCGTCACCGCATCCCCCGGCGGATGGTGCGCGGCCAGCGTAAATCCCCACTCGCCGAAGCTGGGAACGTAGGCATGATATCCGCGCGCGAAGAGGCCCGCGGCCTCCAGCGTGCTGGCCACCGTCCAGTAGGATCGCGGCGCGACCAGTGGCGATGTGCTCTGCACGGTCATGACGCCGGCCGGGGCGAGCAGCCGGGCAACCTCGCGATAGAAGCTTTCCGTATAGAGCTTGCCGAGCGAGAATTCGGTGGGATCGGGAAAATCGACGATTACCGCATCGTAGCGGTCCCTGGCCTGCCGTACCCAGCGGAAGGCGTCCGCATTGACCACCGTTATCCGCGGGGATGACAGCGACGCCCGGTTGAGCGCGACAAGCTGCGGCGTATCGCGGAACAGACGCGTCATCTCGGGATCGAGGTCGACTAGCGTCACGTGCCTGACCCGCGCATCGCTGAGCACTTCGCGGGCTGCGAGTCCATCGCCCCCGCCCAGGATCAGCACTGATTGCGGATCCGCCACGCGCCCCAGGACGGGCCAGACCAGCGCCTCGTGATAGCGGTACTCGTCGCGCGTCGAGAATTGCAGGTTGCCGTTGAGATAGAGCCGCATGTCGTCGCCACGCCTCGTCAGCACGATGCGCTGGTAGGGCGTTGAGCGCGCATAGATCACCGGTTCGTTGTAGAAGGCGACTTCAGACCAGCGCTGGATGCGGTCGGCCAGGACAAGACCCGCGATCAGGCTGGCGACCACGGCCAGGGCGGCGGCCAGATCGCCGCCAATCCGTCTCGTTCCCCGCAACGCAAACAGCAGCGCCAGCGCCACGCCGACATTGGCCAGCCCGAACACGAACCCGGTGCGGATCATGCCCAAACGGGGGACCAGCACCAGCGGAAACAGCAGCGAGGCGATCAACGCGCCGACATAGTCGTAGGTCAGCACGTTGGAGACCAGTTCGCGAAAGGCGAAACGGTGGCGCAGGATGCGGATCAGCAGCGGAATCTCCAGCCCCACCATCACCCCGATCGCGAGCACCAGCGCATAGAGCGCGATGCGGAAATCCTCGACGATCGGAAACAGCAGAAACAGCCCGGCGGCCGACCAGCCTCCCAGCGCGGCTATCAGAATCTCCACCCGGACGAATACGCCCAGCTCATCACGGCGGACGTGGCGGGAAAGCCAGCTGCCCACCCCCATGGCGAACAGATAAGTTCCGATCACCGTGGAAAACTGGGTTACGCTATCGCCCAGCAGATAGCTGGCAAGCGTGCCCGCCAGCAATTCGTAGATCAGGCCGCACGTCGCGACGACCAGCACCGAAACGAGCAGGATTACGGCCAGCGAGGCGGGTGCCTTGGCATCCTCCCCCGTGGCCGGCGGCACATCATCCATGCACGGCTGCAGCGATGATATTCGAGATTCCGATCGCCACCGCGCCGGCCAGCAGAGCCACGGCGGTATTCTTCCGTTCGATGATCTCGCGCCAGAGTTCGCCAGGCGTCAGCTTGTCCACCAGCACGAAGCTGACAATGAAGATCACGATGCCCAGCCCGGCATAGAGGACTGTGGCCAGAAGAATGTCGAGCTTAAGCACTGGGCGGGCTCCTTTGGTTGCGGCTACTTATGCGAAGGGCCGGATGGCCCGGAATGTTGTTCGCGCTCGTCATCGGCAAAGGGCGACCAGGCGGTGAGAGTGGAGGCAACGGCGCCTCCCAGCATGACGAGGCACCACGCGGTGAACAGGAACAGGCGCCTGGTCATTCGCTATCCCCGTTCCGCAGCCGCCACCAGAGCATCATGCACGGTGCCGCGGCCAGCAAGACCACCATCGTCCAGAAATTGCCCCAGGGTACGCCACCTGTCCTTGCTTCTATCCACACGCTCGTCGTTTCCGACATGCCCCAGGGATTGGACGCATCCGGCGCGGGATCGTTTGGCCAGTCATGGGCGCTGGCATCGACATAGACATCGTAGGTGCCGCGCGGCACGTGGGACACCAGCGTGCGCGCATGATGGCTTCCCTCGGTCCACGAACCATCCGAATCCCGGCCGGCATAGAATTCGACCAGCCCATAGGCATCGATCGACTGCTGCGTTGCGCGATTGACCAGACTGTAATCGAGATCGACCCAGCGGTTGGTGAAGTTTTCGGAGTCGGCGGTAATGGTAACGAACTGCCATGATCGGGATACGGTGATCGTGCCGATCTTCAACCCTTCGCGAGTGGCGCCGATGGGCACCTGCACCCGGGTGTACGCTCTGGTGACCGGGCCGGACAGGAATGCCATGACCATCAGGATCATCGCCACTGTGGTAAAGGCCAGCCCCAGCATGGCCGCCAGATCACGTTCATCGCTGGCCGGCATCCGGGCGAAATTCGCGACAGCGCGGGATGCCACTCCCCCGCCGGATGGCGAAACCCGGGGCGGAGTTGCATCATCCCGGCCAAAAGCCTGCCCGATATCGCGACGCGGCACGGGCACCAGATGCGTCCATGTCAGTTCGTCGCCGGTGCGTTCGCCTGAAAGCGTTTCATCGCCACGCTCAAAGGCTACGGCTTCCACTCTGTCCCCCGCCCAGGCGCGCCAGTAGAATTCGCCATGCACGCGGGTAGTCTCGATCGTCTGCGCGGCTCCGTCTCGGGTGAAGCGGGCTCCGCGCCAGGTGACGGTCTCGGCATCGCCATCCGGGCGGTCCACCAGCATTACCCCGAAGGTCCACTCCCCGTCATAGTCGACAAGCCAGCGGTATCCCGCATAGGGATTGAACAGCAGATATTCGGTCCACGCCGCATCGCCGTCGGTCCGCTCGAGCGCGCCGATGGCCTCGTATTCGGTTCCGAACACCATGCCCCGGCTGCCGAGGGGCAGCGACAGGCGGGTCGCGTCGCGATGGTATTCGGTGATCAGGCGGACATCGGGGTGCGCGACATCGAGTTCCGAGCCGCAATACTGGCATGCCACCGTCACGGTGTAGCCCACGGCATGAACCCTGACCGAGCCACCGCAGGACGGACACTGCAGGGTACGTCCGGCGATCATGGAAGAACCTCGGGAACCGTCCACCCCTCGATTTGCCTGAGATGCGTCGGTTCGAGCTGCCCCAGCGAGACGTAGCGGCCCAGCCAGGCTGTCGTCACGCCGCCGGCCTCGCGCTGGAGCGAAAGCGCGCTGCCGTCCGGGGCGCGGAAATCCACGTTTGTCATCACCACATCGGGCAGCGTCGAGAACGGCAGGTCGCCTTCGCTGCCCAGACAATGCGCTTCCTTGATATCCATCGCCGTGAAAGCGGAGCCACCAGCCTCGATCGTCGTGCCGAGCGCGATCGTGCCCTGATCGGCGAAACGACGGACGGCGGGATCATCAAGCAATTCGGCATGCTCGGCGGTGAGCATGAACATGCCCATCGCCTCCCCCAGCCAGCGATGGCTGCCATCGTCCAGCAACAGCAGCCATTCGTTCCACGATCCCTCCTGCCATCCCCAGCGGACACGCCCCACCACCGTGAAGGCCACGCCATCGGCGCGTCCGCGCATGCGCAGTTGGACGGGGGAAACATCGAAGGGCAGTTCCGCCACTTCGCCTGTCCGCCGGACATCGGTGCCCTGCCGCAGCAGTAGCGATCGGCAATAGGGACACGTGGTATAGGGCATTGCCGCGCTGCGCATGGGCACCGCGGCACCGCAGGAAGGACAGGTCAGCACATCCAACCCCTTACCGGCAGCCTAGCGAATCCGCGCGAGCAATTCGGCTTTCTTGGCGTCGAACTCTTCCTGTGTCAGGGCCCCAACAGTAACCAGCTTGTGCAATTTCTCAATGAGCGCGAACGGGTCCTCTTGCGCCTGAGCGCCCGGTGTGGGTGTGGACGCGTGGGAAACCGACTGCGCCATCGCTCCTCCCAGCGCGGTTGCCGTGGCCAAGCCTGCGCCAAGGGCCGCCATGCCTCCATCCTGTTCCGCGGCCTTCTCGATCGCTTCGGCCGTCTGGAACTTGGTATAGCGATCAAGATCGCCCAGCACGCGCATCGAGCTGCCCTTGTCGAGGTGCGCCTGCACGTCTTCGGGCAGCGAAATGCTTTCGACATAGAACGAAAGGCATTCGAGGCCCCATTGCGCAAAGGCCTTGTCGACTTCGGATTTGATCCGGTCGGACAACGCCTGCTGGTTTGCGGCAAGATCAAGGAAAGCGATGCCACTGCCGCCGAGAGCGGTAGCGAGCGACGTCTGGATCGCTGCCCGCAGCTGCGGTTCGAGCGAAGTGACCGAAACCGCGCCCAGCGTACCAAGCACGCGTGAAACGAACGGGGCCAACGTGCTCAGCCGAAAGGAATAGGATCCGAAAGCACGCAGGCGCAGCGCGCCAAACTCGCTATCGCGCACCGTCACCGGCTGGGCCGTTCCCCATTTGAGGCCCTGTTGCTCCTTGAGTGAGAAGAACACCACGTCGGACTTGAACGGGGATTTGAAACCCTTGTCCCAATGCATCAGATTCGTGAGGATCGGCAGGTTCGCGGTTTCCAGCGTATGCAATCCGGGACCAAAATAGTCGGCAAGCTGCCCTTCGTTGATGAAGGCCGCCATCTGCCCTTCGCGTACCGTGAGTTGCGCTCCGTGCTGGATTTCCTGATCCTTGAAAGGCACGCGCCAAGCGATCTCGCCGGGGCTTTCGAACCATTCGATAACATCGATGAACTGCTTTTTCAGGAAATCGAACATACAACCCTCGCGCAAAGCTGGTGCGTCACCTGAAAATGAGCCGCAGGGCAAGGTTAGCCGCTCGACCACGCCCGCTGCAAGGCAAACTCCCTCCGTTGCAATTGTTGGCAGCGCTGCCCGTCTTGGGGCTCTTGCGGCTCAGTGAAGGTGCAGACCGCCGCCGCCTTTGCCTTAACGCGCGCCAGGTTGTTGTGCTGTTAAGTCCGCAAAGTTGGCGTGACCGGATAGGCCGATTATAACACAGGGAGGGCGATAGTCGCCTCTATTGCTGACATTCACGGCCCAAACCGCTTTTGCCGCAATTTGCCATACGTTCAGGCGCCAGTTGTAAATCAAGGGTGCGAAATGCGGGGATCCTCCTGTCGTTCAAAGCCGTTGCGCAGATCGCCACTTCGACTGTAGATCATTCAACATCGTTAAAATGCTTGTCCCAAAATGCCCTGCGGATTTGGCCCAGCGGTTGATTTGCCGCATAAGGGAAAACGATTTTTGGCGCCAATTGCGGGCTGCTGTGCCTCCAAGGATGGTCAAAGCAAAAGGGCGCTTGCGCCATCCGGCACAGTCGGAGATGAAAGCAGGCATTCTCGCGTGACCGATGCCGCAGCAGCGGCAATCCCCTCAATCTTTTTGATGATCCATGCCTTTTGTATGCAAATACTGACCGATTTGGAGATGGCTTGTGAAAACGGCGTTGCGCCCCACCTTCAGGCTGATTGTCCTCCTGGCTCTGTTGAGCGGGGAACTCGCTGCTGCACAACCGCCTTCAACTGACCTGCCGGACGGCACCGCCGGGGCGGCACGACTTACTCCGTCTGCGCGTAAAGCCGTTGTGGTTGCGCTCGCGCGGCGTCTGCGCAGCGATTATGTCTTCCCCGATACAGGCAACTTGCTTGCTGACACGATTACCGCCAAGCTCGCGCACGGCGGTTACGATAAAGCGCTGACCGCGACGGCGATGGCCGATGCCCTGACCCGGGATTTGCGCGAAATCGGCAAGGACGCCCATTTGGGGGTCCGTTTTGCACCCGATCAGACCGACGACAAATCCCCGGATCCTGCGCAGGAACGCCGTGTCATGGCCCGCATGGGCTTCGGCATCAATGCTGTCCAGCGGCTTCCGGGCAATATCGGCTATCTCGATGTTCGGGGCTTTGGCCCCACGCCGCTGGTGGCCGAAGCCTATGCCGCAGCCATGTCTTTGCTCTCCGGCACCGATGCGCTGATAGTCGATATGCGCAGAAACGGCGGCGGCGAGCCGCAAAGCGTTACCGAGCTGGCCAGCTATTTCTTTGCCAAAGATGACGTGAGGCATTTGAACGACCTGTTCAGCCGCACCGATGGCCGGACGGTGGAATATCGAACAAATCCTGATGTGGCGGTGCATTATGCCGGTCCGGTCTTCGTCCTCACATCCCGCTTTACCTTTTCCGGCGGTGAGGAATTTGCCTATGACCTACAGACCCAGAAGCGAGCGACGCTGATTGGGGAGGTCACCGGCGGGGGTGCCAACCCCGGAGATTTTGTGCCATTGCCGAATGGTTTTGCCGCCTTCGTTCCTACCGGGCGCGCCATCAATCCCGTAACCAAGGCCAATTGGGAGCATGTCGGCGTTCAACCCGATCTCGTTGTCCCGGCGAGCGAGGGCATGAAGATTGCCTACACCGCTTCCCTCAAGGCCGTGGTCGCGAGGGCTGATAATCCGAGGCAACGCGAAACGCTCTCCGCCTTGATCGCGAGCGCAGAAAAAGACGAGGTTCAACTGCCAACTTACACACCGCCAACGCGATAACACGCCTGCCTCTGTCACAAGGCAGTGGCTTCCATTAGGCTCGCCATAATGCGGTGAGAGATTGGAGAAGCCGCCTCCAATCCAGACATTCCCGGTCCTGAATGAGGGTATCGAAACCCGCCGTCCATTCACCTCGATCGCGGTACTGTTGAAAGGCGACTAGGGGCGTCGGGGACCGTTCCCAAGCGGCTGCCGCTCCCCATCCGCGAAGAAACGCCCTGTTAATCGGGCTTGTCCTGCTCGGCGGGCTTTGCCGGGGGGGAAGCGGTGCCGGCGAGCATTCCATTGACGGATGCGCCGCTCATGCCGAGTTCGCCGAGGAGTTGGTCGATCAGCGGGCCGCCGACACGGTAGCGCAGGGCAGCGGCGACGGCGGCGTCGGCCAGGTTGCCGGGTTCGACAGCGGCGCCATCGGACACTCCAGCGTTGCCGTGGAGGCCACGTGCATCGACTATGCTGATCTTGTCGATGTTTTCCATGGGCTTGCTGGCTGCGGCGATAATCGCTGGCAGCGCATCAAGGATCGCCTTTCGTACGAGCAGGTTGGTTTGGGCTTCACTGAGGATATTGGTCGCTTCGTTAAGCGAGGCCTGACCGGCCGCATCGACCCGGAAGGCGGCTTCGCGGCCTTCTGCTCGCACCTTTTCGGCCTCCGCCTCTGCCATGGCTTCGGTGCGTAGCGCGCTGGCGCGGGCCTCGGCGGCTTCCTTCTCGGCGGTGGCGGCGACGGTGATGGCGACCGCTTCTTCCTGCGCGCGCTGGGTGGCGGCGATCACGGCGACGTTCTTGTTGCGGTTCGCGATTTCGGTGGCCTTGGCGGTCGCGACGCTTTCTTCCGCACGCACGGCAAGCGCGCGCGCTTCGTTCGCGGCGGCGGTGGCGGTAGACTCTTCTTCCGACTTCTGCGCTGTCTGAACGGCGGTGGTGATACGGGCGATCTCGATCGTGCGGTCGCGTTCGATGGTGGCGGTCTGGATGGCGCCATCGCGGGCGATCGTTGCGGTCTCGACGACCTTGTCCGCCTCGGTCTGCGCTACCGTCTGCGCCTGCTGCGCCGTGATGCGCGCGATTTCGGCAAGCCGGGTCTGCTCAGCTTCGGCCGTTGCAATTGCGGTGGCCTGCTCGGCCCGCAGCGCGGCGAGTGTCTTTTCCTGGGTGAGGCGGGCCTGCTCGGCCGCCTGGGCGATCTCGAGGGACTGGTTGTTCGCCTCGAGATTGCGTTGCTCGATCTCGACGCGGTTGGTTGCAACGATATCGTTCCGGATCTTCTTGCGCTCCTCGATGGTGCGGGTCAGCACCGTCAGGCCCTCGGCATCAAACGCGTTGTTTTCATTGAAGTGTTCGAACGCGGTTTGATCGAAGTGGGTAATGCTGACCGATTCCAGCTGGAAACCGTTCGTGTCCAGATCGGTCACTAGCGCTTCCTGTACCTTCTGGATGAAATCGGCCCGATTGGCGTGGAGGTGCTCCATCGTCATGGTGGCGGCGACCGAGCGCAGCGCTGAGACGAGCTTGCCATCGAGGAGCGACTTCACGGCATCGGGGTTGTTGACGGAATCGCCGAGCGTCTGCGCTGCTGCGGCAATCGACTGCTCGTCAGGCTTCACTTTGATGTGGAACAGCCCGACGACATCGACGCGCAGCTTGTCGAGCGTGATGAGCGCATCCTTGTTGAGGCGGGAGACTTCGAGCTTCACCGTGGTCAGCCGTACCTGCATCAGTTCGTGCAGCACGGGGATGACCATGATCCCGCCGTTGAGCACGACTTTCTCGCCGCCGAAGCCTGTGCGGATGAGCGCGACGTCCTTTGTGGCGCGCCGATAGAGCCGCGTGAGGATGATACCGATCACCACGAACGCAAGCAGAATGACGCCCGCGTAGATCAGGATGTAGAGCAGTGATTCAGGCACAGTGAACTCCAGGTAGGAACGAACGTAAATTCAATCAGATGGGCCGCAACAGAGCATCGCCGTCTGGCAGGACGTAATAGACAGGCCCTTCGCGGCGGACGACCAGAACCGTCTCGCCCGCAGCTATGGCTTGAGAGGCATCGTGCGGCTCGACGAGGATGAAGTGGGCCTGCCCGTGTTTATCGATGACCTTGGTTCGCGCGGGCGAGGCTCGGCGCGCAGTGCCTTCAAGCACCGTGCCGCGCAGGCGGACGAGATCATCGGCAGAGACCACGGTGGTTTCGAACCCCGGCATGATCCGCGCAAGGCCGTTGGCCGCCACGGTGTTGAGCGGTATCGCGACGGCGAAGGCAGCGGGTGAGGCGATCCACCAAGGGAGCGCTGCCCCGCCAATGGCTGCGGCGGTTTGCTGGATCGCAAAGCCGGCCATCGTGAAACAGGCCAGCAGCGATGTGAGCCAGATGAGGATCGGCATATCCTCGCCCAGCCCCAGCCAATCCAGAAAGCCGCCCGAGGCATCGCCATCCACATGGGTGCCGAGATCGAGATGCCCTAGGCCAAGACCCAAGGCTTCGATCAGCCCGATGCCAATCATCACAACAAACGCCAGCGCGAACGGCAGATAGGGCGTCGTGAGGAACTGCGCGAGCATTGGGCAAGTGCTAACATGTCGCTTGGCATGTGTCAGGCGTGTTCGTGGCTATTTTTTATCCATTTCGATCTGCGCTGTCGCCTTAATAGCGGCCGTTCAGAGGACAAAACGGGCGCGATCAAAGCGGCCTTTCGTTCAAGAATGCGTAAAGGTTGAAGCCTCAGCCGGAACCGGTGAGGACCATTATGTTTTCTTCTTTGCAGGCTTCGCCACAGGCTTTGTTCTGATTTGGACATGCCCCGACTCCGTTCGTCGGGCTTCGAAAGCACCGGCCTTCTCGACCAGGTCGCTTAGCTTGGCCTGGCCATAGGTGCGCGGATCGAAGTCCGAGGCGAGCTCGGCTAGGCGCTGACCCACGCGGCCAAGGGGCACCCAACCGCCATCATCATCGAGTTGGGCGATTGCCTTGCGGATCAATGGCACGGCCGCGCTCGGCGCCTGCTTGGCCGCCGCTGGGCGCAAGTCGGCGCGTTCGGGTTCTTCCGTTGTGGGCGCCTCGGGCAACAGGTTCTCGGTGTAGATAAACCGGCGGCAGGCCTGGCGAAAGCTCTCTGGCGTCTTCTGCTCACCGAAGCCGTAAACGTCGATGCCCTGCTCCCGTATACGGGCTGCCAGGCCGGTGAAATCACTGTCTGAGGACACGAGGCAGAATCCATCGAACCTGCCGGTGTGCAACAGGTCCATCGCGTCGATCACAAGCGCGATGTCCGACGCATTCTTTCCGGTGGTATAGGCAAAGTTCTGCTGCGCCCTGATCGCGTGCGTCGATAGTACGTCAGCCCAGGACTTGAGGCGTGTACCGGAAAAGTCGCCATAAATGCGACGGACACTGGCTTCGCCGATTTTGGCAATTTCCTCAAACAACCGGTCTGAAATGCGGGCAGATGCGTTATCGGCATCGATCAGGACAGCTAGGCGCGGAGTGCGTGGTTCATTGGACATCATGCAGGATACCATGCCGCGGTTAAGCCCCCACCCTAAAATCAGCTAAATCAGACGGGTTGGAGACGCGGGTGTGGTAATGCGGACTTCATCCGTTATGAAGCCGCCACCGCAAGCTCAGGCAATTCAAGCAGACCAATGGCCCGCAAACATTCGAAGCACGGCCCTTATGAGGACCTCCATCAGGACGAAGAGGCTCCCGAGGCCGTGGTGCTCTGCTGGCTCTGTGGCCGACCGACCGGCAAGACCATTGTCTGGCACCATCCCGTGCCCAAAAGCCGGGGCGGGCGCGATGTGGTTCCCATGCATCCCATTTGCCAGCAGACGCTGATCACCAATTTCACCAATTCCGAACTGCAGCGCCACGGCATGGACGTAGGGGGGCTGCTCGCCAACCCGGCTGTGCGCAAATTCGTCGATTGGGTAGCGAACAAGGATCCCGATTTCACGGCCACCATTGCCAAGAAGAAGCGCTGATCGGGCTCGCTTTCGGCATACGCCGCCGCAAAAGAAGACGTTGCAGGGCCTCGAGGCCGAGCGCGAAACCGCTCCTTCGTTCATCTTCTGATGATAGGCGGCGAACGGCGGCTGACAGTTCGGTCGTATGCATCGCCGATCTGCGACAAAGCGGGGGCTACCGGACGATCCGAGCCTCTCCAATGAACCTTCCTTCCCAGAGATAGAAGCTGTCGCCAGAAGCAAGTGCGTCGACCGCATTGAGGCCCGACAGGAAGACGAAACCGACTTGACGCCGCTCACCCGGCATCATCTCCCCATTGAGAAGTGGATATCCATCCCAAGCCTCGCTTGTATCTTTGCTCGCGCTGCATGGGCAACCATAGCCTAGCTGGATGGGCTTGGTCTTTCCCCCCGCCTTGGTCGGATAGAGATAGAGATCGGCCACCAAGTCGGGCTTACCGCTCACAATGCGCTCTCGTAGGCTCGTTTCGAGTGTCATGAAGGGGTTTGTAACCAAGACCCAGGGCGTCCGCTATGTTGTCGTATCCGGAAAGCCGGGTTTTTGCTCGAGGATGGCGATAGCCGCCGCCAGTAAGTCGGCGACACGCTCGGGGGATTGCCGCCTTAAAAGGAGACGTCGCAGGGCTTGGTGGCCGACCACGAAACCGCTCCTTCGTTCATTTTCTGGGGATAGGCGACGAACGGCGGCTGACGGTGCTGCCGTATGCATTGCCGATCGGCAGCAAGGGCCGGGGGAGCGGACATCGAATCCCGGAAACTTATGCCCCTAATTACGCGATCCCAATCGGTCCTAACGTGAATCTCCATTAGGCCGCAGGCGCCGTGCTACGAAATGCCCTGCAAGCGTCCCCGGGACCACGGCGAGCAAGCCAATCAACGCCAAAGCAATGCCAAAGAAAAATGCGCCCCCTGCGTCCGCTTGAATGGCAAGATAGCTTATACCGGCGCCGCACAAGGCTGTGAGTAAAGATGGGCCTACAGCGGCGACCAAAACGATGCTTGCACGATCGCTCCGCTTTGCGATTAGCCCAAATAGTAGTCCAACAACTGCTGATGTAGCGAGCGCAGCCCCTATGAAAGCGCCGACGAGCACGATCACGATCATCATAGATTCTTCAATAGCGCAAAACAGTTAATGTCAGCAATCGCGTCGTATCCGGAAAGCCGGATTTTTGCTCGGGGATGGCGATAGCCGCCTTAAAAGACGACGTTCACGAAGCCAATACCACCCTTCCGAAGTGGGCATTCATTCATCGAGCTATCCATTCGGTTTGCGGCAATCTGACCGCAGGCCAGGCCTCTACCGGAGCGGCAGGAACAGATCGGTGATCGCTTCATGCTCGGGAACGTCCGGGAAGAAACGGACCCGCTGGGCATAGAGCGGAAAGTCCCGCAGTTCTTCTCCGCTGACAGGCAGCCAGTCGCGATAGAGGAATTCAGCCGCAGGGCGCAGATTGTCGCTGCTGCCGATCACACGAAGAACCGCGCAGCGTCCGCCCGGTATCGTGCCCGCCTCGACGCCTGCGTCGGCGGCGGTCAATGGGCGGCGGATTTCGGTGGCGAGGTCAAGGTGATAGGCATCCGGCCCGCTGATCTCTGGATCGGTGTGAAAGATGGTGTAGGTGGCATGATCAGCGGCGCGCACGCCATGCCCTTTGCGCCAGGCAATAAAGCGCCGGATCGTTTCGCCAAGAAGTTGGGGCTCGCCATGGTGGCTCATGAAGGCGATGTTGGTGTCGGGCACCTCGCGCAGGGTTACATCTTCGCTCAAGAACTGCTGGGTCATGATTTGGCTCCTTGCTCGGGATAGCTGCGCCATTGCCGCTTCCCATGCCGCCCAGTCTGGTTGTTCCCGAAAGGCCAATGGCGCCTGGCCCATGCGCTGGCGAAAGGCGCGGGCGAAACTGTCGGGCGCCTCATAACCGGCGTCGAACGCGATGTCGGTCACGGTATCGGCACGAAAGGCCAATCGCGAAGCGGCCCGTTTCATCCGCGCCATTTGCACATAGCGGTGGAGCGACATGCCGAACATGGCGCTGAACTGCCGGTGGAAATGATAGGGCGAAAAGGCCGCGACGCCGCTCAACACTTCAAGCCCCAGATCGCCATCGAGATGACGGTGGATATGATCTACCACCCGCTGCATGCGCAGCAGATAGCGGGCTTGGGTTGTGTCGACGGCGGACATCGGGAACTTCCTTACTGACGGCATCGGCATCTAGCCAAGCACGCATCGTTCCCGCTCGACCGTTCTTGCGCAAATATCTTCGCGTTGGCTGGCTCGGTGATTGCCGCCCCAATAGCCGACGTTCAGGCGCCTGAACTCATACGCTGGAAGCGGTCGCTTGTTTATCGATGTCACTGGCCTCAGGATGCCCAGCGTTGGTGGATTTAAGACGGTCTGGTCTTGGGCACGAAGCTATAACTTCCGCCGTTTAATCTTCGGTCAAGCAGCCCCAGCCATCATAGTCGCCATTGCTTACCTTCGCATTTCGGTAGAGATCGATCGTTATATAGTCGATTTGATCTGGTCTATCTGTTCGATTGAACTCGATCTCGTATTCGTCGTCGGTCGCGTCTCGTGTCTGTGAAACTGAGTAGCCCTGAGCGAGAACGTATCGAGCGAACTGGCCGCGATCAGTCGGTGTTTTGAACACGGCAAAGTGATCTATTTTCCGGGGGCGATCGATATGATCGCCGTTTTCGAGAAGCCGATCAATTACGTCACGGTTCCCAATTTTCTGCAAATCCTCCGGAGAGGGGTGGAGAAATCCCCAGTAAGTCGACCATTCGCTATCTAAGCGAGTGCCAGTCTCGAATTGAAAAGAAGACCACTTTTCCATTGCCTCGCTTAGCTTCGTCTCAATGGTACGGTCATTCGTGTAGAAGTAGAAATCGCGATTTCCGCTTGATGTGTTGCGACCAACATAGAGCGTTCTACCGCAGCTCCCGATGGTTTCGGCAACGTCCTTTTCGAGCGCAATCAGCGTGTCGTACTCTTGCTGGCTCGACAGGCCATCCTCGCGGGGATGATTCATTCGTACACGAAGGTACGCCATGTTCGGGAATTCTTCGACTGGCGCGGCCCTAGCGATACCGAGATCGACAAAGATGGACGCAGGTTCGCCATCTACGAGGAGCGGATAAAAATTCCAGTGGTCCGACATCAACATATCCCGGTGCTGTTCACCTGCACGATAGCTCTGTACCGGAGGCTTTCAACGACGGGTTTTAGAAAGATCGTTTGGCTGAACGAACGACCAGCTTGGGGCGAGGTGCTGCCAGTTCTAGCGGCGCCCAATTTGTCGCCAGGATCGCCGCGATAGCCGACGTTCAAGGCTCCAAGTTGCCTCTTCGAAACCCGCCCTATGTTCACCTGCCCGAAGGAGGTACGCAACGATCAGAATCCGGCGCAGCTAACCGCATTGAGCGTCGAAAGTGTCTGGGTGTTATGCCGGTCTCCAATTTGAAGAAGCGGTTAAACGGACCAATCGAACCAAAGCCGCAGTCAAGCGCGATTGTCAGGATCGGCAAATGATCCAACGCCGGGTCGGCGAGCTTCCGCTTCGCTTCTTCCAAGCGGAAAGCATTGGTCATCTGGTTGAAGTTTCTGAAACCGAGCGCGCCTGTGATACATCGGGAGACCTTGTATTCGGGTTCCCCAAGCTGGCGCGCGAGATCAGCGACCTTCAGGTCGGGCTGAGCGAAAGCCTTCTCACCGCGTATGACGTGCAGGATACGCTCCCCAAGTTCATGGTCGTCAGCCTGTATTCGCCCCTTCTCTTTGGCTTTCGCAAAGTCGGCGATCGGATGGCGCGAGCGATACCAGATCGCGAATGCAATGCCCGTTAAGGACGCGAGCGCGCACAGTGCTTTGACCACACCCCCCAACCGCGCTGTTTCACTGTCCGCTGGCGCTCCGTCGACCCAAAGGACAGCGATCGCCAGCATCACCACGTAAGTGGCGGCGAAACCAAACCGGAAGCGCCTTTCCT
>Ga0310344_10000427_pt1 | contig 33385 bp, 24 predicted proteins | sample HC15DNA20200_MG_FD_203801 | JGI IMG/M metagenome (GOLD analysis project Ga0310344, IMG submission 203801) | Marine microbial communities from station ALOHA, North Pacific Subtropical Gyre - HC15-DNA-20-200_MG | ecosystem: Environmental > Aquatic > Marine > Oceanic | place: Pacific Ocean: North...
AAGCGTGATAGCGCCCGGCCGTCTGATAGGCGTAGGCGAATTCGGCGCCGGCTACGGGGAAGTTACGGACCATCACCCCGTAGCTTCGGGTGATGACGAGCATCGCGAGGCCACCCAGTCCGACGCCAAGCATCGCACCGAGGGGTCCGGCGTCTGAGAGAAAATCGCCGGGCAGCACGAAGCAGCCGAACCCGATAATGCACCCGAGCGCGAGCGCGCCGACCTCGAGCGGCTTGAGGACGCGGCTCAACTCGGGGCGGGTGGTCATAGGCCTGGACCGCGCGACGAGCACCTGGCTCTCATCCGCTCAACGCACGGTACTTCTCTAGCAGCCTGGTTGGCTTCGGCTTGAATGCATCGCGACGGAACGGCGCCGCAAGCGTCTGACTCAGTCGCAAGGTGAGCACCGTGGGGCGGTTCGACGCGATGGCGGCCCGCAGCGCGTCTCCAACCTGATCCAGATGTTCCACCCGAACGCCATCGGCGCCCATGGCTCGGGCGACGGCGGAGAAGTCGGGGTTCTCGAGGTTGGTGGCCACTTCGCGTCCATCGAAGAAGTCCAGCTGGTTCCGCTTCTCGGCGCCCCACTGCTGATTGTCGAAGACGACTGCGACGACCGGTATCCGTTCTCGAACACACGTCATCGTCTCGGCAAGGCTCATACCCCAGGCGCCCTCACCGACATAGGCGACAGCCGGCCGGTCGGGCGCGGCCACTTTGGCCCCGATGGCGGCTGGGAAGGCGTAGCCGCAGTTGCCCCAGCTCATAGCGGCCAGGAAGCTGGGGGCGTGGTCGAATGTCAGATAGCTGTTGGCCGTGGAACAAACGTTGCCGATGTCGGTCGAGACCATCGCGTCGGCCGGCATCGCCTTCTGTAGTTCGCTCAGCGCCGCTCGCGGGTCGATCCGGCCCCCTTCGGATGGGCCGGTCTCGGCGGCGAGCTCGGCCGCCCAGCCCCCTTTCGTGGCTGCGAGCCGGGCCAGTCGGTCGTCGTCGGGGCGCGGTGCATCCGCCTGATTAAGTCGGGTGAGCAGCGCCTCGGCGGCGAGCCCGGCGTCGGCCCGGATGCCCAGCGCGATCGGCTTGACCAGGCCCAGCACACGGGGATCGGCGTCGACCTGAATGACCTGGGCCTCGCCGGTCCAGTAGTCGATGCCGTGCTGGGGCAGCGTCCCGAAGGGGCCGAGTCGGCTGCCGAGAGCCAGCACCACATCGGCCTCGGCCAGACATTGCATGGCCGCCTTCGAGCCTTGATAGCCGAGCGGTCCGCAGGCGAGCGGATGACTGGCCGGGAACGCGTCGTTGTGCAGGTAGCTGGTGACGACCGGACACCCTAGGCGCTCAGCCAGCCGGCGAGTCGCCTCGATGCCGTCGCCCATCACCAGACCGCCGCCAGCGATGATCACGGGGCGCGTACTACCGGCCAGCAACTCCGCTGCGCGGTCGAGCGAGGCCGCCCCGCCGGCGCTTCGCTCGATCGGCTGGGGTGAGGGGATCGTCGTTTCGAGCTCGCCGTAGAAATAGTCCCGTGGGATGTTCACCTGCACCGGGCCACGTTCGTCGAGCGCGATCGTCATCGCCCGATGGGTCAGCTCGGCAATCCGCGTCGGGCTGTTCACATGCACCTGATACCGCGTGATCTTCGAGAAGATCGGCATCTGGTCTGTTTCCTGAAAGCCACCCAGTCCTGCCGTCGTGCTGCCAGCCTCTGGTGTGATGGCCACGACGGGGGAATGGGCCCAGTAGGCGGCGGCGATTGCCGTTACGAAGTTGGTAACGCCCGGACCGTTCTGCGCGATGCAGACGCCGTGGCGGTTGGTGATCCGGGAGTAGCCATCGGCCATGTGGGCGGCGTTCTGCTCGTGGGCCACCGACACGAGCCGGATTCCGGCTAGTGGAAACAGATCCATCGCGTCCATGTAGGCGGATCCGGCGATACCGAACGCAGTGTTCACGCCGTGGGCGACAAGGGTTTCGACGAAGGCTTCGCTCGACGTCATGCGGGTCATCGGTTGTCCTCTCGCAAGCCGGACGGGAGTCGCGGCGAGGCTAGAAGCTCCGCGAACGTCTCCCAGTGGCCGCCCGGGGTCCCGGCGCTCTGACGTTCCACGTAGTCGGCGACCAGGTCCTTTCCCAGGTTGTAGTTAATGACGTAGCTCCGGTACTTGTCGAAGAAGCGTGTCCGCTGTTCGGCCCGTTCCGGCGCCATCATGGCGTAGCGGCTGAGCCAGTCGGCCGCGGCCGCTCGGTCGATTTCGTCATTCAGGTAACGGCGCGCCGCTTCGTTGCCGGCGTAGTCGAGTTGGGCTACCAGCGCCTGGACTCCGTAGTACTCTTCGACCCGCGAGACATCCAGGCCGGCTGCTGGGAACAGCACGTCTTGCTCGAACGCCAGACGCTCGGTCTCGCTGAACGCCACATCGATGCCGTAGTTGGCGGTGCCTTCGGCGATTAGCGACTGCGGGGAGAACAGGGCATAGACCGAGAACTCGGGCCATCCGCGCTCTCTCACCAGATGTCGCTCGAGCAGCACGTTGTAGACGTGGTGTCCGGGGTAGCCTTCGTGACACGCCAGGTCGATGGCGCGGTCGATGTAGATCGGCAGGTCGGTGTTGACCTGGATCAGACTCCGGAACCCGCCCTGATACCAGTTGTAGCCGCTCCAGGACTTGTCGGTGACGTACTCGACGGTGAAGCTCTCCTCCTCGGGAAGCTCGATATGCTCAAGCGTCCTGCGCCGGCACTCGGCGATGGCCGCTTCAAACACGTTATCCAGTCGGTCGAGAGGAATCGCGAATTCGCGTCGAAATAGCTGGTAGCGGTCGAAGACGGTCCCGTTCCCAGGCAGCGCGCGGTCGAGGGAGGCCAGCGCTTCCTCGAAGTACGCCTCAGAGTGTGTGGGTGCCACTGCGTCGTAAAGTTCGCGCGACTCGTCGTCGAAGGCCAGCGCCTGGCCGTTCAGGATGCGGACGCGAGACTGGAGTGAGATCAGCTGGCGCCGCAGATACTGGTGGCGGAGCCGTGTGAGCTGGTCCGCGTCGGCGGGCGGCTCGACCTCGCCGAGGGCGCCGATCAGCGCGCCGGCCCCGTCCTCGATCTGGCTGAGGTCCCATTCCTCGGACGTCTCGCGCCACTCTTCGGGGCCGTAGTACGCGTCCACGTAGTCGGCGTCGTGCTGCCCCATGGCCAGCACGAGCTTCACGTAGCGCTCAGCCAGTTCGTCCATTTGCGCTCCGGTTTGCGCCTGTCCCTGACTCACACTGACGCCAGTTAGCACTATTGCCACCGCCGTTCCGACTTTCTTCATAGCCTTTCCAAGACCCATGGCCCAAAAGCACGTCGACGGTCACCAGGTCTTAACCCTTACTACCTCGGCCTCTCTACGACCCACGTGGTCATGCAGCGCTGGCCTTGGACGTTGGTCGTCTTGATCGGGTCTGCCAGGGCTCCGCCCAGTCGCTCGGTCAGGGTCAGTAGCTGCGATTCGTCTACGAGATAACGGTCTGACCCGTCTGGCAGATGGTAGCGACCGCTACCCAGCGAGACTACCCGGGTCTCGATGCCGATCGACGACGCGAGACGCGCGAATAACAGTCCGGCCGGGGCGAGTACCCGCCAGAGCTCGGTCACCATCGCATTGAAGTGCACGGGGTCTTCGGCGAAGTGGAGCACTGCCGAGCAGACCACCAGATCGAACGAGGCGTCAGGGAACGAGAGTGACTCCAGCGTTTCGATCCGGAACTGGGTTGGCGGGAGCTCAGGGGCCAGTCGGGCCGCCAGCGCTGCAGTCTTCGCCACCGCCTCGGGCGAGCGGTCGACGGCCGACACGTCGAACCCGTGCTGCAGCAGGTAGACGAGGTTGCGACCGTGTCCGCAGCCGGCGTCGAGAACCCGCATGCCCGGTTTGACGTGCTCGCGCAGGAGTTGATCGAACAGATAGATGTCGATCCGGCCGAACTCGTCAGTGAGCTCGCCGGGCGCCGTCATCCCGACACCACCGTTTGGGCGACCAGGCGCCCCACCCAGACGGCACCGATCGCCAGCAGCACATTCGCCAGGACATTGGCAGCTGCCGGACCTACCTCGCCGGCTCGGAGTAGAGCCAGGGTTTCGTTGCCGAAGGCCGAGAAGGTCGTGAATCCACCCAGAAGTCCGACGACAAGGAAAAGCCGGAGCCCGTCAGAGAGCCCGCCCCGCGTCTCGGCGAGCGCGGTGACGGCGCCGATGACGGCACACCCCACCACGTTGACGGCCAAGGTGCCGTAGGGAACGCGGTCTCCCGCTGCCCCCTGCACCAGGGCCGCGAGCAAGAAGCGGGACACGGCACCCAGGAAGCCGCCGAGGCCGACCATCAAAAGCTGTGTCATTTAGGCAATCGCGGCGGATGCTACCACGTGACAGATGATGGGAATCTGGCCCGGGTGACTTGAAGAGGGTTCGGGGGATTGGCTAACCTCTGAGGTCGCCCTTGGTCACCGCAGGCACGGTCGGGTGCCACCGAGGCCTGGGGTTATCGAGATCATCCGGCCATTCGTGCTTCTGGTGCGTCTAACACGGAGCCGGGAAGCAATAGGGGAACAGCCGCCGTGGAGCAGGAAACCACCGTCTCTCAGGACCCGGCGCCAGTCCCGCCGGCCAACGCCTCGGCCATCATGATCGAGGCGCACGGCCTGAGCAAGTACTACGGTCCGTTCGTGGCCGTGCACGATGCCACCTTTTCGATTCCCAAGGGCCAGATCGTGGCCTTCTTGGGACCGAACGGGGCCGGGAAGACGACGCTGATGCGGATGCTCACCGGGTTCCTGGCGCCGAGCGCGGGACGCGCGGCCTTAGCGGGGTTCGATGTCCGGGCCGAACGGCTCGAGGCGTCGAGGCGGCTCGGCTATCTGCCGGAGAGCGGGCCGCTCTATCCGGACATGACTCCGCTCGAGTTGCTGCAGTTTTTTGGCGAAGCCCGCGAGCTTACCCCGTCCACGCTGAAGCGGCGCATCGAAGCGGTGGTGGAGATCTGCGCGCTGGAGCTGGTGCTCGAGAAGCCGATCGGCAAGCTGTCGAAGGGGTACAAGCAGCGGGTTGGACTGTCGCAGGCGCTGCTCCACGATCCGGAGGTGCTGATCATGGATGAGCCGACTGCCGGCCTCGATCCGAACCAGATCAAGCAATTCCGAGACAACATCCAGCGGCTCGGCCGCACCAAGACGCTGCTGATCTCGACGCACATTCTGCAGGAGGTAGAGGCGGTCGCCGACCGGGTGATGCTGATTAACAACGGGCGTCTGGTGTTCGACGGCCCGGGGGACGAACTGGCCGAGAACGGTTCGCTCGAGGAACCCTTCTACAGGTTGACGGCTCAGCCTCCGACCGGCGAGCCGGTCCGGACGAGTGACGAGGGGTGAGGGGCGAACGACGATGGGACTCAAGGTGAACTTCGCGATCGTCAAAGCGCTGGCCCGCCGGGATCTGCGCCTCTACTTCAGCAGCCCCGCCGGCTATGTGTTTCTCACGCTCTTCATCTTCCTGAGCGCGGCGGCCGCGTTCTGGCAGGACCGGTTCTTCCTCGACAACCTGGCCAACCTCGATCAGTTGAACCAGGTGTACCCGTTCCTGCTGCTGGCGTTCATTCCCGCGCTGACCATGTCGGTGTGGTCCGAAGAGCGACGACTGGGCACTTCCGAGCTGCTCTTCACCTTGCCGGCGACCGACCTTGAGGTCGTACTCGGCAAGTACATCGCCACCCTCGGCATCTACACCGCGTCACTGGTGCTGTCGCTCAGCCACGTGCTGGTGCTGTTCTTCCTCGGCAGCCCCGATCTCGGGCTGATGTTTGGCAACTATGTCGGGTTCTGGCTGGTCGGCGCGGCGCTCATCCCGGTGGGCATGCTGGCATCGTTGTTGACTGTGAACACGACCGTCGCCTTCATCCTGGGCGGGCTTTTCTGCGGGGCGGTCATCTTCATCGACACGGCGGCGGGCGCCATCAGCGTGGATGTAGGGCGAGCGTTGGCTCCGCTCAGCGTCTTCAGCCCGTTCTGGGATTTCTCCAAGGGTGTGCTTACCCTGTCCGGGTTCGTGGCGTTTGGTTCCGTGGCTGGCTTCTTCATCTACCTGAACACGCTGTTGGCCAGTCGCCGGCACTGGCCCCGCGAGGCGGATGGTATGCCGATGTGGTCGCACCACACCGTGCGAGCCGTGGCGCTGGCGGTCGCGCTCATCGCCGCCAACACGGTGGTTGCCCGTGCGACGCTGCGGCTCGATGTTACGGCCGAGCGGCTGTCGTCGGTCAGCGACGAGACCCAGCGTCTGCTGGCCGAGCTGCCAGACGATCGACCGGTGTTCATCCAGGCGTTTCTGAGTCCCACCGTGCCCGAGCCGTTCGTGCAGGCGCGCTCGAACCTGATCGGCATTCTCGAAGAGATCGACGCCCTGGCGGGCGGCAAGGTGCAGGTGCTGATTGAGGACACCGAGCCGTTCACCGACGCTGCGGTCAATGCGCGAGAGAAGTTCGGTATTCTGCCGCGCGCCATGCGTGACGTGGCCGCCGGCCGGGCGGAGGTGGCCGAGGTGTTCCTGGGGGTGGCGTTCACCTCCGGCGCCGAACAACAGGTCATCCGGTTCTTCGACCGGGGGCTCCCAACCGAATACGAGATCATGCGGACCATCCGCGTGGTGGCCGGCAGCGAGCGGAAGCGCGTGGGCGTCGTCGACACGATGGTCAAGATCTTTGGCGGCCAGAATCTGACCAACCAGCAGCAGATGCCGCGCTGGTCGGTGGTCGGTGAGCTCCAGAAGCAATACGAAGTGGTGGAGGTCAACGCCGATTTCCCGGTGCCGCCCGACATCGACGCACTGCTGGTGGCATTGCCCTCCTCGATGCAGACGGATCAGATGGTGAACGTCACCGACTACATCCGCTCGGGGAAGCCGGCTATGGTGCTCGTGGATCCGCTGCCGGCGGTCAACCCGACCCTGGCGCCGACCGAGTGGGTCGGCGAAGGGAACCCGTTTACCTATCCGCCCGGACAGGCGCGCCCCGGCCCCCGGGGGAACGTGCGGCAGTGGATTGCCGACCTCGGGGTGGACTGGGAGCCGACGCGGATCGTGTGGGATGCCTACAACCCGCACCCCGATCTGTCCTACATGCCCCAGGAAGTAGTGTTCCTCGGCGCCGGAAACGAGAACCCGGACACCTTCAGCTCCGAAGCCGACATCGCCAAGGACCTGCAGGAGCTGGTCTTCCTGTATGCCGGTTCACTCGGTTCTGGCGAGGACCCGGATGTGACCTTCGAGCCGCTCCTGCGCACCGGCGCAGTGTCGGGCGACAGCGGCTACTTTACCCTCGTGCAGCAGAGCTTCTTCGGGCCCCAGATCAACCCAAACCCGGTGCGCGAGCAGAACGAAGGCGACTACGTTGTCGCGGCCCGTATCCGTTCGGATCAACCGGTCGCGGCTCCGGCCGCCGCCGGCGAGGAGAGCGCCGAGGAGGCGGATCCCGCCGACGCTGGAGCCTCCTGGACGACCGAGGGTCCGCTCGATCTCGTGGTGGTCGCCGACCTCGACTTTATCGGCGAGCAGTTCTTCCAGATCCGCGAGACGGCGCCCGGCAATCTAAACTTCGACAACATCACGTTCTTCCTGAACGCGATAGACGAACTGCTCGAGGACGATTCGTTTATCGCCCTCCGGAGCCGGCGCGCCCGCCATCGGACCCTCGCGCGGGTCGAGGCCCAGACCGCCGAGTTTGTCGAGCAGCGGACGTTGGACGAGCAGCAGGCCGAGGCCGAGGCCGAGGAGGCGCTGACCGAGGCGCAGACCCGCCTCGACGAGCGGGTGGCTGAGGTGCAGGACCGCACTGACATCGACGCGCAGGCCAAGCAGATCATGGCCCGCAACCTCCAAGAGGTGGAGAACCGTCGCTTGCAGGTACTCTCGACCAACATCGAGACTGAGAAGCAGACCAAGGTCCGGGCGAGCCTCGAGCGGATGGAAACCCAGATCCGCCGGATTCAGAGCACCATCAAAACCTTTGCGATCCTGCTGCCGCCGGTGCCGGTGGTGGTGCTGGGTCTGGTAACCTTCGCCCGCCGACAGCGGCGGGAGCGGGAAGGTGCCGCTGCGGCCCGGCGGCTCCGCGAGTAGGACCGTAGGACGGGCCTTCAGGCCCATCAACGTGATCGACGTGGCAACCCCTCAGGACCGGTGAAGGGGCCGACCAGGTAGGACCAGCACGATGAGCGAACTGAAGAAAACGACGGTGTTTGGTGGCGCGGCGTTGGTGCTGGTGGTGCTGGCGCTGGTGACGGGGCCTCGTCGGGCGGCGCCGGATGCGTTCTTCGACGTGGGTGAGACTTTCTTTTCGGAGTTTACCGACCCCGAGCTGGCGACGTCGCTGGAGGTCATTGCGTTCGACGATGAGACTGCCGCTGCGGCGACTTTCAGGGTGCTGAACCGGAACGGGCTTTGGACGATCCCGTCTCACCACGACTACCCGGCCGACGGCGCCGAGCGGCTGGCGAATACCGCGGCCGGCATGATCTCCATCACCAAGGACGACTTCCGATCTGACAGCGTTACCGACCATGAGGCATTCGGCGTGATCGACCCGCTCGATGAAGGGGTGAGCACCTTGCAGGGGCGCGGTCGACGCGTGACCTTCAAGGGGGCCAGCGAGCAGGTGCTCGCGGATCTCATCATTGGCGACGCGGTCGAGGGACGGCCTGGCTACAACTTCGTCCGGGTGCCGGATCAGAGCCGGGTCTATGCCGCACGGACAGACATCGGCATCTCCACCGACTTCAAGGACTGGATCGAGACCAACCTACTCGGAGTCGAACGAGACGACGTCAAGCGGGTGGTGCTCAACGAGTATCAGGTCGACGAGCGCACCGGCATGGTGCGGCGCCGCGGCGAGTTTGCCGTCAACTGGATCGAGCAAGATGTCTGGGAAGGCAGCGAGGTGCCGGCTGGCAAGGAGGTCGACTATGTCCAGATGAACCTGCTGGTCGGTTCGTTGATGACCGTCGAGATCGTCGGCGTCCGCCCCAAGCCCGCAGGACTCACCGGTAATTTGCGTGCGGCCTTCGAGGCGCGCGAGATCACCAACGCCGACCTGCAGTCCATGCAGTCGCGCGGGTTCTACCCCACTCAGGAAGGCGACCTGCTATCGAACGAGGGCGAGCTGCTGGTCCGGACCGATCTCGGCGTGCTCTACACCATGAGGTGGGGAGAGATTCTTTACGGGAGCGGTAATGCCATCTCGGTCGGCGACGATACAAGCGACGACGAGCAGACTGGCGGTGGCGAGAATCGCTACGTCATGATTAATGCCGAGTTCGATCCCACCGCGCTGCCTGAGCCGGCCATGTCGGCCAATCAAGACTTCAACGGCAAGCCGGAAGACCAGTGGAGCGACGCGGACCGTGAGAACAAGCGGTTGGCCGACTTGCACGACCAGTGGCAACAGCGCGTTGAAGCCGGCCAGGCGCGCGCTGAAGACCTGGCCACCCGGTTCGCCAACTGGTACTACGTGGTCTCAGCTGGAAGCTACACCAGGCTTCACAAGACCCGGGACGAGCTGCTCAAGGACATCGAGGAAGCCGAGACTGACCCGGCCGGTGCCCGCGGTCCTGCCCTAACTCCCAGACGACCCTGATCTAGCCAGCGTGGACCGGCGCCACAGAGACCGCGGTGCAGGACGCTATCTAGAGCATCAATCCAAGCCTCCCCCCGGTCCGCCGACGCTGGTCGTGGTCGGTGTGACGCTGATGCTTGGCGCAAAGCTGGCCTGCGTGCTGTGCCCGCCCGTCGCGCCGCCGGCACTGGCCTTATGCTGGCACTGAAGGAGCTAAAGCGGGGTACGGCCCCGCCTGTTGGCGATCTGGTACAGTGATCGTATGGGCAGGACCCTTCTACAGAAAGTCTGGGATCTCCACACGGTTCGAAAGCTCCCTACCGGACAGACGCAGCTGTTCATAGGGCTTCACCTTATCCATGAGGTGACGACGCCGCAGGCCTTCGACATGCTTCGCGCCCGCGGCATCGGGGTGGCGTTCCCCGGCCGGACCTTTGCGACGACCGATCACATCATCCCGACGCTGGACCAGAGCCGGCCCTTCGAGGACCCGCTCGCCGAGACGATGCTTGCAGCGCTCGAAAAGAACTGCGCCGAGTACAGCATCCCGTTCTGGAATCTGGATAGCAACCATCAAGGCATTGTGCACGTGATCGGGCCGGAGCTTGGACTGACCCAGCCCGGCATGACCATCGCGTGCGGCGACAGCCACACCTCGACTCACGGAGCGCTCGGAGCCGTGGCGTTCGGGATCGGCACCTCGCAGGTGCGCGACGTCCTGGCCTCGCAGTCGCTCGCGTTCGACCCGCTCAAGGTGCGCCGGATCACGGTCGATGGGCAGCTCGCCTCCGGCGTGTTCGCCAAGGACGTCATCCTTGAGATCATCGCGCGGCTGGGGGTTAAGGGCGGCGTCGGGCACGCCTACGAGTACGGCGGCTCCGCCATCGAGGCGATGGGTATCGACGAGCGGCTGACCATCTGCAACATGTCTATCGAGGGGGGCGCCCGGGTTGGCTACGTCAATCCGGACCAGACCACGTTCGACTACCTCCGCGGGCGGCCCTTCGCGCCGCAAGGTGAGGCGTTCGATCGGGCCGTCTCCTGGTGGGGTTCGACCGCTTCGGATCCGGATGCCGCCTACGACGACGTCGTCGAGATTCCAGCCTCCGAGATCGAGCCGCGGGTGACTTGGGGGATCAATCCGGGCCAGTCGGTCGGTGTTAGCGACACGATTCCGGCGACCGGCGCCGGGGTGGACGAGGCGCTCGCGTTCATGGGGTTGAGCGGCGGTGCCCCGATCCAGGGCACCAAGATCGACGTGGCCTTCGTCGGGTCCTGCACGAATTCACGGCTCTCCGATCTGCGGGAGGCGGCGCGCATTGCGAGAGGCCAGCGGGTGGCGGCGCATGTGAACGCGCTGGTTGTCCCCGGGTCGCAGGCGGTGCGGGCGGCCGCCGAGCAGGAAGGGCTCGACCAGGTGTTCCGCGACGCCGGATTCGAATGGCGTGGCGCCGGATGCTCGATGTGCCTGGCGATGAATCCCGATCGTCTCGAGGGTGAGCAGGTGTGCGCATCGTCGTCGAATCGTAACTTCAAGGGCCGACAGGGGAGCCCGACCGGACGCACCCTGCTGATGAGCCCTGCCATGGTCGCGGCCGCGGCGCTGGCTGGTGAGGTGGTCGATGTCAGGACGGTGATGAGCCATGTCTAGCCAGATTGACCGGATCGAGGGTTCGGGGATACCGCTCCGCGGCGACAACATCGACACCGACCGAATTATTCCGGCGCGATTCCTCAAGGCGATCACGTTCGACGGCCTGGGCGACCACGTATTCGAGGACGACCGGGCGGCGCTGGCCGATCACCCGTTCTCGAACCCGGTTTACCGTCAGGCTAAGGTGTTACTTGCGAACGAGAACTTCGGGTCTGGCTCGTCTCGGGAGCATGCGCCGCAGGCGCTGAAGCGGTGGGGGATCGAAGCCTGTGTCGGTGAGTCCTTCTCCGAGATCTTCCGGGGGAACTCGCTCGCCATCGGGCTGGCGTGCGTCACCGTGTCGCGCGAGGCCGTGGAGCAACTGATGTCACTGGTCGAGGCGGCGCCGGACACGCCCTTCTCTCTGTCGCTTCAAGATCGGAGCCTTTCGGCTGACGATCTGCGGGTGGAGATCGGCGTCGACAACTCGGTGCGCGACGCGCTGCTCAACGGCACCTGGGACGCGACCGGCATGCTGCTCGACGACTTCGACGTCGTCCGCGGCGTGGCCGAGCGGGTCCCCTATATCCGCGGGTTCTGAGCTGCGGTCTGAAGCCCCGCACTACAGGCTCAGGTCGCGGTGCCAGACGACGATTGCGGTCTCGAAGTAGCGTGGACTGAACAGGGTCCAGTTTCCGACCGACTCTGGCAGCGAACGAGTAAGGTCTTTCGTTGAGGCTCTTCCTACGTTTTGCTTCCGTCGACGTGGGCTTGGGCTGCCCGGAGGAACGCCTCGGCGGCATGCGAGAGCTCGCCAGCCTTCCTGTAGACCAGGCGCAACTCCCGCGGCATACCTAGCTGCGGCACCCGCACCGCGACCAGCTGTTTCCGGGCGAGCTCGGCGAGGGCACACCGCCGAGGCAGCAGCGCCACGCCGAGTCCCATCTCCACCGCGCGTTTGATGCCGTCGAGACTGGCTAGCGAGATCTGGATGTTGATCGGGGCGTGCTTTTCCTCGAACAGCCGGAGTACCCCCTCGCGCCGGGGCGAATAGTCGTTGTGGGCGATAACGGTCTGTTTGCCGAACTCCTTCATGGTGATGTGGCGCCGTTTAGACAGCGGGTGGCCAGGACGTACTAGCATCACAAGTTCGTCGACCCCTAGCGAGACTGAGACCAGGCCACGTTCCGCCGGTTCGAAGGTTACGAAGCCGAAGTCTAGGCTTCGGTTCAGCACCTCACCAGGAATCTGCCTGGAGTGCACGCGTCGCATCTCGACCTGCGCACCTGGGTGGGCGTCACGAAATCGGTCCACGATGGGTAGCAGCACCTGCACGGCGGCTTCGTTGACTCCGATCACCACTCGACCTCGCCTGAGCTCCTGGAGCTCCCGGACGGCAAGGTGCGCCTCGCCCTGAAGCCGGGTCAGCCGTTCGGCGTAGTCGAGCAGCACCACGCCCGCCTCGGTCAGCCGGCCGTTCTTCGACGACCGGTCGAAGAGCCGCTCCTTCAGTTCGGCCTCGAGCCGTCGAATGGTCTGGCTGACGGCCGGTTGGGTGCGATGCAACTTGGTGGCGGCACGAGAGAAGCTCCGCTCGGCGGCTACGGTTTGAAACACCTGCAAGTCACTCAGTTCCATTGATCGGTATATAAAATATATTTATTATATCTTAATAATTATAATCTTGACTTAGTGGCTGGATGGTCGTGAACTAGGGGGTCAGCAAGGTAGGGCAGGTGACCAACTAGGAGAGGCAACGTGGCCGATGACCGACTGATCATCTTTGACACGACTCTACGGGACGGCGAGCAGGCGCCAGGCTTTTCGATGAACACCCCCGAGAAGCTCAAGCTTGCGCGGCAGTTACAGTCGCTTGGCGTGGATGTGATGGAAGCTGGCTTCCCGATTGCTTCCCAAGACGATGCCGACGCGGTCCGCCAGATCGCGACCGAGATCAAAGGACCGATCATCGCCGGCCTGGCTCGATGTGACGCCGCCGACATCGAGTGCGCGGGCGAGGCGGTGAAGGCCGCCGAGCGCTCACGGATTCACACCTTCATCGCCACCTCCGACCTGCACCTCGAGCGGAAGCTTCGCATCTCGCATGATGAGTGTCTGCAGTCGGTGCGCGACAACGTTACTCTGGCGCGCAGCCTGACCGACGACGTAGAGTTCTCGGCCGAGGACGCGACTCGAAGCGACCGCGACTTCCTGTGTCAGATTGTCGAAACGGCCATCGACTGTGGGGCCGGCACGGTCAATCTGCCCGATACCGTCGGCTATTGCACGCCGGACGAGATCGAAGAGTTTTTCCGCAGCATCATCGGGCGCGTGCCCAACGCTGACAAGGCAATCTTTAGCACCCATTGCCACGATGACCTAGGCTTGGCTGTCGCCAACTCGCTGGCGGCGGTGCGGGGCGGGTGCCGGCAGATCGAGTGCACCATCAACGGAATCGGCGAACGGGCGGGCAATGCGTCACTCGAAGAATTGGTGATGGTGACAAAGGTTCGGGGCGATCGGGTGCCCTATACGACAGGAATTGACACGACGAAGCTCTATCCCTGTAGTGCCATGCTGAGCGAACTGACCCACGAGCCGGTGCAGTCGAACAAGGCAATCGTCGGGCGGAATGCGTTTGCGCATGAGGCAGGCATCCATCAAGACGGGTTTATCAAGGACCGCCGCACCTACGAGATTATGTTGCCAACTGACGTTGGGGTGGCCCAATCGACGTTGGTGCTCGGCAAGCACTCCGGCCGCCATGCTGTGAAGCAGCGGTGCGAGCAACTGGGGCATGAGCTGAGTCGGTTGCAGCTCGACCGGGTATATCGGGCCATCATCGATTTGGCGGACCACCAAAAAATGGTCGGAGACAGCGACGTGGCCGCGATTATCGAGCAGGTCGTCGCCGATAAAGCCACGGGCGCCGCCTGAGGGCGGCCCCGCTCCCTATTCTTTAATCGGGCGGAGGCTGTGCCTCCGCCGGCATCGTCTTACATGCAATCATCCATCGTCCTTCTGCCCGGTGACGGTATCGGTCCGGAAGTCGTGGCCGCTGCCGAGCGCGTGCTTCGGCTGGTCGCGGACCGCTTCGGTCATCGCTTCGAGATCTCGTCTTATCCCATCGGCGGCGCTGCTCTCAAGTCAGGGTTGCCACCGCTGCCTGAGGCCACCCGCGCCGCGTGCCAGGAGGCCGACGCGGTCCTGCTGGGTGCGGTTGGTGATCCCGCGTTTGATAGCGGGTCGAGCGAAGGTCGGCCCGAAACCGGGTTGCTTCAATTGCGACAAGCTCTTGGCGTCTTCGCCAATCTGAGGCCGGCGAAGGTCTGGCCCGGGATGGAGGACGGCGGTCCCTTCAAGCCGGAGCTGATTGCCGGGGTCGATTTGCTGATCGTGCGCGAGCTCCTGGGCGGCATCTACTTCGGTGAGCCTCGGGGCATCGCTGAGGATGGGCAGTCGGCGTTCAATACCATGCGCTACTCCCGGCCGGAGGTCGAGCGTATTGCTGAGGTGGCTTTCAAGGCGGCGCAGGGCCGAAGGAAGCTCGTGACCTCGGTCGACAAGGCCAACGTGCTCGAGACGTCAAGACTGTGGAGGGAGGTCGTTGGCGAAGTGGCTATCCGCTATCCGGACGTCGAGCTCCGCCATCAATACGTCGATTCCTGCGCGCTTCTGGTGGCGACCAACCCCAAGCAGTTCGACGTTTTGCTCTCGGGCAATTTGTTCGGCGACATCATCTCGGACGAGGCAGGCGCTGTGGCCGGCTCGCTTGGGCTGCTGCCGTCGGCGAGCCTTGGTGACCGGGGGGGACTCTACGAGCCGGTACATGGGTCGGCGCCGACCATCGCGGGTCAGGACATCGCGAATCCGATCGGCGCGATCGCCTCGGGCGCCATGCTGCTCCGTCACTCTCTCGGATTGGCCGCCGAGGCCGATGCGATCGACCGGGCCATCGGCGACACGTTGGTCGCTGGTCACCGGACGGCCGACCTGGTAATCGAGGAGGCTCAGACGCAGATTGGGGGCGCGGCGATGGCCCAGCAGGTTCTGGATCGACTTGAGTCGTAAACGTAGGACGCTAGGGCGGCGTCTGATTAGTCGATTTCTCGAGGCAAGGTGCCGGCCGGCGGTGGCGTCCTCGGTCGGCTCCTTTGGGCTTTGTTTGGATTCATGCCGTTGATGCGTACCAGTTGGTTTAGTCTGGCCACGACGATCGCGACGTTGCTGATGTCTTCACTCAGCGCGATCGCTCAGCCGGGCGCGGCTCCGTCTTCCCAGACTAGCGCGCCCGCCGCTGCCGTCTCGGTCGTCGACGGTGGCGACGTCGCCGTGCTGCCGTTCATCAATATCTCAGGTCAGGCTGAGGACGATTGGATCGGGGACGGGATCGCCGAGACTCTCTTGGCGGACCTCCAAGCTAGGTCCGGCTGGAGTGTGACCGCGCCAGAGCGGGTCCTCGCCGTGGCCGACGGGACCGAACTCGATGCGGCTGCGACCGTGAGCCTGGGCCGGCAACTTGGGGTGCGGTGGGTGATCACCGGTGGCTATCAGCGGCTCGGGGATCAGCTGCGAATCACCGCGCGCCTGATCGATCCGGTCGCTCAGGTGGTGACCCGCACGGTGAAGGCCGATGGAAAGCTCGACGACCTGTTTGCGCTGCAAGATCGGATCGCCACCGAGCTGACTGCGGCCGGGTCGAGCGACGTGCCAGCTCCCGTCCGCCAGGCTCCGAGCGTGGCGGATAAGGGGGAGGGCGCCCGTACTCAACCGTTCTCGCCGTCCGTCGGTACAGGGGCCGAGGGGGATCCGCAGCTGACAGAAGACGAGGTCAGCGGCACCATCGTCCTGCCGGATGGTCCTGACACTTCGGAGGCGGCCGGACCAGGTCGGCCCGGGGGGGCGGCAGCTGCAGCTCCGGGCGTGTCGGCGAGCATCCTCACCGACCGGCCGAGCGTGAGTCTCATCCGTACCCCGGAGTCCCCCATCATTGATGGAATCCTGGACGACGCCGTGTGGCAACGGGCCGCTCGCATCACCGAGTTCGTCCAGCAGAGTCCGCTGGAGGGCGCACCCGCGACCGAAGAGACGGAAGTCCTCATCGCCTATGACGATGACCACATCTACTTCGGGTTTTATGCCCACTATTCCAACCCCGGAACAGTCCGCGCCAACCGGGTTGATCGCGATCAGGCTTCTTACTACGACGACACCATCAACATCTACTTCGACACCTTCCTGGACCAGCAGCGAGCCTACGTCTTCTCAATCAACGGCTACGGGGTGCAGGGCGATTCTTTGCTGAACACGGGTGGTGGCGGGAGTCGGGGCGGCGGCCGGGGCGGCGGCCGGGGCGGCGGATTCTCAGGTGGCCGGAGCGGGTTCAGTGGAGTGCCGACGGGTGATCGGTCGTGGGACGCGCTCTTCGAATCTGGCGGCACGTTGGTGGCCGATGGTTGGACGGCCGAGATGGCGATCCCCTTCAAGAGCCTCCGTTATCCGGCCGTGGGCGATCAGGCCCATCGGTGGGGATTCCAGATCACCAGACGGATCCGGGACAAGGACGAGACCGTGGTGTGGTCGCCGATCTCCCGGGACGTATCAGGTTTCCTCCCGCAGATGGGGCTCCTCGACGGGATGACCGGACTGTCGACCAGCCGTAACCTCGAGATCCTGCCTACGGTCACCGCCATCCAGGCGGGTAGGTTGGACCAGAGTACGGCCGCGTTCCCGACCGAGTCGCAGCCCGAAGGCGGGATCAATCTCAAGTATGGGCTCACGTCGAATCTCACCCTGGACTTCACCTACAACCCTGATTTCTCTCAGATCGAATCGGACCGGCCGCAGATCGAAGTGAACCAGCGATTCCCGCTGTTTTTCCCCGAGCTCCGCCCCTTCTTTCTCGAAGGCCAGGAGATCTTCAGTGTGGCTGGGCCGGTGAACTTCGTGAATACCCGGACCATCGTTGACCCTCGCTACGGCGGTAAGGTCACGGGCAAGGTCGGGAACACCACACTTGGGCTGTTGTTTGCCAACGACGAGGCGCCGGGGAACCTCGACGATTCTAGCGACCCGGCGTTCGGCAAGACCGCCAACGTGTTCATGGGCCGGGTGCGCTACGACCTGTACGCCGAGTCGTACTTGGGGGCGATTGTCACCGACCGCGAGTTCCTCTCCGGACACAGCCGGTTGGGAGGCGTGGACGGTAACTTCCGGCTCAATGATTCGACCACGTTCGGGTTCCGTGCCGTCGGCTCGCAGAACCGCGACCTCGGTGACCTCGACACGAGCGGCGAGATGTTCGACGCGGTGCTGACCAGTCAGGGACGGAACCTGAGTTATTCGCTCGGCGGCTACAGTATCGATCCGGAGTTCGATTCGGCGGTGGGGTTCGTTCGCCGGCGCGATATCCGTCTGCTCGGCGGCCAGGTTGGCTATCGGTGGTGGCCCGAGAGCTGGCTCATCAACTGGGGACCTGAGGCCCTTTACACCCGCAACTACAACTTTGAGGACATCCTCGAGGATGAAGTGCGCCAGCTCGGCGCCAACTTCTCGTTCGCCAAGAACATCCGGTTCGGGACGTCGGTAAATCGGGATATGGAGCGGTTCGGCGGGATCAACTTCGACAAGACCCGCTACAGTACCAACCTGTTCGTGAACACGTTCAACACGCTCTCGGTGGGGGGATTCTTCAGCTACGGCGATCAGGTGTTCTTCGGGACGGCGCCGTTTCTGGGCTCCGGCTCCCAGGGCAGAGTGTTCCTAACGGTGCGTCCGCTCAATCGCCTCCAGTCGCAGATCAACATCACCACCAGCCGGCTGATTGATCCGCTCGACGAGACCGAGGTGTTCGACGTCAAGATCTACCGCGCTCTGACCACCTACCAGTTCACCGACCGGCTGCTCCTGCGCAACATCCTCGAGTACAACACCTTCAGTAAGACCGTCGGGGCTAACGTGCTCTTCACCTACCGGGTCAACTCCGGGACGGTGTTCTTTATTGGCTATGACGACCGGTACCAACAGGGCGACCTGATTCTCGACGACGGGAACGACCCGGCTTACTTCGGCAACCAGGAGTTGTTCACGACCGACCTGGTGCGGACCAACCGCGCATTTTTCACCAAGATTTCTTACCTCTTCAGGTACTGATTCGGTTCGGGCGGCCTGGGCGGTCCTACCCGGTAAATGCCGGTGGCGACTACTGCGTATAGTAAAATCAGGGTTTGGCGGTGCCTCTCCCACGGCAGCGCGGCTCTCGAAGGCGCCGAACTGGGAGCCCGTTGGTGGCTCGATGTTCCCTGCTGCATTCGCTGTTGCCCATATCGACGGGCCGCGGTCAGTCGTCAGGACCAGTATGACCACTCGCCGGCTCGTATCTTCGTTTTGTGCGCTGTTGGTCGTCGCAATTCCCGTCGTGGCACAGCCCGTGCGCGAGGCGGACCAGTCGGTGCTCGTGGCTAGGTTCTCCAACATCTCTCAGGACCAGAACGACGACTGGATCGGCGACGGGATCGCCGAGACCGTCGCGTCCGACCTGCAGTCGCTGGGCGGGCTTTCCGTTGTGGGCCGGGAGACGGTCGCCTCGCCGACCGGCGACAGTCTGTCCGCGTTGCCGGATACCGGTCGGGCCGTCCAACTGGCTCAGATGGCGGACGCTCGTTGGGCTGTGATCGGCGGCTACCAACGCGTTGGTCCGATGCTCCGAATCACGGCGCGGCTCGTCGATGCGCGCTCCGCGCGCGTGGTCGAGACCTTGACCGTTGACGGACCCATCGACGAAATCTTCGACTTGCAGGATCAACTCGTGGCGGGGCTGTTAGCTGGTGTGACTAGTGTTCCGGTCGTGGCTCGAAGCGCGCCGACGCCGGCTGCCGAGCTGGTGCCCGACGGCAGCGCTGAGGGTGAGGGAGAAGGATTCGGGTTCTCGCCATCGCCCCGTCAACCCTCCCCGGGTCCGGTCACCGGGGGTATCGTGCTACCGGAAGCCGTGCCCGAGGCCGGTCGAGGCGGGAGAAGACGGGAGGAGTCATTACCCGTAGCCACAGCCGCCGCCGGCATCCTGACAGGGCGGCCCAGCGTAGTCGCGACCCGAACGCCGGATGCACCGACCATCGATGGCCTGCTGGACGACCCGGTCTGGAATACCGCCGTTCGGGTGACCGACTTCGTCCAGGTTGCGCCGGTCGAGGGTGCGCTGGCGACCGAGGACACCGAGATCTTCATCGCCTACGACAGCGACACCCTGTATCTGGGCATGTATGCCCACTACTCGAACTCAGCCATGGTGCGCGCTAACCGCGTTGACCGTGACCAGGCTTTTTTCGGTGACGACACCATTTCGGTGTACTTCGACACGTTCCTCGATCAGCAACGGGCCTTCGTATTCACCATCAACGGCTACGGGGTTCAGGGCGATTCCTTAATGGCGGGTAGCTCCGGCGGAGGGTTCCGTGGTGGCTTTAGCGGTGTCCCGTGGGGCGACCGTTCGTGGGACGCCCTTTTCGAATCAGGTGGTGTCCTGGTCGATGACGGCTGGACGGCAGAGCTTGCCATTCCCTTCAAGAGTTTGCGTTATCCCTCTGGCGATGCCCATCGCTGGGGCTTCCAAATCGCCAGGTCGATCCGGGGTAAAGACGAGACGGTGGTCTGGGCGCCGGTCTCTCGCGACGTCTCGGGCTTCCTGCCGCAGATGGGGCTCCTTGACGGCTTGTCGGGTCTATCCACGAGCCGGAACCTGGAGATCCTCCCGACCGTCACAGCTATCCAGGCCGGATCGTTGAACCGGTCCACCCGGGGGTTCGAGGAGGAGAGTCAGCCGGAAGGCGGCGTCAACCTGAAGTACGGGCTCACGCCAAATCTGACGCTCGACTTCACCTATAACCCAGACTTCTCCCAGATTGAGTCGGACCGGCCCCAGATTGAGGTGAATCAGCGGTTTCCTCTGTTTTACTCCGAGCTACGTCCCTTCTTCCTCGAAGGGCAGGAGATCTTCGACATCCAGGGACCGGTGACGTTCATCAACACTCGGACCATTGTGGACCCGCGCTATGGGGGGAAGATTACGGGCAAGGTGGGCAAGACCACCATGGGCTTCTTGTTCGCCAACGACGAAGCCCCGGGCAAGCTCGACGACCCGACCGAGCGCGGCTTCGGTAAGAGTGCCAACACGCTCATCGGGCGGGTGCGCTACGACCTGTATTCCCAGTCGCACGTCGGTGCCGTGGTCACCGACCGCGAGTTTCTCGGTTCCTACAGCCGCCTGGCCGGGGTCGACAGTCGCTTCCAGATCTCACCCACGACGTCGGTCGATTTTGCGGCCCTGACCACAGTCAACCAGGACTTGGACGGAAACCGCACAGGTGGTCCGATGCTCGATGGTGGTTTAAGGAGCAACGGTCGCAACCTGAGCTACCGGGTCTCGTTGTATCAGCTCGATCCAGAGTTCGACACCGAGGTCGGTTTCATACGTCGCCGAGATATCCGGCGCATTTCAAGTAGTGTCGGCTACCGGTGGTGGCCGGAGAGTTGGATCATCAACTGGGGGCCAGAATTCCAGTACAGCCGTAACTGGAACTTTGAGGACGTCCTCGAAGACGAGGAGTCGCGGCTGCGCATGCGGGTGTCGTTCGCCAGGAGCGTGTCTGTTTATGGCGACGTCCGCAGGGAGATGGAGCGGTTCGGCGGGATTAACTTCGACAAGATACGACAGTCGATTGGCGGGAATGTTTCGACCAGCCGGCTGTTCTCCTTAGGAGGCAGCTACAATTGGGGCGATCAGGTTCGCTTCAGCACCGTGCCGTTCCTTGGCGCCGGGTCTTCCGGGCGACTGTTCATGTCGCTCCGTCCGTTCAGCCGGCTGCAGTCACAGATCAACCTGAATACCAGTCGACTAGTTGATCCTGAAGGGCAGGCACAGATCTTTGACGTGAAGATCTACCGGGCGCTGACCACCTATCAGTTCACCGATCGGCTGTTACTCCGCAACATCATGGAGCACAACTCCTTCAGCAAGACGCTGGGCGCGAACCTGCTGTTGACCTACCGGGTCAACTCCGGCACCGTCTTCTTCATTGGCTACGACGACCGCTACCAGGCAGGCAATCTCCTGTTCGATGACGATGGTGAGGAGGTCTATTTCACCAGCGACTTAGCGCGCACCAACCGCGCCTTCTTCACGAAGATCTCGTACTTGTTCAGGTACTGACTCCCAGTATCCTTCTCCTGCCTACTTCGCATTGGAGGTGTCCCTGTGCTCCGAATCAGCCTTGCCCTCGGTCTGGCCGTCCTCGGCGGCAACCTTGCCCTCGCCCAGGAGATTCCCCTCGATAAGCTTCGGTTGCCCGATGGATTCGCGATCGAGGTCTATGCCGAGAACGTGCCGAATGCTCGGTCCATGGCCCGTTCGCCCAATGGCACCCTGTTCGTCAGCACGCGCCAGGCCGGAAACGTCTATGCCGTGCTCGACCGGGATCAGGACCAGAAGGCCGATGAGGTCATTACCATCGCCAGCGGGCTGAATATGCCCAACGGTGTGGCCTTTCGCGGCGGCGCGCTCTACGTCGCCGAGGTGAACCAGGTGCTGCGCTACGACGGTATCGAGAGTCGGCTGCAGAACCCGCCCGAGCCGGTCGTCATCGACGAGGAGTTTCCGTCGGAGCGGGCCCACGGCTGGAAGTTCATCCGGTTCGGACCGGACGGTAAGCTCTACGTGCCGGTGGGTGCCCCCTGCAATATCTGCGATCGGACAGGCGAGGACATCCGGTTCGCGACTGTTACCCGGATGGACGTCGATGGCGGCAGTCCGGAAGTGTATTCCCATGGGGTGCGGAACACCGTCGGGTTCGACTGGCATCCTGAGACCGGCGATCTCTGGTTCACTAACAACGGTCGCGACCGCCTTGGTGATGACACGCCGGGCGATACACTGCACCACGCGCCGGAGCGCGGTCTTCACTTTGGCTACCCGTTCTGCCATGAGGGTGACATCGCGGATCCTGAGTTTGGCGGGCGGCGTGGCTGCGACGAGTTCACCCCTCCCGCTCAGGTGCTGGGTCCCCACGTCGGCGCGCTGGGCATGCGGTTCTACACCGGCGACATGTTTCCGGCTCGCTACCAGAACCAGATCTTCATCGCCGAGCACGGGTCCTGGAACCGGACTCCAGAGGCTGGCCACACCGGCTACCGGATCACGGTGGCGACCCTTGACGGCAACAGAGTTACGGACTACTCGGTCTTCGCCGAAGGCTGGCTCGATCCAGACAACACATCATGGGGGCGTCCGGTTGATGTCGAGGTGCTGCCGGACGGTTCGATGCTCGTGACCGACGACACCGCCAACGCGATTTATCGGATTACCTACGGGGGGTAGGCCGCTTCGATGCGCAGGGATGTGATCGGCGCAGGGGTCCTAGTCTCGGTGCTGACCTCTGGGTCGGTTCTGGCGCAGATCACGCCTGAGCTTATCCGGCAGCGCACCGAGCTCGAGTGGTCGCTCAAGGCGGATAAGATGCGGCAGCATCTGCTGCCGCTGATGCGACGCCACCAGATCGACTTGTGGATCATACTGAGTCGAGAGAACGCTCCTGATCCGATTTTAGAGCTGTTTGGCGGGCACGGCATCACAGGCTGGTACGGGCATCGGAACGCCTACCTGTTCTACGACAGCGGCTCGGGGGGCGCTCTCGAGACCACCGCGATCGGTACGCACCTGAGCGACCATCTGGCGCCCTTCTTCGAGACGCGCACGCTCTACGGTGAGGAGGGGCTTAAACCTCACCTGCGCGAGTATCTGGCCCGCCGGGATCCCAGTCGGATCGCCATCAACCAGTCCCGCACCATTAGCATGGCTGATGGACTGACCGCTGAGCTCAAGAATTACCTGTTGGACGCACTGCCGGCCGGCTACGCCGACCGGCTGACTCCGGCTGAACCCCTGGTGGTGGACTACGCGTCGACGCATACGCCGGCCGAGGACGTGGTGCAGCGGGAGGCGAGCCTCGCGACCTATGCCCTGTTGCAACGGGCCATGTCGGCCGAGGTCATCACGCCGGGTCAGACCAGCCTGATGGACGTGCACTACTGGATCACGGCCGAGTGGAAGCGGCAGGGCTACGAGTTCAATTTCCCCGCCTCCCTCGATCTCCAGCGGCGCGGTGGGTCGAGTCTCGACGACTCGGCTGATCCGGTGGTCGAACTGGGCGACCTACTGCATGTCGATTTCGGTGTTCGCAGCTCCGGTATCGTCACCGACCAGCAGAAGATGGCCTACGTGCTACACCCGGCCGAGACGGCGCCGCCTGCCGGCTTAGCGCGGGCCTTCAACCGGTCGTCTCGCGCGGCGGCGATCATCGTCGAAGAGATGCAGGTGGGGCGCACGGGTATCGAGATCAAGCGCGCCGCTGAGTCCCGAGCCAGCGCCGAAGGGATCGATCTGCTGGTGTACTCCCACGTGCAGGGCTACTGGGTCCACGATGCTGGGATGTGGGCGATCTACGACTGGCCCGAACGCTACGGCGACCACGCCCGGATTACCTTGAAGGAGGGTGACTGGGTCTCGCTCGAGTTCGCCGTGACTGCCGCCGTTCCTGAGTGGGACGACCAAGTGATTACGATCATGCGTGAAGAGGATCTGAAAGTCACGGCGGCCGATGGAGGCGAGTATCTGTCTGGCCCCCAGACCGAACTGTGGCTTATCCGGTAGTGATATCGTAGTGGGCTCTAACCGGCTGGACTCAACGTCCACCCGGACCCGTCCCAGCCGGTGAGGTGGCCGAGCGGCTTAAGGCGCTGGTTTGCTAAACCAGTGAGGGGGAAACTCCTCCCAGGGTTCGAATCCCTGCCTCACCGCCATTTATCTTGTTCTGCTTTCAGTGCGTGCCGTCTTTCAGGCGCGGCCACGCTATACTCGGCCTTTCGTTTCTATAGCGAGAGTTCGGAGGCGTGGTGGGCGCTCACGAGCGGCACACGTGTCGGGTCTATGAGGTCACCGCCAAGATTGGGGAAGGCGGGATGGGACTTGAACAACGCATCCCCACTCCTTGAACAGCCTTGCTTGTGTGTAAGACAACGCGCACCTGCAGTAACTGGGAGACTCTGAGGTGCCTAGCGTGCTGCTGTTCACGCTCGCAAGTCTGGCTCTGTTCGCTGTGGCGATCGCTGTGCCGAAGCTGCTGCGCCTCAGAATCAGATTCTTTAAGTGGATTCATTGGACCTGGGCGGTCCGCGTGCACGAAGAGCACTTCGAGAGGTTGGTCCTCCTCCGTCGTGTCGTTCTGATTGGGCTGGCGGGAGTGCTGTTTTTGTTCGGTGTTGCGAGCGCGTTGTAATGGCGACAGAGACACCACAGTTCGTTGTCCTAGTTGTGGACGTGAGAGGACGGGCCGGGTTCGCATCGCCCGCACCACCCGTATAACCCTAGAGCAGACCGCCGACGCCCACCGCACTACCTTCCCAGGCCCCCGCTAACCGTCGCCGTGTTGGGACAGGCAGAGGCGGAGCCGACCTCCAAGCCTCGAAGGAAGAAGACGAAGGCGATACGACGACTCATTGGTTGACACCTCCAACGAGTCTGAGCCTAGGAAGCTTGAGTAACGCGGTTATTACGAATGAGATCCGTCGGGGAAAAATCATTTCCCACCGAGGCGAGGCGGCTAGCGAGCCCGTATCGCCAGGAGGAGATCTACCGGGATACCGCCGGCGTCTACCCGGATCGACCGTTCGATCTGCAGTCCCCTCGGCGTCTCAAACCCGGGCGGTCTGAACACCACGAAGCGGCCACCGGGAGCGAGTCGGTCCGCCACGACTGCATCCAACCGCTGGTGGAGGGTGCGGGCGCTGCGATTGTCGCTGACTCGTCGACCATAGGGAGGGTTGGTAATGACCAGCGTCGGACGGTCGACCTCGTCTAGGGCGGCGAGGTCAGTCCGGACCAGGCGGATCTGTTCGCGCCCCGCTAGATTGCGTCTGGCGGCGGAAATTGCCCGGCCATCGCGGTCGAAGCCATGGAGCGCTCGGTAGGGACCCGCCACGGCACGCTCCGCCAGCAGGGTGCCGCTGCCGCAGCAGGGGTCGACCACGACATCGTTGCGTAGCGGCGTCGCCAGCCGCACGGCAGCTGCGGCGAGGGACGGGTGGAGGGCGGCGGGGACGTCTGCTCTCCGGTAGCTGAACCGGGTGTCCTCGAGTGCGGCCGGCCGAGCGCCGACTAGGGTCCCGGTGTTGTCGGCGCGCACCCGAAGTTCCCAGGTGTAGCTGGTGGCCCGGTTCACGAGGTTATCGGCCGCGGACGCGAAGGCGCGGATCCACGTGGCCCGCTGCCCGACGACTGTCGAGGCGCCGTCCAGCGTGATCCGGTAGGAGACGTTCCCGTCGGTCAGTGCCTCCAGCGCGGGCCTCAGGCCATCGGCGACCGCCTTCCCGAGCGCGACGGGTTCGCCGGCGGGCGTGTCGGTCCAGAGCGCCACCACCGGGAACAGTGCGGCGCGGATGGTCCCTAGCTGGTTGAGCGTGGCAGAGGCTCCGACCTGCACCCGGTCGGGTGCGATCGGTTCCGCCTCGATCCCGGCGGCCTTGGCTTCGACGGCCGCGATCGAGGCGACGCCGGACCGTGTCCAGAGCTCGAACCGCGCCGGTCCGAGCCCAGGTGCCACGTTTCCTCGAACTCCGATCTTCGAATCAGAGCGTGCCGAGACGCTATCGATCATCTTCGCTGCGGCTTCACGGTCGCGTGGCGTTGAGAGCTGGAGCGTACGTAGCCGGTCGAGTTGTTCAGGCGATGCGGTTCGGCCGAGCGCCAGGAGCAGTGACGGCCGAACGCGGTCGTCGTCCTCTACGGCTACCCGGCCCAGAAGGGCCTCGGTCGCGGCGGCGGCCCTCAGGGTGCCGAGACTCACCGCCGCGTTCCGTCGTACCTTCCAGTCGCCATCCGCGACAGCCGAGACTAGGGTCGTGATCCGCCGAGCGGCGTCACTGTTTGCCAGGTCATATCGACCCAGTAGATAGGCCAGCCGGCGTCGGACAGGGGTGGGCGCGTTGGGGAACCGGTCGACCAGCACCGCCACCACCGCCGGCCCCAGCGCTATCAGCTTCGACCCGGCGGCATCCGCCTCGGCCGCGGGTGCCGCGAGCTGGTCGATGAGGCTGGAGATGGCTGGGTCGGAGGGCATCGATGAATCTCGTTAGCAGTAGGATACTGAGGGTGCGCTGTAGCGCGCTCTCATCCTAGCCAGCAACGGCCGAGGAGAATCCTGATGCGACGCGCTATCTGTCTTGCCGTTTGTCTGCTCCCGGCGGCGGTCTTCGCGCAGTCTGGCCAGCACGGAGCTGGCGCCGACGAGCCCACGACCATTCGAGGGTGTCTCCGCGCGGACGGCTCCGGGTGGATTCTCTATCCGAATGAGCCCGAGCACCAGACGCCGGGCCGCGTCGAGGATGTTCGGCAGGGTACACGTTTCTCGCTCGCGGGCGATTCCGACCTGATGGCTGACCTCTCGAATCACGAGCGGCACGAGATCGACGTCACCGGACACCTCACGTTTCCCGAGCCGCGGTCGATCGCCATTGTCGAGGCGCCGCGGGGCTTTGGCCGACCGGATCAGGGACGCACCACTCCGTTCGGCCACGGCGGAGCTTCGCCCGATCTCTTCACGGATCCGGGTTCCTCGATAGGTCAAAGCCGGACCACGCCGGATGGAGCGGAGCTGCTGCTGGTCACCGAGTTCGAACACGTCAGCCTGCACTGCCGGCAGTAGCGATGTGGGCCGACATCTCGATGTCAGAGTCATGGTCTCGCCGCAGTGCCCGGCCCGGACGACCTGAGCCGTTGTGTTGCTCCTGCGCTCCGGACCTGTAACCCCGCGGGGCGGTCCCTAGACCGTGAAGTGCCGATAGGGATCAAGTAGGTTGTGGGCTACGCCCTCGGAGAGTCACGGAGGATGCCATGAACGTTCGCCTGCTGGTTGCCGGAGTGGGGATTGCCCTGTTCGGTCCGCTCGCTATCGCCGAGGCGCAGGACGCTGCCTCGTGGATGCGCGCGCAGTATGTCCAGGTGAAGCCCGACAAGCTTGAGGACTTCATCGAGCTCTATAGGGATGAGATCAACCCCGCGTTGCGGCGGGCCGGCGTGCCTTGGCGGTCGGCGTGGCAAACGGGCGAGTTCGGGGACGTCTACCGCCGTCTCTTTGTCGAGCCGCTGGATGACTTCGCGGACCTGGACACCGGCGGCGCGCTGGCGCGTGGGCTCGACGCCCGCCGGCTCGACCGGGTGCTCGATCGACTGCGGGAGTACACCGACTCCAGGCAGACCTATGCGGTGCGGTATCGGCCTGACCTGAGCGTCGAGTCGGATGACGTCAGCGGGTTCTCCATCGCCCGGCTGTCAAATGTGGAGGTTGCGCCAGGGAGGGGGCCGGAGTTCGAGGCGTTCCTGCGCGAGAACCTGAACGCGTTCCGCGAGGCCGGGGTGGTGTTCGGCATTTACCAGCGTCAGTTCGGGCCTGGCCCGGTGGTCTGGCAGATTGTCGAGAACCTGCGAAGCTACAGCGAACTGGGACGTGGGAGCATCCTGCGCGCCTTCGGCGATGACTCGGGTCGGGCCGCCTCGGTGCTGAGCGGGGTGGTGACTTCGGTCGAGCGTACCGTGCTTGAGTACGACGAGTCGATGAGCTATCGCGCTGTGGACCAAACCAACGATCAGAGCGGTCAGTAACCGGCTGCTGGATTGACTGGCCAGCGGGGTGGTCGGTCAGTGTCCCGGCGCGCCAGTTCCTCGAGGAACGCCGCCGTGGCCTCCTCGACCACCGTTACTCCTGCGATGTGAGGTGTGATCCGTACGCCCGGGGTGTCCCACCAAACAGATGTCTCCGGTAACGGTTCATCATCGAATACATCCAGGCTCGCTCCAGTCACCTTCCCCGAACCGAGTGCCGTTCTCAGCGCCTGGTCGTCGATCAGTCCGCTGCGGGCCACGTTTATCAGATAGGTTCCGCGGCAGCGCGAGAGGATCGCATCGTTGACGAGTCCCCGTGTCGAGGCGGTCAATGGCGCGGCCAGGACCAGCCAGTCGGCGGTATCCACCAAAGTGCCCAGCGCGTCGGAGGCGTGCACGGCACTGAAGGGGGGCGTGGATCGTCCGCGTCGAGAGACGCCAACGGTGGTGCAGCCGAGGGCTTCGAACCGACCGGCGATGGCGCACCCGACCGTGCCCGTGCCAACCGCCACGATGGTTGTGCCGGACAGGGTGCGCGGGCGATGGGGCGACCAGTGCCGGCCGGCCTGCTCCCGGCGGAAATCGTCGAGTCGCTGGGTGTGCGCGAGAGCCTGGGCCAGGCAGTACTCGGCGATCCGGTCGCCAAGACTTCCCGGTGAGCGGGTCAGTTGCACATGCGGCGGCCACCCGGGCGCGATCAGCGCGTCAACCCCTGCGCCGGTGGAATGCACCCAACGGATGGATGACCGCGAGAGATCGACCCCGGCGGCGAAGCCGACCATAGTGTCCGCCCAGGCTAGGTCCTCGGAAGTGATGGCGCTCGGCGTCCTGACCCGCAGATCAAGGTCTGGTCGCCTGCGCCGTACGACCCCGGCCCAGGCGTCGCCGTCACGGTCACATACCAGCACGTTGCTCGTAGACATCGACAGGGCCAACCTTCGGGCACCTTAGACTGTCCGGCGCCGCCGCTCCCGCTTCGGGCAGGCTCTGAGCCGCAGTAAGCCCTGCGCCGCCGTTTCCAGTGCAGCGCCACCGGCGAGTTACTTCATCGACTCACCTCAGTTCCCACACAGTGGCGGTGACGTCGATCCTACCGCCGTTACGCGATAGCGTACCGACACCAGCTGCCATTATTCTCGAGACTATTTGCACTGGCCTCCCACTCATGTCCCATCGCGTAGAGCCATCGCAGCTTTGCCGTGCTCTTGACGTACACCCTTGAGATACAGATTCCACTCTAACGTCAACGGTGCCAGGCCAACATAACGGGGACACCAAGCGTGCTGACTCCTCACATTGCCAGGAGATCTGACTTGGTTTCTCACCGAGGTCGGGTTCGACTCGGCGCAGGTCGTGGACGCGGTCGACAGCGCGTTCATTCGAGTCCAGGCGCCGGCGGCGGTATTCTGAGACCGGAGATCACATGATGACCACGCCCTCGGCCGGTGAGTCCGCACCCGGGCTCCTGTTTCTCTGCGTTGCCAACTCGGCACGTAGTCAGATGGCCGAGGGGCTCGCGCGCGCACGTTTCGGCGACCGGGCTCGCGTCCAGAGCGCGGGCTCACAGCCCTCCGCGGTGAATCCGTTCGCCGTCGAGGCACTGGCTGATATCGGGATCGACATCAGACAGCACACGTCGAAGCATGTCGACAGCATCGATCCTGCCGAAGTCGATGTCGTGATTACCCTGTGCGCGGAGGAAGTGTGTCCTGTGTTTCCCGCCCGGGTACGGCACCTTGCGTGGCCGCTTCCCGACCCGGCAGGAGCCGGCGCCGAGGCCGAGCAGCGCGCCCGCTTCCAGCACACACGCGATGAGATCGCCCATCGCCTCGAAACCCTGAACCTCTAGCTGGGCGAGATAACCGCTACCGCTTCAACCTTCGGTGGCCGTGGCACCCGGGTCCTTCGATCACGAACCGCCATTCTGGGTTCCGGCGTCCGTCGCGCAGCGAGGATGCCCGTGAACTGACGTAACATTTCAGACTGAGGGCTTGGTGGTCCTCGAGTTTCCGCACCAGCGATGATCCTGCCGCTCGGCGACGAGCCGAACCCTCGTGATGTCCCGGTTGTGACCTATGCGCTCATTGCGGTGAACTGCGTCGCCTATCTGTTCATCACGCTGCCTCTGAGTTTCGTCCGCCCCGAGCTCAATGACCCGGCGGTCCTCGACTACGTTCGAGCGGTGGCCGAGTCGATCCCGGGCCGCGTGCCGCTCGAGGCGATTGCCCGGAGCCTGACCGAGTACGACCTATTCGTCTTTCGGTGGGGATTCCGCCCTGCCGCCCCGCAGGGCGTGGATCTGCTGTCGGCCATGTTCCTGCACGCCGGGTTTCTCCATCTGGCCGGCAACATGCTGTTCCTGTGGATCTATGGCGACAACGTGGAGTACCGGCTGGGCCGGCTCCGCTTCCTGGCAGCCTACTTCGGCACCGGCATCGCGGCCACCCTCTTCCACGGGGTCTTGTCGAGCGAGTCGGCGCTGCCCCTGCTTGGCGCATCGGGCGCCATCTCCGGGGTCCTCGGGTTCTATTTCGTCTGGTTTCCCCGCAACCGCGTCCGGCTGTGGGTCATGCTGTTTCCGTTCTTCATGAACGTGATCCACGCTCCAGCGCGCCTCGTGCTCGGCTTCTATGTGATTGCCGACAACCTGCTCCCCTTGCTGGTGTCGGGCGGCCGGGGAAGCGGAGTCGCCTACGGTGCGCACATCGGCGGGTTCATCGGGGGTCTGGCCGTGGCCTGGGTGCTCAACCGCCGGTCATTGGAGATCAGACCGCAGGAGTTTCGGGATCCCGCCAGACCGGTCGCTTCAACCGCGCCACCTGGGAGCCTGGCCGGGCTTATCGCGGAGGGTGACTTCGATGAGGCGGCGCGGCAATACGTCGGGCTCTCGACGAATGAGACCCGGCGGCTACTTAGCGAAGACCACTCGATGCGGCTGGGCAACTGGATGGCCGCGAAGGGGCACCCGCACGCCGCCCTGGCGCTCTTCCAGCGTCACATTCGCGACTATCCCATCGGCCAGACCGCGGCGGAGGCCCACGTTGCCGCCGGCTTGCTGCAACTCCGGTCGTTCGGTCAACCCACCGCCGCCTATCAGCATCTGGTCGAGGCGCTTGGGATGAATCCGAGTCCGAATACCGAGGCCCAAGCGAGGCAGGGCTTGGCTCAGATTGCGGCGATCCAGAAGTTCAGACTGAGTGCGCTATAGCGGCGGTGGCGCCGTTGCCGCTGGCGCGAGCGCTTCGATATAATCGAAGACCCTACTGTTGCTGGGAGGTCGTTCAATGGTAGGACACGCGGCTCTGGACCGTGTAATCGGGGTTCGAATCCCTGCCTCCCAGCCACTTCTCGCCGCGCCCCGTCTTTGGACGAGAGGACGCACCAGGCTACCCCTGCTAGGCCTCGCGATCACCCACACGGTCGGTGGGAAGGAGTATGTCGTGGCCAGTACCAGCGACGAGAGCAACCTCCCTGTGTTCGCGTTTTCTGCCTAGTCGGAGGTAGGATTCCCTACAAGAGGTTTCCCAATGAGACGCTGTCTTGCTCCGCTTTCTGCCGCTGCCCTACTGCTTCTTGCGGGCGGTGTGTCGGCACAGACCTTCGAGGCGGACGTCGCTCCGCTCGTGGAAGCTTCCTGCGTCCGCTGCCATGGTGAGCGCACGGTTACGCCACTGAACCTGGGCCGTCTAGGGTTCGATCTGGATGACCACGAGACGTTCAACGCCTGGGAAAAGGTGTTCGATAGGCTCGAGAAGGGTGAGATGCCCCCGGCCGCTGCACCGAAGCCGGAACCGGCCCTGGTCGACGTCGCACTCGGGTCGCTTAAGGAGGCTCTGACCAAGGCGAACCTTGCGGCCCGCGGCAAATCTAGAACCGCGCTACGTCGGCTTACCCGGCTGGAATACGCCTATACCCTGCAGGACCTCCTTGGCATCGACGAAGCGGCCGCGTCCGAGTTGAGTCTGTCGTTACCGGCCGAGGCCGACTCCGGCGGCTTTGACACGATGGCGGCCAATCAGCGGATGTCGCCGTTGCACGTTCAGTCCTACCTCGATGTGGCAGAACAGGCGCTCGACAGCGCCATCGTGCTCGGGCCTCCTCCGCCGATGGAGCCGTTCGTCCTCGACTACGTGAAGTCGCGGCGACTAGCGAACAACAGTAAGGGTAAGAATCTGGGTGGGGGTGCGGTCAAGCACCTCGACGACGGGTTCGCCACCTTTGCCGAGACCGCCTCGACGTTCCTCCTGCACACGCGGGCCGAGGGCTTTGCGGTGCCCTACCCAGGACGCTATCGAGTCACCGTCGACGCCTATGCCTATCAGGCCGACACCCCGGTAACGCTGACGATGTATCAGGCCAAGGGGTTCGGTCCGCTCTCGCTCGACAACCTGATCGGCGCGTTCGACATGGGTCGGTCTCCCCGTGCGGTTGAGCTGACGCCGTTCCTCCGGCCGGGCGACATCCTCAGTCCGTCACTGTCCGATGCCCAGGAGCCACCCGACGACCGCGCTGGCAGCTACTTCCAGCCGGACAAGAACGTCAGGGACTACAAAGGCGAGGGGCTCGCGCTCCGGACGATGATCATTGAAGGGCCTCTTTTCGAGACCTGGCCGCCTCGGAGCACCCGGAAGCTCCTGCCCGGTGTCACCTTTCTGGATGCCGATGATGCTCTGGCCAAAGCCGACGGTGAGATTGAGCTGACGAAGGATCCATATTCGCACATCGTCGACGTCGTTGCGGCCTTCGCGCCGCGCGCATTCCGCCGCCCAGTGGACGATGCCGAAGTCGCCGCGTATGCCGATCTCGCGCGCCCGTTGCTCGAGACCGGCCGGCCGTTCGTCGAGGCAGTTCGCGTACCGCTTCGTGCCATCTTGAGCGCACCGCCGTTTCTCTTCCACGGCGGAGAGGACGGCGCGCTCGACGACTTCGCGCTGGCCACCCGGCTCTCCTATTTTCTCTGGCGCAGCATGCCTGACGCCGAGCTGTTCGAATTGGCCGGCCAGGGCCGCCTGTCCAACCCCAAGATCCTCGCGGCTCAGGTGGACCGGATGCTCGACGACTCGAAGTCGGACCGTTTCGTTCGCGACTTCGCGGGGCAGGCGTATCGGCTCTATGAGTTGAAGGCAACGGCGCCCGATGGCGCGCTCTACCCCGAGTATGACGATCAACTCGGGCAGGCGATGGCGAAGGAAACGGAACTCTTCCTTACCGAGGTCATCAGCGAGAACCTGGGCGCCAGTGAACTCATTGATGCCGACTTTACCTTCGTGAACCGCCGTCTGGCGGAGCACTATGGCATTACTGGCATCGAGGGGCAGCAGATGCGCAAGGTGGCACTTGCCGCAGACAGCCTTCGCGGTGGCCTACTGACTCAGGCGAGTATCCACAAGATCACGGCGAACGGAACCACAACCTC
>Ga0310344_10000428_pt1 | contig 33360 bp, 30 predicted proteins | sample HC15DNA20200_MG_FD_203801 | JGI IMG/M metagenome (GOLD analysis project Ga0310344, IMG submission 203801) | Marine microbial communities from station ALOHA, North Pacific Subtropical Gyre - HC15-DNA-20-200_MG | ecosystem: Environmental > Aquatic > Marine > Oceanic | place: Pacific Ocean: North...
GTCCCCCACCCCTTTCGAGGTCGCAACCATTACTGGTCGAGGTTAGTCCGGTGGGCACAGGTCGTACCAGCTGACCTGGCTATGTTGTCATAGCACCTCCTTACTCGCGCCGTTACAGCGCACTATTGATGCCGGTATAAGGCGTGCCGCAATGCCGCAGCGGGCGCCCGCCGGCGCCGCTGCACCGCCAGGGTCTCGACCAGGGCGGGACGCCTTCCTCGAGCTTGCGAATGATGAGGTCGGTGATTTCCGCGGCGACGTCGCGGCTGGAGCGTCGTGAAGCTGACATGGTGGGAACTCCGGTGCGGACGAGAAGGAAACCGCCAGCGCGGGGTGCGCGCCGGCGGTGAGCACTCCAGTTGGTGACTGGCGTCAGGCCGCGAGCGCGTCCTGATCGTCCAGCTGAGATTCGCCGTCGGCGTCGTTCCCCGCGACCGTCTCCCGATCGTCGCCCTGATCCTCGGTGCTGTCGTCGACATCGAGATCGTCGGCGGGCACCTGGTCGAGGAACTTCATGGCGTTGGGCACCCAGGCCAGCGCCGCGTCGCGAACCTCCGGCTCGACGATCGCCTCGCCCGCGAAGAGCTTGGCGCACGATTCCGAGATCTCCGACTTCTTCATCGTCGCGTGACGCGCGGTGAGCGCGGCGCCGCCGACATCGGCGAGCAGCGTCAGGATCGAACCCTTGCTGACCCGGTCGAAGAAGTTCTCCGAGGTCGGCCGCCACCAGCTCGCGACGTCGATCTCCATGATCGTCGCGAGACGGTTGTGGAGCGGGGACTGTTCGGCGCGGGAATTGGGCGCCTCGAGCGACATCGCGACGATATAGCCTAGCCAGGCCGCCTTGCCGTCGTCGTCGAGCGCGCGGAACGCCTCGAACCGCTCGACCTGCGAGGGATATTCGGTCCAATCGGCATCGAGCCCGTCATGCGCTTCGGCGAGATAGCTGCGGGCACGGGTCGCGGGCTGCTCGCCGGTGACCGGGTCCTGCGGCGAGCGTGCGCGGATGGTCGAGCCATAGGCGCTTTCGGTGCTCATGCGGTCGTCGATCATCACGAACAGCGCATAGTCGAGCGCGAGCGCCGGATGGCTGAGGAGGGTCGCCGCCAGGACGTCGCGCCGCTGCATCGCAAGCTCGTCGTAGAGCCGCGCGCTGAGCGGCTTGCCGCCGGGCGCGACCGCTTCGGGCCGCGACGCCGGAGGCGCGGATTCCCTGCCTGCCCCGCTCGGCCGGCTGCGCGCCCCGTTGACCGCGGTGTCGCCGGTTTCCTCCTCGGTGCCGCCGATCCGGACGGGCTCCTCGCTGTAATATTCGGCGTCGAGGACCATTTCGCCCCTGGGAGTGAGCTTGAGGAAGGCGCCGACCAGCGGGCGCAGCTCGTCCGGCAGCACCGGCGCGACGTTGCGGATCGCCTGCTCCTCCTCGGTGAGCGCGTCATATTCCTGGTCAAGCGCCTTGTAGGCGTCCTCGCCGATGGCATCATCGTCCATCTCGACGGAGATCACTTCCTGCCGGGCCGAGATCGCCTCGATCCGGGCCTGCTGTTCCTCGGTCAGGTCGGCCGGGGGCAGGATGACGCGATAGAGGCCGGCAGCCGCGCTGTGGGTATAGTTGGACGCGATCGGCCGGATCCAGCCAAGGCCGAGTTCCTCACCGACGCGCTTGGCTTCCGCTTCCATGATGTCCGCGGCCAGCCGCTGCGCGATCTCGGGATTGACCCACTTGTCGCCGCTGTCGCTGAAGAGATCGCGGTCGACCTTGCCGCCAGCCTCCGCATAGCGATCCTCGCCGACCAGGATGGCGACGGGGTCGGTCGAGTTCATGGTCTCGTTGGCGATCACGCGGCGGATCGTGTCGGCGTTGGAGTAACTGGTGCCGTAGCTGTTCCAGACGAGAAGCTGCTTCTCCTGGTTCTCGGTCGACGCATAGGCCTTGGCGACGTCGAGCGTGATGGTGCCTTCGCTCAGCGCCTCGAAGATCGGCTCAGCGAGCGTCGCCAGCCGCAGGCGGCCCTCGACGAAGCGGCGGGTGAGGCCGAACCGCTTGGCGACACCCTCGATGTCGCCCGTCAGTCCAATGAAATACTGGAACGCGCGGCATTCCTCGGCCGGGGTCATCTTGAGCTGATGGAAGTTCGCCGCGGTCGAGGTCTCCGACAGGGTCGCCTCGTCGCCGACCAGAACCTTCACGGGAACGTCGTAGGTTTCAGGGTCAATGACGCCGCGGTCGGCGAGCATCCGCAGGCCGCGGAGGCGGCGACCGCCGTCGAAAACCTCGAAGGTGCCGCGCGGCTTCTTCACTGGCGTGACGAGAAGGTTCTGCAGAACGCCGCGCGCTTCGAGATCGGCCGCCATTTGCGGGATTTCGAGCAGTTCGTCGGGCCTTTTGCGGACGTTGATGGGCGATAGGGTGAGTTTGGCGAGCTTTACGGAAGCGGTCATGGGAAGGAGCTCCATCTGGCGTCCGGATCATCCCGAACACCAGCTCCGTCCCCCCTTCCCTTTCCCCGATCTGCTTCGGCCGAACTTGCATAGGCCGGAGCCGCCAGTCGCTCACCTGCGGAAGCTTCGATTTTTACTGTCGATGAACTGGTCGATGGTTAGGCTTGGTCCAGGGGGTGTACGTGAATCCGCTCGATCTGATCTCGGCCGCGCCGTGGAAGCGCGCTGCCTTCACAACCTATGCGCTTTCGCTATCCTTCTTCGAGGCGGTGCTTCTCGACGCTTTGCTGCGTGGCGGCGGGCGCAATGCTCTTGTTCTGGCCGATCCTGAGGGCGTGCGTGCCGGTTTGAGCGAGGAAGGGGCGCGCAGGGTCGGCCGCGACTATGAAATCGAACCCGTTGCCTGCACCAATCACGGCGTTTTCCACGCGAAGGTCTGCGCACTTTTCAGCGAGGACGATGCTCATCTGCTCGTCGGATCGGGAAATCTGACCTTCGCGGGCTGGGGCGGCAATCTCGAGCTGGTCGAGCATCTCCATCCTAGTTTCGCTGCGGACGCCTTCGACGATGCGGCCGACTTCTTCGGACAGATTTCGGCTTCCGCTCAGATCATCACGACAGCGGGACCGGCGTGCGAGACGATCGCTGCGTCGTTACGCCGGTCGGCGCAAGGACAGCCGCGGCCGGGCAATGTTCGCATGGTCCACAGCCTCGACGCGCCTATTGCGGAACAACTGGCGCTCTATGCGGAAGATCTGGGCGGCGTGACGCGCATGACAGCTGTTTCGCCCTATTACGATCTTCGCGCCGAGGGGTTGAATGCGCTCGCGGCGCTGCTGGAGATCGATGAAGCGCATCTCCATGCCCACCGCGCAGGCACGGTCCGCGGCCAGGGTTCGAACGCCTGGCCCTTCGAGGGTGGCAAGAGGTGGAAGGCTATCGATGCCGCCGACGCGTTCGGCCAGGATGACAGGCCGCTTCACGCCAAATCGATCGAACTGGTGTGCCGCAAAGGCCGCCTCGTTCTGAGCGGCAGCGCCAATGTGACGCATGCCGGACTGTTCGGCCGAAACGTCGAAGCCGGTGTGCTGCGCGTTCAGCGAGGCAGCAAGAATTATTGGGTGACGGCGCCGGCGACGGCCCCTGCACGACTGCCGGCCGACGAGCAGGACGAGAATGACGCGGTGGCATCCGCGGTCGGGGTCCTGGGCGCATCGCTCGAAGGCGAAACGATAACCGGCCGAACGCTCGCGCCCAGACTCTCCGGGAGCGCAAACGCCGTCCTGCGAACGCCCAGGGGATCCCACATGTTGGGCTCGGTGTTGATTTCCGACGACGGCCATTTCGAGGTCGATGCACCGCGAATCGAGTTCGAAAGCTGGGAGAATGGTCGCCTGATCCTCGGGCTTGAGCAGGACGGCAGACGCTGGGAGGGTTTCGTGTCGATCGCGGCTGCCCTCGAACTGATCCGACGCACGGGTTCGATCGCGCCCCGCCTCATGGCGATGCTCGCCGGCACGGAGACACCGACGGACGTTGCCGCCATCCTGGCATGGTTTCGTGAGGATCCGAGCCGCATGCCGGCATCGCTGGGCATTGGCGGCGGGGGAAGCACCGGCGGACCCAATGAGAGCGAAGGAGCGGTAACGCTCGCGGACCTTAAGGCGGCTGGCCTTGGCGCACAGTCATTTTCTGGAGCGAGCGACGGCGAAGCAACGTCCGCCTGGCGCCATTCCATGGCCCTCATCCGTGCCGTCTTCAGACAGTCGCGCGGACCCTGGGGCGGCGGCGGCGAGACCGATGACGACGACGATGAGGACGAGAAGGACCGGGAAAAGCGGGCGCGATCGGAGGAGGCGGCGAACCATCGGTCGCTGCAACTCTTCGACGAGCTCCTGACGGCCATGCTGGCGCCCGAGGCGGAGGGCCGCAACGCGCTCATGGCTCTGTCGCTATCGCATTTCCTGGCGGACCGGATCAGGCCGGCGCCGGGCAAGGTGCAACTCTGGCTCGACAAGGTGCTTGCGCACGTCGTTGCGCTTGACGGACCCGAAAGCGACATCGCCATCGCCTCCATTCTCCTTCATCACGCAGCTGATCGCCGGGACGACAATGCGATCCGGGCACGTCGCTATTTCCTGCGCCGCGGGATCGACCCGGCAAGCCTTTCCGTCACTCCGGATGTAATACCGGCATTCATGGATTTGCTGGGATCGGGCGTCGACCTCGACAGCTTCCTCGGCGAGGTCCTGACGGCAAGGACCATGGGTGAGCAGATCGACGCCTATCTTGCCGCTGGCGATGGCCGTGGCCCCCATGTCGGTTACGATAGCCTGAGGTCATCGCCGCACTGGCCCAATCTAGAGCGGGCGCTGCGTGATCCTTCGTCATACGCCAAACTGACGGTACTCGACTCCTTCAGACCCTCCTGCCCGCGGTGCCACATTCGCCTGCCTCTGGCGGCCGGGGAAGATCTGCGGTTGCGGGGTCTCAGCACCTGCTGCGGCCGAATCCTCATCAATCGGGATTGCTGACGATGACGGATCTGAACGAACTCCTCGATACCGCGCGCTCCGCTGGCGAGGCTCGCGCGGTCGACAGGAGCAAGATCAACTTCGGCGGGGTAGACCCGCTGGGCCTTAGGCAGATCAACTTCGGCCTGATGGACCGGGTGCTGCCGGACCTCAACAATGTGGCAAGCCACATCCGTCCCTACACCCTGATGGCCTGGGCCTGGCGGAGGGTGCGCCATGTTCTGGAGCGGGGAAAGCGGCAGAGCGCAAAGCCCGAAGAGATGCGCGATTTCGTCGACCGGATCGAGGCTATCTACGCGTGGTCACAGTTCCTGATCGACCCGCGTGCGGACATTCCGGGGGCGCAAGCCATGCGGCCGATGCTGGACGCGAAGCAGTATCGTTTTGGCGGTGAGGAATGGGAAGCCCGGCGCAACATGCGACGCTATTCGACAGGTTTCATATCGCCGCTGAACTACGGGCCGAGCCTGCGCACCATGGGCTGGCTGATCCCGGTCGAGGGCGCGGCAGGCATATTCCAACCCGATGCTTCCCTCGACCCGGTGCTCGACGCCTTCGAAAGAGGTTTCGGGGCGGAGCTGGGCCACGAGGCGTTCAACCGCTTCGGCAACGTGGTCGTCAGGCGCGCGGATGCCGAGCGCTGGGGCAAGCTTTGGACGATGGACAAGCCTCGCGCCGCGGAGGCGAAGGCCATGTTTACGAGGCTCGGCGGTGAACGGGCAGCTCCAGCCCGTCAGAAGGGTGTCGCGCTGGTCCAGGCGGCCTATGCGAATCTCGACGACGAGGAAGCCACCTACGAGGACATCAGGGTTCGGATGGCCGATCGCGCCGAAGCCTGGGACAGCGCGAGTGACCGCCCCCTGGCAGCGGACGAATGGCGCGCGGTGCAAATCCGCCAACTGTTCCGTCTTGCCCTCGAAGGCATGTTTTATTGGACGATCGGCGCACTCCTGCCTGGTCCTCGCTCGACGACACAACTGGCCCGGGCCTTCATCGGCGCTCTCGATAAGAAGTCATTGGCGGATAGTGCCGAAGCCTGGATTCTCGCATCAAAGGACGCAACCAACCCGGTGGAACGTCTTCGCGCCCTGCAGGGAGTCTTGCGTGACCAGGACCAGCTTCCAGCCGCTATCGTCGCTGCCCTCGCGCTCTGCCTGCGGGAAGCGCCGAACCAGGGTCATCCGTTCGAAAATCCGGATCGCTTGCCCCTGAGCCGGGCCAAGCGGGAGGCGCAAGGCTGGGGTGAGCTGACGCCGGCCGGTTTCGTCTGCCACATGCTCGAGATCTGGATCATGGCTCAGCACGCCTATTGGTCGGTAGGAAGAGGCCTTGCCGATGCACGCAATCGGGGCAAGACGATCCTGCGGTTGCGGATTGTCATGGACGAGGGCGGATGGACGCTGACGCCGGGCACCACCCGGCAGGGCAATCCGCCGGAGCCGACGCCGGACCGGCTGGAGACAGCCACCAGCCTGCTCGTCGAGTGCAGGCGACTCTAGAGAGCCGCTAGTGTCGCATCCGTGCAAGGAAATGGATGCGCGCTGCGATACAATGTTGCTGCGACCCGAGGGGCCTTCGAGTCGAAAGTTTCGGCGGCCTCCCACTTCCAAGCCTGTCCGGTCCTTACCGGGCAGGCTCTTTTTATGAGGTACGGGCGTGCCGCCAGCTCATGCCGGCAGCGCGCAAAGTCGGGCTTCAGCCGAACGCCGCCTCGTAGAAGGCAAGCCTCAGCGGCTCGTCCAGATAGGCTTCCTGCTCGATCCTGAGCGCTGAAGGGAAGACATCGCCGCCCGCGAGCCAGGCGGCTTCGGCATCCGGCGCCGCGACTACATCGGCGAGCGCAGTGGCAAGATCGAACCGGTCCACCGCATAGCCGGCGTTGAGCAGCGCGCCCTGCAGCGCGATCTCGTAAACCGCGCGCAGGGCGACCGACGCCAGCACGGAGGGGATAACGGCTTCCTCGGGATTGCTCGTGGCAATCCGGCACTGCTCGGCGTCAAGCGACACGGTGGTGCGGGATACGATCGGCCGGCTCGGATGCGCGGTGCAAAGGCCATCGGCGAGAACCGCGCAGGGCGCCAGGCTCTCGAGCAGCGGTCGATCCCAGCCGTCGCGGCGCCGCGTGGCCAATGCGGGAACGGCCTCCACGACCCCGGCGGGAAGGCTGCGCGCGAGGAACAGGATTTCCGGTGCGGTCGCCGCGACGCGCGTGTGACAACACCAGGCGCAGCGCGGACCGCATGCAGCTTCGGTCCGGATCTGCGCTGGGGTTCGCCGCTCGATGGTCGCATAGAGATAGCCGAAGAGCGGGTCGAGGGTGCCGGCGGAGCGCGCTTCGTCGATGGTGCGCCGTATCGAGCGCATCTCCCGGACGATCTCGCTGTCCGGGCTTATGTATGGGCGAGCCTCGCCAACAGACGAGGAAACCACGTCCGTCACGGCATGTTCTCCCGGCTATATTATCGTTATTTGCGCGCATTGAGATAGATAGATCATATCTGCCATTACTGCTACGCGCCGGTCCTCATTTCTTGTAATTTTACAGTGTTTTACAAAAGCAGCCCGTGACCCGCCGGGTTCGACCATGGAAGTAACCTGCGTAGCTGAAGGACGTCGAATGTTCAGCCCTGCGTTCAAACCAGACTGGCCTGCCGCCGCCGAACTCGGGCGGCAACTTCGCTTCGTCGACCCAGTGGCGCTCATGCACCTCTCGCGCGGCCTTACGTTCAATCCGCTCCGGTCAGCTGAAGTGCTGGACGATGTCCTCGTCCATTTCAACGAGACCAGCGGCTATGTCGCCGAGGTCGAAACCTGGGTTCGCGCAGGGGGGCTGCAGGCCGGGGCTTGCCCGGCTTATCCCGGCGGGCGGATCATCGCCGATGTAAGAGAGGCGGCGAACGCCGAGGGAAAGACAGCACACACTGCGGCTATCCTCAAAGAGGCGCGGGAGGCGGGCGTCGCGCCGGCCGTCTTCCTCAGCATGGTCTCGCCTCTCCTCGACGTCGCCATGCGCGTCGAACTGCCGATGCGCGCAATTCTGCACGGGAATCCAGCTCTCGCGTGCACTTACACGCTCTATCTCCACACGCTGTTGACCAGCGAGGGGGAGGCCTATCTATATTACGGGATCACCAAGCGGGGCTGGAACATCCGTTTCCACGAACACACCCGCGCGGCAGTCGCGACAGCGTCCAAACGCCTTTTCGCGCGCACGCTCAACGCGCTGATCGATGCGCGGATCGCCGAGCGCACCGGCAGGGCCGACGATCGGCCCAAGCTAGCGGGGCTGATTACCACCATTTGTGCCACCGGCTCTCTCGCCGGGAAGCGCATGACGCGGAGGCGGCTATGGTCGAGAAATATAGCCTCGCGTCCAAATATCCCCTCGGTCTCAACATGATCTCCGGCAGCGCAGCCGGGGCGCACAAGGTAGGTCAATCAACATCTGGGGAATGATAAACAAGACGCTCCGGCATGGCTCGCCAGAACGCCTCTAACGCGCCCGCGAAATCGTCGAAGTCGCTGTCAGTGATTTCGAGCCACCGATAATCGAGATAGAGCGTGCCGGTCCACGACTGGACGCCGAGCTTGCTCATAAAGTGCGGATAGGCCTTGTGCAGGCGGGTAAGCGCGGCACCCTTGCCATGTTTGTAGACGTTCACGACGAGGTTGCAGGCATCGATCTGCGGGTAGAAAGCCTGCTGCTTTGCCTGCCATCCAAACTCGCCAAACATGTCGAAAATCTCGATGGTCTTGGCGTTCCAGATGTTCTTGTCGATCCATTTCGTATCGACATAGTGCCGGAATTCATTGGCGAGATATTCGCGCAGCTCCTTGTCCCACTGATGGAACATGGCGGCCGTGGTGGCGAGGCGGACCTGTTTGCGCATCTCATCGAGCAACATGTAATGTCCGGCGGCATCACTCGTCACCGCATCTGCGATGTCGCCCATATCGGGCTCTTCACCATGATAGGGCGCTTTAATAGCCGCTTGCCAGGCATCCTCCTGATAGCGTTCAGCTTCACCTTCGATATCGTCGAACTGGGTGAGCAGGCGGCTTTTCGCTTCAGCACAAAAAACAGATGCCGCTCCACAATGACGGAACGGATATAATCGTGCATCTGCAACTCGATGGATCGTCGCCGCAGCACGGGAGTCACCGTATCCTGGCGCGATAGGCAGCGATCGCCCTGTTGCAGCCAGCTAGAGTGCCAATCGTGGAAGGATCGGAAAGACCCTCGTCGAATGACTTGGAATAGTAGTCCCGAACGCGGGGATCATCCGACTGGCCATATTGCCTGACCAGAGCGTCCGACCGCAGGGCTCCGATCTTCGACCGGCAGGTGCCGGCCAGCATCATCAGATCACCGCGTGCCTGGATCTGCGGGGTCTGCCAACTCGCGAGGCCACCGACCTCCAGCATGCTGTCCGTTAGTTCGGTCGCTGCGGTCTCGAGATTGAAGCCGGGTGGCGGAACGATGAGGGAAGAGAAGATAGGTTCGCCGGACGCCTCCATGCACGTGCGGCCATAGCCCAAAAGTGTATGCTTCAGGTCGCGGAGCTGAGCGTCGGTTTTCGCGCCGTCGGCCGCTGATTGAAGATCAGTCGCAAGCATGCGGCTCTGACGGTTGATCGCTTCGCCCTTCAAGCGCGCCACCGTCGCGGGCGCGACCGCCCAGGCCGCTGTCTCGGCGTTCAGCGCGGCTTCCGCCTTCACTGGCAAGTCCGGGTCGAGTTTCATGCCGAGTCTTTCGCACATGGGTGCCGTCACGACGAACTGCCCCACGCGGTTTAGTCGGTCCTGCTGCGCCTGGGTCTGTGCCATGGCCGGCAGCGACAGGCCGAGTGCAATCAAAAAAGAAATTATGCGCAATGGTTTCCCCCGAAACGGCCCTGCTCGGTCTAGCCCAATGAGACAAGACAGACCATCCCGGCCCACATACTTTAGGCAGCGTCTCCGAGCGCCGTCATCTTCCTTCGAGTAGCTTCCCCAGGACCGCCTCCGCCGTCGCCATGGGTACGAACATCCGCGTGCGATACTGGATGATCTCGGTGAAGCAGCCGATCGACTTGAGCCACGGCAGACGGTCGTGCGGGCAGCCGACGAGCTCGATCCGCTGGGAGCCGTTGACGACCGAGCGCTTGATGGTGAGCGGGAACGGATGCGACACGTCGACGCTGCGGCCCGCGGACACCGCCTTCGCGACCGCGTCGGGCGGCAGCGTATCGGACCGATCGATCCCGAGCTTGGTGAAGAGCTGGGGCACATGGTCGTCGAAGACGAGACGGCCGAGCCAGGACTGCCCTTCCCCGTCGACGATACGGTTGACCGCCATGTGATCGCTCGGAAGTGCCGACCAGATCGGCAACAGCAGCCCCGTGGCCAACCGGATCGTCTCGCTGTCGACCGTCTCCCGGGCGATGTCCACTTCCTCCGACCAGGTCGCCGTGAAGGCCTCGCGGGTCACCTCCTCCCAGGAGGATTCGTAGAGATCGTCCTCGCGCATATATTCGTTGCGCGTAGGTCGCATCATCTCGACGCGCGGGATCGGCGTGCCTTCCTTCTCCTCCATGAGCGAGCGCGCCCGCGTCCTGAGCGCCGCCTTGCCGGACTTGCGGTTGATCATGAAACCGGCGCTGGCATCGCCGTCGGCGATCCTCAGGATGCGCTCGAGGGAAACAGGGTTGCGGCGCCGCGCGATCTCGATGGTGAGAAGATGCGAGGTCGCGCCGGTGCGGGGATCGGTCCGCAGTACGACGTCGTCGAGGAGGGTCGCCTTGTCGACGAGGATCGTCTCGACGCCGACATCGAGCCGTCCCGCCTCGCGCGCGGCCGAGACGCGGGTTTCGATCAGCGACAGGAACTCGTCGAAGATGCTGTTCTGCAGCGCGATCGGCAGGGCCAGGATGCGGTTGAGCCAGCGCTGGATCGGCGGCATCTCGTCCTTGAGCACGCCGTCCTTGTCGCAAAGCTCGAGCCCGGTGCGGTGCTGGAAATCGTCGAGCGTCGTGCTCGAAAGCTTGCCCGCGGCGAGCAGGTCGAACCAGGAGAGGAGCGCCGCGCAGGCATATTCGCTCTCGAGATTGTCGGCCGGGTCGAAGAGCCCCTGCCCGCCCGTCTGCCGCTGGCCGCGCGTCAGCGCACCGAGACTGTCGAGACGGCGTGCGATCGTGCTGGTGAAGCGCAGCTCGCCCTTGCAGTCAGTGGTCACCGGCCGGAACAGCGGCGTGGTCGCCTGGTGCGTGCGGTGGGTTCGGCCCAGGCCCTGGATCGCGCGATCGGCGCGCCAGCCGGGCTCGAGCAGAAGGTGGACGCGCTGCTCCTGGTTCATCACGTCGAGCGAGGCGTGGTAGCTTCGCCCCGTGCCGCCGGCGTCAGAGAAGACCAGCATGCGTTTCTTGCCGGCCATGAAGGCAGCGGCCTCGGCCTGGCTGGTGCGCGCCGAGCGGCTTTCCAGTTTCTGGCGGCCGTCGCTTACCGTGATGAGGCGCTTTGTCCGGCCCGTGACCTCGGCGACATTGTCGTGCCCAAAATGTTCGAGCAGCGCATCAAGCGCCGACATGATCGGCGGCATGGCGCAGAGCTTCTCGATGAGGTCATCGCGCGCGGCCTGAGCCTCGGGATTGTAGACCGGGTGGCCGTCGTCATTCACCATCGGCAGAGAACGCGGCGTGCCCGTGTCGTCCTTGAACACGCGCATCTGACGGGTCGGGAATGCGCGCTCGAGGTAATCGATGATGTATTCTTTGCAGTCCGCGATTATGTCGAGTCCGGCAGCCGGAGGCTCGGATTTGCGTCGGTTCGTCATGATTTCACTCCAGATAATTACGGGTTCTTCGACCTCAACACGTCGAAGGAACCACCATGCCAACAAGATCATTTGCGTCGTTTCGGCCCGCGCCGCGCAGGATTGAAGATCCGCCCAGTCCCGACGCCCTATTCACCGCATTCCTCTCCGCTCTGTTGGTTGACGAAGGGGCGGCTTGTGCGGTCCTGTACAGCGCAGCGGTCCGCCACTTTCTCAGTTGGCTGGGACTACGTGGGATTGCGCTCGAGACGCTCGACGACCACGTCGCGCACCGGTTTGAGAAGCATCGATGCCGGTGCCCGGGATATTCAGCGCAAGAGCCGGCCTACAAGGCCGATCTTGCGGCGCGTGTCAGGCGCTTTATCCGGTTTCTCGAAGATCAGGGCTACATCGTGGTCGCCGATGGGATCGATGATCTCGGTGGGCATCTGGCAGCCTACTCGCACCAGATCGATGCTCTCCAGCTCGTTGAGGCGCTATCGGGAGCATATCGATCAGAGGCCGAGCACTTCGCCATCTGGCTTCGCGTGTCGCGACGACCTTGGACCGAAGTCGATGAGGGGGTGATCGAGCAATACGCGGGTCACGACTGTCGCTGCCCGGCGTTTCGCAAACGCGGCAAGTTGGCCTCTTCAGGTATGAAGAGGCGTCGTCGTTTCATTCGGCACTTCGTCGCGTTTCTTCGTGATCGCGGTGCTATCGCGCCAGTCGGAGCGAAGCTGGAAGTACATCCGGATGTCGCGGCCTATCTCGGTTGGCTCAAGCAGCATCGCGGCGCAACCGACGCGACTATCCGTCGGTATCGGCCGGAGGTCGACCGGTTGATAGCCATGCTTGGCGCACCCGTGCTGTGGGATGCCGCCGGTCTACGAAGCGCATTCGCGCGAAGAAGCAAGGAGACGCCGGGATCGGTATCGCTGCTCGTTACGATCATGCGGAGCTTTCTTCGCTTTCTCATTGGTCAAGGCCAATGCCGTCCCGCACTGCTGCACGCGATACCCTCTGTGCAGCGATACCGCCTTTCAACATTGCCGCGCTATGTTGACCCGGCAACGATCGAGAGGATCATTTCGGCCTGTCCGACTGACCGGCCAGTGCAGATCCGGGATAAGGCCATCATTCTCTTGCTTGCCAGGCTCGGCCTGCGGGCAAGTGATATTCGGGATATGCGCCTCGACGACATCGATTGGCGTTCCGGCCATTTGATAGTCAAGGGCAAGTCACGACGGTCGGAGCGGTTGCCACTGCCCCAGGATGTCGGCGACGCGATCTTGGCCTACCTGTCGACGGCTCGTCCAAAGGCGATCGACAGACACCTGTTCCTGCGCGCGCATGCCCCGTTTCGGTCGTTGAGCTCGTCGGCTGAGATTGCCGGCATCGTTGCACGCACATTGGAGCGAAGCGGGATCGAAGGTCTGCCGACCGGATCACACATATTCCGGCATTCGCTTGCCACCAACATGCTGCGCGCGGGCGCAGGCCTGGAGTCCGTCGGGACCATCCTGCGTCACAGCTCGCCCGAGACCACTGCCATCTACGCCAAGGTCGATTTGCCGATGCTCATGAAGATCGCACAGCCCTGGCCAGGAGATCTGTCATGCTGAACACGCATATTTCCAGATACGTCGCGCTGCATCGCAGCCTGGGCCGGAAATTCCGCGAACAGGACCGGATGCTCAGACTCTACGCAGCATACGCCGAAGGATTCGGTGACCGACGGACCAAGGTCCGACGGATATACGACTGGTGCCACACATCGAGCTCGCAGAACGTGGCCCAAAGGCGGTTCGACACGGTTCGCAACTTCAGCCTATTCGCCCACGCCGAAGATTCAGGACACCAGGTCCCACCTGCGGGCGTTTTCGGTCGGGGCAAGCGTCCGCGCCCCACGCCGACCATCATCGAACCGGAACAGGTTCGGGCGATCATGGCAGCAGCACTGGACCTGCCGCCCATGGGCATGATCAGCCCTCATACCTACCATTGCCTGTTTGGACTGCTGGCTGCGACGGGCCTCAGGATTTCCGAAGCCTTGGCGCTACAATGCGACGATCTGGGCGGAGACGGCCTGATCATTCGCAACGGCAAGTTCGGCAAGCAGCGCCTGATAGCGTTGCAGCCATCGACCCGTCAGGCGCTCGAAGCCTATCTCGCTACCCGGGCAAGGCTCGGCGCTACTGGCAGCGACCTGTTCGTGACGATCCGGGGAAGAGCACCCCACAAGGTGCGTGCTCATATCGTGTTCGTCAGACTGGCGCGACAGCTCGGCTATCGTGGACCAACCGGTACGACCGGAATGCGGCTACACGATTTGCGGCACACTTTCGCCGTGCGCTCGCTGGAGTCGTGTTCGCCGGACAGGGAGGCCGTTGCGCATCACATGGCCGGACTCAGCGCCTATCTGGGGCACGCCTCGATCGCCAACACCTATTGGTATCTCGAAGCCACCCCGGTGCTGCTGCGCGACATCGCTGCCGCGAGCGAACACCTCTTTCTGGGAGAAGTGGCATGACGGCGCTCGCTCCCCATCTCACGGCATACCTCCGCGAACATCTGCCGCGGGAACGCGCCGTCAGCCCGCACACGGTGAAGACCTATGCCAACTGCTTCGTATTGCTAGTCCGGTTTGCTGCCGATCGGCTGAAGCGCCGACCGACCGATCTGGAGGTCGAGGATCTCGGCATCGATCTAATCCTAGCATTTCTCGACCATATCGAAGCCCAGCGCGGCAGCTCCGTGCGCACCCGCAATGGCAGGTTGGCGGCGATCAGGTCCTTCTTCCGGTACATCGAGTATCGAGTTCCGGTTTGTCTTGACCAGGCGCTTCGGGTTCGATCGATCCCAAGCAAGAAGACTGACAAGGCGCTCATCGACTATCTCGACCGGGCAGAGATCAAGGCATTGCTGGATGCCCCCGATCCCAGGACACGCCTTGGCACCCGTGATCGCGCAATGCTGCATCTGGCCTATGCTGGCGGGCTCCGAGTGTCGGAACTCGTAACGCTGCAGCTGCGCGATTTTCCCAACCGCTCCCTGTCCACCGTGCACATCATGGGCAAGGGTCGGCGTGAACGGGTCCTACCGCTCTGGAAGGAGACCCAGTTCGCGTTGCGCGCATGGCTTGCGATCCGCCCCGACGCCGAGGTCGCCGAGATATTCCTCAATGCCAACGGGCAGCCGATGACCCGCGACGGGTTTGCGTTCCGTTTGGCCGAGCACGTCAAGACCGCGGCAGAGAAGCAGCCGTCGATCCTTGGCAAGCGCGTCACGCCGCACGTGTTGCGCCATTCCTGTGCGATGCACACGCTCGCAGCGACCGGGGACATCCGCAAGGTCGCGTTATGGCTCGGCCACGCCAGCATCCAGAGCACCGAGGCCTATTTACGCGCCGATCCCGACGAGAAGTTGCAAATCCTCGCGGCTCACGGCGCCCCCGCCATCAAACCCGGGCACTTCAAGCCCCCATCCGATGCCCTGATCACCATGCTTACCGACGTTCGGAGGCGGGCCTAGCCCGTCCCCGGACATTCCCCCAACGCTCATATTATCTGGAGTGAAATCATGACGAACCGACGCAAATCCGAGCCTCCGGCTGCCGGACTCGACATAATCGCGGACTGCAAAGAAATCGTGTAATCTGGATCTCAACATTAAATCGCCTCACGCGGACTCAGATCAATCTCCAAATTCGCGCGCTCGTCGGGAGAGAGGTCGCCAAGGCGCCGGTCGAGGATCGATTCCGCGGTCGTCACCAGCTGAAGGACCACCGACTGCCCGGCAGCGAGATGGGCCTTCGCCGCCGCGATCACGGTCGGAAGCTTCATGGAGAGGAGGAGCTGACCGAAGAAGCGCTGCTTGGTCGACTCGAAGCGCGAGCGCGCCGATGCCTTCGCCCCGCTGTTGAGGGTCGCATTTTCGAGCCCGTCGACCACCGCGGTCAGTTCGAGCGCATGCTCCATGTTGCGGTGGATGATGCCTTATCGCGAGGTCGCGGTAATGCGCAGGAACGCGGCGAACGCCCGTAATACCGGGGAACATTTCGCCACGTCCTTCACATTATTTCATAGGGTGTCGAGCCACTCTATCAGACTGGCATCCCGTTTCCACGACGGTGGCACGTTGCTCGCCACTGGCGCACCCACTTGTTCCAGCGCCTTGCGCTTGGTCTCCAGATTGGCCTGTGCGTAGTGGTTGGTGGTATCGAGGCTGACGTGCCCCAGCCAACTGCGGATGACGGTGATGTCCACCCCGGCCGCGACAAGGTGGACGGCGGTCGCGTGCCGGAAGCTGTGCGGAGTCACATTCTTGGTCAGAAGCGACGGCACGGACTTGGCAGCTTCTTCTACATAGGCGGCAAGTTTGAACCGCACTCCCGAAGCCCCCAGCGGCTTACCGTATCGATTGACGAAGATCCGCTCGTCTGGCGCACGCGGGTGGCGTTCCAGCAACTTCCTGAGCAACGTCACAGTTTCCGGCCAGAGTGGGCAGATCCGTTCCTTGCGTCCCTTGCCATAGAGGCGCGCGCAGTACGGCGCATCGAACCGGATCGCGTTGGAACACAGATCGAGGGCCTCCTGGATGCGCGCGCCGCTGTTGTACAGGAATGAGAGCAACACATGGTCGCGCATCCCTACGAGGGTCGTCCGGTCGGGCCGGGCGAGGATCGCCTCGACCTCGCTCGGCTCGAGATAGCAAGGTGCTGATGTCGGTTCCCGCTTGAGCGGGACGGTCAGGACCTCGGTACATTGCGCGACGTATTCAGGATCTTTGTCTGCCACGAAGCTGAAGAAGCTGCGGATCGCGGCAAGACGGCAATTGCGTGTGCCGATCGTGCCCCCGCGCTCATGCTCGGCATGGTGAAGGAACGCGCGAACCTCTCCGGCCGAGACGTCGGCCAGTTTGATCCGCGCGACGCCGCAGCCATTTCGCTCCGCGATGAACCGCAGGAGCAGCCGCCAGGTGTCGCGATAGGATCGGATCGTATGGATCGAAGCACTGCGTTGCTCGGCCAACCATTCCTGGAAGAACGCCCGCAACAACGCGGGGAACGGATTGCCCTTGGTCATGGCCGCACCTCCATGGTGAGGCATCGGGCACCGACGGCACGGAACCGCTCGCTTGCTTCCTGCAGCAGGTCCTGCGTGACAGTGATATAAACCAGCGTGGAGTGGATGTCCCGGTGGCCCATGTAGGTGGATAGGAAGCGCAGTTTGTCCTGCGGATTGACGCCAGATCGATACCATTGGAGGATTCGGTTCACGACCATCGAATGGCGCAGGTCATGAACGCGCGGCCCCGTCCGCCCGGATGGGGGCTTGAACCCGGCGCGGCGCATGACCTTGGTGATCATCGTTGAGACCGACACCGGGGTATAGCGATCATTGAAGTGCTCGTGCCAGAAGAGCCCGGATTGGGGATTCTGCGGCGCACCAGCGCACCGCCTTTCATCGATATAGTTGCGTAACTCGGCCACGACGCTTGCGTTCAGCGGCAAGATTCTGGTCTTGTAGAACTTCGTTTCCCGGATCGTGATTGTGCCCGATTGAAGGTCAACATCGCCCAGATCGAGCCCAGCGAGTTCGCCGCGGCGCAGTCCGGCACAATAGGCCAGGACCACCATGGTGTAGAGAACCATCGGCCGCAGCGGCGCATCCGGTGACGGATAGGACCGGGCAGTGTCGAGCATCTGCTGAACGTCGGACGGGCTAAAGATATGGGGCCGCCGATGTTCACGTGCTACTTCCCGCTCCGGCCGGGCGTTGAAGCGTTTCGGTGGGATGCTGGGATCAAGGCGATACCGTGCCTTGGTCAGGAGGCGCCCGAGCTTCTGGCATTCAGCCGCGTGATTGCGGGTTGGTTTGGCCGCTTCCCAGCGCGCCAGCATTGTTTCAAGCGACGCTCCGGCAAGTTCGGGATTCGCCTGAAGGAACCGATCGAACCGTAACAGCCAGTGAGCCTGCGTCTCATACTGGTAGCCTCGGCTGCGCATCAACGCGACATGATCGCGCATGAAGTTGCCAAGAACGCTGCCGTAGGGCGCAGGCCGTCGCAATGCGGAGAGGGCCTCGTCGGGATTGGCCGAAGCCAGCGCCCGCCAGATCGGCTTGTTCTGTTTGACGTTGTACTGAGTGCGCAACAAGGCGATGGGGTTGTTGGCGATCAGCCCGATTTCAACGAGGTGGTCGAGGAAGCGGTCGACGATGCAGACCTGGTTCAGCAAAGCCGAGAGTCGCCAACGCTTTTCCATGTCCTTCAGCCAAGCCTCCAGCATTGGTCGATCTACTGCTGGATGCCGCAGAGCGGCTTCCTCAAAGCTGCGGAGGAACCAGCGATAGGTGGGTCTGCTTGCCGGCCGGAACTGCGATATTTCCAAGAAGGCGTCGATGACGGTGCGTTCGGGATCGTGCCAGGCGCTCATGACAGCACCTCCGATCCGGGCACTTCGAGCGCCACGGCTCGGAGATCTTCGGTGGCCAGCTTGAGATAGGCGTTGGTGGATTCGGTGGATCGATGCCCGAGTACGTCGCCGATGATCTTTTGCGGAACCGACGCCCGCAGCAACTCGACCGCCCGCGCGTGGCGGAACACATGCGGCCCTCGTTTTCCTGGCAGCTCGACGCCTGCAGTTGCCAACCGCCCGCGGATCATGCCGTACAGGTTCGTCATTGCGATATAGGGTGCGCAGGATCGGACGAAGATTTCCCGCACATCAACCTGGGGGCGACCAAGGCGCAGATAATCGAGCAGCGCCTCACCAACCGGCGCCATAAGCGGCATGTAGGAGTAGGCATTGGTCTTCGTGTGACGGATGCGCAGGGATTCTTCGCGCCAGTTTACGTCCTCGAGCCGAAGGCGGCAGATCTCGCCTTGTCTCAGACCGTATGTGGCAAGCATTTGAAGGATCGCATAATCGCGCAGACCCCGCGGCGATCCGTCCTCCTTCGTCGCGGCCAACAATGCGGCGATTTGGCTTTTATCCAGCGTGGAGGGCACATCTTCGTAGGCATAGAGCATAGGGCCGATGATGTGAGGTGTGAGATCGGACGGGATGCGCCCCGTCCGGTGGAGATAGCGGACCACCGAGCGGAGCCGCTCAGCGACATCGGCCAATGATTTGCGCCGTAAGCCAGGCGCGCGCACGTCCATGTAGAGATCGACGTCCACGATACTCAAAGCTTCGAGGCTGGCAGCACCGCCGCGGTCGAACTGCCATCGCAGGAAGTTTCGCGCCTCCCACATCAGCGCCTCAATGGACGCGCTTGCCAAGCCGCGCTCCTCACGCAGCCATGCCTCGTATTCGAGGCAAATTCCATGTCGATGCACGGCGTCGGGGCCGATCATCTCTGCATCCGGTGGCCATTTGCCTTGAGCAAGCCGAAGTAACTTGGCGATTACGGCGCGTGGCAACATATGCCATCGCGCACTGGGAGGTCGGCCGTACTGGACCTCAAAATCCTGAACCGCATAGCAAAAATACTGATCGACCTGTGCCGGCGTCACCGTCTCGACCGGCATGTCGCACTCGGCCAGATAATCGAGGAATGCGCGGGCGTAGAGACGGTGGTTCGCCACGACCACGGGGTTGTAATTCTGGATTTCGAGAAAATTCGTGATTTTGGCGATCAACTCGTCGTGCAACTTCAACATGCTTGCCTCCTCAGCTGGTCCAGGGACCGCCGAGGTTCGCAACCAATATAATGCGCAGCAACTGCGCCCACTATCACGGGAATTCGGTGGCTACGCCGCGTTCCTGCGCATTACCGCGACCTCGCGATAAACGATCTTATGCGCAGCTGCGCATAAGATCGCCCAGGCATCGGCATAGGCGTCGTAGATCGCGATCTGTTCGCGGGTCAGCTCATGGCGCAGGATGTCATATTCGACGCCGGCGAAGCTGAGCGCGCGGGACGTGTAGAGGCCGAGCGCCTTCAAATCGCGGGCCACCAGTTCCATCGCCGCGATGCCGCCCTTGCGTATGCCCTGGATGAACTGCTCGCGGTTGCTGAACGCCGTTTCGGGTCCCCAAAGGCCGAGCCGCACGGCATAGGCAAGATTGTTGACGTCGGAAGCGCCGGTCGCCGAGGCATAGAGCACGCGTGCCTCGGGCAGGTGGTTCTGGAGCAGCACGCCGCTGATGCCCTGCTGCGAGCCCTCCTTCTTGCCGAGCGCGCCCTCGCCTCCCGCGACACCGCCCATTTCATGGGCCTCGTCGAAACCGATCACGCCTTCGAAGTCATCGCCTGCCCAGTCGATGATCTGCTGCAGACGGCTATGGTCGCCGCGTGCCGAACGAAGGGTGGGATAGGTGACGAAAAGCACGCCCTGTTCGAGCGGGATCGCCTGATCGATCTTCCAGTTGGCGAGAGGCTGGATATCGGCCGCAAGGCCGCCGAGCGCAGTCCAGTCGCGGCGGGCGTCTTCGAGCAGCGCCTCGTTCTTGGAGATCCAGATGTTGCGGCGCCGACCCGCAAGCCAGCTGTCGAGGATGCAGGCCGCGACCTGCCTGCCCTTCCCCGCCCCGGTGCCGTCGCCGAGGAAATAGCCCATGCGGTAGGCGCGTCCGTCGTTCGCTTCCTCGAGACCGACGCCCTCCTTGGCGGGCCTGAACTTGCCCGGCAGGAACTGGTCCCAGGCATGGCCGGCATAGACGACAGTCTCGAGCTGCGAAGCCGATAGCAGGCGCTCGGAGACGGTCCGCTCGGGAAGCCTCGGGATGTAAGCTGGGATCGGGGCGGCGATCGAGCCCATCGCGACCGATTCGACAAGCGCGGTCGGATGTTCGCCGGCGGCGTCGAAGGTGATGCGGCTCGGGCGATAGGGAAGATAGACGCCGACCTGGTCGAGCAGCGGCGCGGGCGTGTCGAGCGACATGTAGTCGACCGGCAGCACATTGTTGCGCACGGGAGCGTGATAGGGCCGTGGCTGCGCGCGATTGCTCTTCATGGCGCGGAACAGCGAGGGACTGCTCGATCGCTTCGGGGCGGGCGCGGCCGCGGTGCCGAGCATCCCGCGTTCATGGATCGAGAGCGCGCCGATGAGTTCGCGGATCGAGGTGCGCTGGATTGTCGCGGGGATGGTTGTCCCGGGAACCTTGTCGATGACGAAGAGCCGGACCGCGATGCTGGTGCCGTGCTTCAGATAGCATTTCTCGAGCCGCACCAAGGTCCGCACGGTCACATCGCGCAGCGTGGTCTCGAAGAGGTCACGCATGCGCGCATTGGGTCCGAACCAGTCAGGCATGATGGCGACCAGCCGCCCACCAGTGCGCAGCCGGCGAAGCGCTGCCTGAAGGTGACGCACGGCGGCATGGGCGTCGGCGCCGAGCCCCACCGAGCGCGAGAAAGGCGGGTTCATGAGGATCAGGCTGGGACGCGGTGCCGCGGCCAGGCTCGAATTGATCGTCGCACCGTCGTGGCCGGTGACTACCGCGTCGGGGAAAACGTCGGCGAGGCGCGCGCGGCGAGCCGGTGCGTATTCGTTGAGCTGCAGGGCGGCGAAGCCTCGGCAATGTGCCACGAGGAGTCCGTTGCCCGCGCTCGGCTCGAGGATGACGTCATCGTTCTGGATATTGGCGAGCAGAACCGCGACGGCAGCGAGATCGACGGGCGTCGAGAATTGCTGCCATTCGATCTGGTCCTCGCTGCGCACGGTCTGCGTCGGCAGCCGGTCGAGCAGATCGCAGGCGGACGCAACGTCATCGAGCGAGCGCAGGGGATAGGGCCCGAACTGGAGGTGATGGGCAAGCGCGTGCTCCAGAATCTCGAAGCTGTCGCGCTGCGTCCAGAGCCCGTCGGCGTCCGTCCCGCCATAGCCCTCGACCATGGCCGCATTGAGGTCCGCCCTCGTGATCGGGTCGCTGGAGCGGAGACGGTCGACGAGAAGCGTGGCCGCGCGGCGTTCGGCCGCGGTGGCGGTATCGAAGAGATCGGACATTGAGGGGTCTCCGGACTGGCTGCCCCATCGGCAGCATCAATCCTTCGACCCCCCTTCCCTTTTCACGATTGCCCGACTGCGGCGAGGCTTGGTTGGCGCTGGCGGGACAGGGCTCGGGCCCCGCTGTTTGCCGAACGCTATCGCGCGTCCCGGCCGAACTGGCTGATGAGGCTCAGCCAGTGTTGCCGTTCGCCGTCGCTCGCCTCGGCGTCCCCGATGATGGAATGGCGAACGGGCGCGATCCCAGTGAAGCCGAGTAGATTTCGCGCCCAGCTCTTGAGGCTGTGGGCACGGTAGTAGAATCGATAGAAAGGGGCCGGCATTCCCATGGTCACCGCGACACGTGCCGGTCGGCCGCAGAGCAGCTTCGCATTCCGATCCGACACGGTTTCGTCGATCGCGAAGCCCGGCCGCATAACCTGTTCGAGAAAGGCCTTGAGGAGCGCCGGTAGGTCGCCGAGCCAAAGCGGAAAGAGGATGACCAGATGGTCGGCCCATCTGATGTCGATCTGCGCGTCGTGGATGGCTTTTGCGGGATCGGTCTCGCGCCATTCGTTTGCCGAGCGCAGGATGGGGAAATCCAGAGTCGCGACGTCGATCCGCCTCACTTCATGGATGGCGTCTTCTGCCCCGGCCGCATAGGCGTACGCGAGCGCATGGATGAACCGCGCGCGGTCCGGATCGGGGTGGCCATCGATGATCGTGATGCGTGCCATTCGAGCCTCCAGGCAAGGCGTTCCTCCGAAGCGCAGCCTCCCGCAATCCGGATGTTTCCGAATGCGTGCGCGGCAGTCGGTTATCGCCGGCTCAGTTCGAGGACCTTGGCCCAATCCTTGACGCGCTCTGGCGGCATGCTTCTGATTTTGAGGCCAGGGCGGGCATAGCGAAGGGTCGCGCGCTCCGCGGCGATCGCCCCTTCGGCGTCGTTGTCGGCGGCCAGGATCAGCGAGGTCAGCGTCTCGGGCAGTAGGATCTGGTCGAGACGACGTGCGCCCAGGCTCGCCCAGCAGGGGATGTCGTGAAGGAGCGTGAACGCCCGGGCCGTTTCGAACCCCTCGGCGAGTGCCAGGACATCGCCTCGCCCTCCCCCTTGCCAGGCACCGCGCGCCGGTCGGCCGAGCATGAGCTTCATGCGATAGCGCGCCGTCACTGGATCGAGGAATATGCGCTGCACCGCTGTCAGGCGCCGGCCCTCGCGAACCGCGACCAGCAAGGCGGGATGGTAGGTCGTCCACGGCTTTGGCCGGTAAGGGCAGCGCGGGTGAAACCGCAGATCCTGGCTGATCGGCATGAGGTGCCTGATCCCGAGATAGCGCTCGGCAAGCGTGCCGGCGACGGAAAGCGCCTCGTCCCATAGCCGGCTCGCATTGCCCGCCTGAGCCGCCGGGTTGTCGGTGTAGGCAAACCGCCCCCGGCTGGGCACGCGGCGCAGTTCCCGAAGGATGTCGTCACGGTCGCATCCGGCAAAGCAGGTGACGAGGATGCCTCGATTGCCTTGCCGGATGGAGAGGCTTGGGGTGCTGTCGGCGTGGGCCGGACACGGACACATCGCCGTGCGACCGTGCCAGGTTCCGCCCAGCGAGCCGACAAGATCGACGAGTTCCTGAGTGGGTTTGAGCGCGACCAGGGCCATTGGCTGCTCCTTTCGCGGTCCTTGCTCCCCCTTGCCTCTCTCCTTGGTCGCTCTATCCTGGCCGCCAGCCTGTCGGTGATGCGGAACCGTCGAGCTGCTACTCTCAAAGAATCAAATCTTAAAAACGCCCAAGCGGAGCGCGGGAGCTTCATAGATTCATGGATTCTAAGATTCGGGCACCATTTGTGACGGCAAACCAATAGCTTGAGTGCTCTCCTTGTGAGGATGCGGGGGCTTCTGCGTGAGTTCTCGGGGGCGTCTATGCGAGGCGATGGGGGCAAGAGCCTGAGCGATCGGGGGATAATGTGAGTTTTCGGGGGAATCAGGCGAAGCGGGCGAAGCGGGCTTAAGAGCAGTTTCGAAAGCCCTGAATCGCTGGGCGTTTTGCTGTCCATACGATGGCTGGCCGGCGATCCCGATGTTTATGTGAGCATGTGGGGGACCGAATTGGCGGGAGGCCGATCTTTGTGTGAGCGCACGGGGGCGGAGCCTTCTGTGAAGAGTATTCGAAATAAGGAATTCCCCCGCCTTTGTGTGAGCGATGGGGGGTGGCCAAGAAAACTCAATTAAAACAGCGGGATGTAGGGATCTATATGTGAGTCGCCGGGGGCATCGGCTCGTCGGGTCGGAATCCCCTCCCCGGCCCTTTCCAGGCGGACAAAAGTTCTATGTGAGTTTTCGGGGGAGCGGACGCGACTCGGCCTGTTTGTGCGAGTCGGCAGTTGGGGGCCCTTTGTCTTTATGTGAGTGCGTGGGGGCTGTCGGCCGAATGGTGCCAGCGAGGTTTATGTGAGCGCTCAGGGGCACGTCTATGTGAGTGAACGGGGGGGCTGTTCTCTTTATGACAAGCTGATGTTATGCAACTCACATGAAGCTCGATTCGGACACGGTTGAAATCGAGGTTCCGCCTGACCTTGAGGGTCTGAGCCGGACGTTGCGGGTGGCTGACGTGATTCGCCGCCGCGACCTCGACTTTGTAAGTAAACCCGGGGAATTAGTCGAATCCGAGTTCGAGACCGGGTCGTTGAGCGCCGCGGGAAGAAAGGCTTTTGCGCTGATGTTGCGCAAGGCTGGACCGGAAGCCGGGGAAGACAGCAAGACCTTCACGATCACCAAGAAGGAACTGCGCGGCACGCATAAGGGCAATGAGCGCATCCAGCCGGTGATGGATGAACTGCTGCGCGTCATTGTTCGTATCCGGACGACCTCGAAGAAGGGCAAGCCTGCGATCATGTCGCAGTCTTTGCTGTCGAGCTGCGTGGAGGAAATCTCCGAGGACGGCATGAGCGTCGTCGAGTATCAATTCTCCGAGAGTTTCAAGCGCGTAATCCAGCGTTCGGATTATTATGCGCGGGTGAATCTCGGCGTGATGCTTGCGCTTCAGTCGCGCTATTCGCTCACGCTGTATGATCTTGGCTGCCTGATCATCAATCGCCAGAACCGTGTCGTCAAAATGAACGTCGATGAACTGCGGCGGCGGCTCGGTGTGCCTGACGGCAGCTTCAAGAACTTCGCCGAATTTCGGCGCGACGTCCTCGCAAAATCGAAGGCGGAGATCGACCAGCTCGCCGATTTCATCGTGGAGTGGGAAGAAATCAGGGGATCAGGGCGTGGGCGGCCGGTTGAAGCGGTCAAGCTGACCTTCAGTCCCAAGGATCCTGTCGATCAGGAAGAGACCGCCAAGGAGCTCGATCGGCCGAAGGTCGGACGGCGGGCCAGGCGCGATGGCAGCGTCGAGCAGATCGCGGCGATCCCGGCGGCGGCTCCGGTAGCGGCGCTGGCTTCGAGCAAGCCCTTCCCCACAGGATCCATGCATTTCTGCGGGGATCAGCGTTTGCTCACGATTGTCGCCGATTTTGGAGGTGGTTGGGACAAGGACCTGATCGCCGGCGCGTTTCGGGAGAAGATGGGAGACAAGCTGAAGACGCTGACTGGCGTGCCTCTCTACAGATCGTGGGAAGGGTTCTGCAAAGCTTTCGTTGGAGCCCGGGGTCGGCCCTAGGGGAAGACCCCCTCCCCCGATTCCTCACATAAAGCGTAATAGCGCCTATTTGGGCGTGCCGCCCTCCCCTTCTACCAGATCGATCAGCGCCATGATTCCGTCCGGGAGGCTGAGATTGCGATCGTCGCACCAGCGCACGAGGCGGTCGCGCTCCGGGGGCGACAAGCGCATGCTGATATGCAGAGAACGAGCTGGCCCGCGCTGCGGTTTGCGCTTGGGCGTGACGCCTAGTTCTGCAGGAATTTGGTGGAAATAGTTCGCCGGCACAGCCGTGCCAGCGGGTTCACGTTGCACAGGAGGTGCGCCGCCGGGCTTGGGCGCTGCGGTTGCGGCTACGAGGCCCCGAAGGCGGTCGGCTGGCGCTTCGGGCTGTTCCAGTCGCTGGCGTGTAGAGCTGATGATATCGCCCATGCTGCTTGCGGCGGCCTTGTCTTCAGGCATCCACGGCCTCCTTGTTCTGAATTTCGCTGAGAATATCGGCAAGGACGCTTTGGGCGATGCGCCTGGCCTTTTCCGTCTTGGCGAGGTTGGCGGCTTCGACTTCAGCGAGAGTCATCCGGTAATTGGACATGGCGCGGAAGGCATCGAGCGTGAACATCTGGTCTGTGAAAGTTGGCAGGGCCTTCCTGATCTGCCCGTCGATCTCCCATTCGGCCTTCGAGCGGGCCACCTGCCCCGTCTGCGTGATGAGCACGCGGTACGGCACGCCACGGCACATCTTCTCGAGCATGTCGCTGGTTTCGACGGTCCGCTCGAGATCGAGCCGCGAGGAACGCGTGGGGATGACGACGAAATCCGAGTCCATGGCGGCGTAGGCCGTCTTGAAGTTCGAGGTTCCCTCAGAATCGACGACGACGAGCTGGGCCACTTCTCGGGCCCGAGCGATTGCGCCGCCAATATCGGAATCTCGAAGCTGCGAGGCGTCTTCGACGGCGATGCGCGAATCCCCTCCCCTGCCCGCTGCGATCCGATCCCGGTGCCAGTTGAGCAAGCTGTTCTGGCGGTCTGCGTCGAGCATGAAGACTGAACCGCCAAGCGCTTCGAATTCTGATGCCAGGGCGAGTGCGAGTGTCGTCTTGCCCGCCCCTCCCTTGCTCTGCGCGATAGTGATGACTGGCACGAAGGAACTCCCTGTGGGTCGAAGGCGCGGCACCCATGTAGCGTAAGATGGGCAGCGCGACACAATTGATATGCGCGGTGCATAGCGCCTGTGGATGCGCGGTGCAAGGCGTGGGCGCGGCTATAGTCGCAGGCGTAGGGCAAAGCGCGTATGCGAGCACATTGGCCAGCGCGTGCGCCATCGACAGCGCACGCGCTGGGAAAAGCGAGGTAGAAGGTGACAGCGCTGGGTACAGCGTCGCAGCATTACACGGCGTGAGCGCGTCACCTAGCGCGATGGCGTTACAACCCGCCAGCGCGACACCCAGCGCACGACAAAGCGCGGCACACAATGCGGCACATGCCAAAAGCCCGCAGAAATCAAGGAATCCGACGATGCCGACGCTGTGAGCTAAGGGACCCGGAGCGTTGCCATAGCGGAGTCAATGGCGCGCAAGCAGGCGATCGATCTCGGCCATTTCTTCGTCAAAGGTGTCGAAGATTGCCGACAAGCTCGGATCCGCGGGTAGGGGAGGGGGGCCAACCTTGGTCGGCCGCGCTTCGGGGATGCGTATCCGAACGTAACCGCAAGATTGGCCGCCAGGAATCTCCCCAAGGTGCGCGGTCGGGTAACCTCGACCACCAGACTCGCGGCAACACCACGGACCAGAAGCTTGCTGACTCCGGCCACGCTCAACTTCAACGCCTCCGGGACGAACTGCGGCGAAAGAATTGGACGATGAATAGAGAGAGGCAGGGGAGGGAAGGGTCCCTGCGCGAGAGAGGATAGCGTGCTGGGCGTCGCGATAGAGACGCTTGAGCTCATCGAGCCGTTCGGACCCTGAGACAGCCGCACCATGAAGCGATCGTACGCCCGCCAACCAGTCCGCGTCGGAAGGACGTGGCTTCAACCGCAACGTCTTCGCACCCCCGCACAGGCAGGGGAGGGGGCCTGCTCCACGCGATAACGGAGAACATCGGTTTCCCGCCGATCTGATATGTCCATTACCCAGCGCGCGGAAGCGCGGGGCGAACCGATCGGTCGCCCCCCGGGGCCTGAAGCCAATTATGGCTTCTATCGCTCGACGAACCGCGCATTGGTGCAAAACTGGGCAAATGAACGTGGGTGGACGGGCTCGGCTGGCAAAATCGTCCTCAGAAGCCCGCACAGCGCGATTAGGGGGTGCTCCCGTAGTCGGGGCTGCTTCACGCTCGTGTTGGCGCTGTAAGGGGCGTTTGCAGGGACAAACTTTTTGCCGGTTTTCAGGCCTAGTCGTCCGATCGATCGTCATAGCGCGCCAGCAGAGCATCAATCCGGGCGAGGGCGGCATCATAGTCCTCAATCGCCTCGCTGGAAAACCGGACCGGGTCATCGGCCAGCGGTGTAGGCGCAACGGCTGGTCTGCCGCGCATGACCGAATAGAGCTTGACCCCCGACAGGGTTTCAACGGCCAGATCGCCTCCGTCTGCCAGCGCGGCCAGCATGGTCCGGACCCCGAGCCGGGTCGCGCCGAGCACGGCCTCGATCTGGGACGAGCGCAGCGGGCCAAAGCCGGAGAGGAGGCCATAGAGCTGCTGCGCGCGCGAGTTCGTCCGTTTCGCGCGGTAGCGCTCGGCGAGGTGTTGGCGCGTGTCGCGGGCCTCAGCAACCAGGCGGTTGAGATGATTCAGGACATCGCGCAGCGCTTCGGCGTGAACGATGGCGGCGTGCGCCGGGTTGTCGTCAACTTCGGCCGCGCGCACCGTATCGAGCCGGATCAGGCCGTTGAGCGGCAGCGCCGCGCTATGGGCGCCGGTGGCTTGCAGATACGCGCCAAAGGCGCATTCGATCGCCCAGCGCGGGGAGGGCGGGCGAGGGCGCTCGATCACGACTTGCCGCGTGGCTGTCACGCGACAAAGTTTCCAACATCGGGTGTAAACTATTGAATTAACGTCATATTCTCGCGATAAAGTGACAGTCAAATATGACGCACAAAAGATTCTGCTTTCAACGGTGGTCAAAACAAACGACAGTCTGCGCGGCCGAAAGAGAGGGAAATTTCCCTATGATCGAACGCAAACCGCCAAGAATGGCAGCGTATTCGGAAGCTGCGCTAACGCGCGGCGCGGACCTCTATCAAACTTTCCGCAAATTGGTTCCGCTGGACGCGCCGCTGGCGGCCGACGTTGTTTCTGTCATTGCCCGGGAAACTGGCTTGGGCGAGCGGCGAATTCGGGAGTTGGCGCGGCGCTATCGCAGCAAGCCCATTGCCGAGAGCCTGGCCTCACGGCCGCGCGGTCCAAAGCCAGGAAGTAGACAAGCGCCGCCAGAGGTCCTCGTGGCGATCGATGGCCTCATTGAAGAAATCGTTCTGACGAAAGTGCCGCTCAGTGTTCGGGAAGCGGCGCAGCAGGTGCGTTATTTGCTGATCGCCGATAATGGCGACTACGGCTTCGATCCCGGGATCGTTCCAAGTTTTCGAACGATCGAGCGGATAATCGGGGAGATAAGCGAGCCGCAGAAGGCTCGTTTCATGGGTTCGAAACGGCGTACCGCCCACGAGGCGCACCCGGGGGAATACCACAGCGATGGTTTGCTCGATGTGGTCCAGATGGATCACACCCCCGCCGACGTCATACTTGTCGACAGCACACACCGTATGGCTCTGGGCCGACCGTGGGTGACCTTGCTCATCGACGTCTGGAGCCGATGCATTCTCGGCTTCTACGTGAGTTTTGGGGCACCTTCGATTTTTCGATGCGGACGGGCAATCGCCAATGCTCTGTTGCCGAAACAGCCGTTGCTCGAGAGTCTCGGTCTCGAAATCGAATATCCAATGCATGGCTTTTTCAGGAAGTTGCATGCCGATCATGCCGGATCTCATCGCGCGGAAGTTTTTAGAAGCGCTTGCAAGACTTATGGCATCGATCCGGACGTCCGCCCACGTGGTCCGGCGCATTATGGCACGCATATCGAGCGTCTGATCGGCACCATGACGCGTAGAATGCGGCTTCTTCCGGGGGCGACCGGAGGTAATGTTACGGCGCGAGACGGCCATGATGCGGAAGCGGACGCGGCGATGACGCTTGAGGAATTCGAGCGGTGGTTGGTCCGGGAGATTTGCCGCTATCATCATACACCTCACGAAGGACTGGGTCGCGTCGCACCTGCGCAAATGTGGTCCACGGGTGTCGAGAGCCACGGGCCGCTGGCGCCGCCAGGTGTCGATATCGAGCAGCTAACCCGCCGATTTCTGCCGTGGGTCGAGCGGACCGTTCAATCGGGCGGCGTGAAGATTGATCATATTCGCTATTGGCACGAAAGTTTGGCGCCGCGCCTGGGTCTCAAGGTCATGATCCATTACGACGACAGGACTATCCAGGAGGTCTATCCTGTCATCGATGGAGTTCTTGTCGCTGCTGCTGCGGTGGGCAATTATCCGAACGTGACCAGGCCTGAATGGGATGTTGCGGTCGCTGCACGGCGCCATTCCGGCGTGGTTTACCAGCATGCTGGGGGTCAGGCTGAAATTGCGCGGCTTGTGCATGCCAACAGGCAGGAAGTTCTCAACGCGAAATCCCGGACGCGGGGCTTGCGAGACGCGCGAAAAAGGCTGGAAAGGGAAGGTGTATCCCACGCCGCTCAGCCGGCAAATCAGGAGGTTTCCAACGTACCCAGTTGGGTATCGGTGGCCGACTTACACGATGAAGGGTGGCTCAAATGGAGGGATTAGGTCAGCCGCACAGTTCCGCTTTCTGGATCGACTTCGACGAAGCGCGTTTTGCCGTGGAAACGCTGGTTGATATCGCACATGACGAGCCTGATGAACGGCCGCCCTGCGTCATTCTCGTGGGTCAATCCGGTATGGGGAAGACATCGATCCTGCGCGAAGCCCAGCGGCGTATCGAATGCGACTTTCCAGAGCCTGAAGGGTGGCGGGATGCCCGGTATGCTCCCGTCCTCAGGACCGTGATCCCAGCTAGTCCGACGTCGCTCAAGATCAACCTGACCTTGTTGTGGAAGCAGGGTTGGCCGATCACCACCAGTATCCACCGGATTGCCGACCTGAAAGTCGTTGAATTGCTCGGCAGACAGCGGACGCGGTTAGTGGCGGTCGACAATGTTCACGCCATTCTCACCGCGGGCGGCAGGGCGAGGCGTGACACCCTCGATGCATTCCGGTTTCTGATGAGCGAAGGCAATGTGTCTATGGTTGTCGCCGGTCTCGAAATCGCCGCAGACATCTTTGCCGAGGACGTCGAGCTGGCCTATCGCTCGATCGTCCTGCGATTTGTGGATCGGCGTGGAAAAAGGACCCCGTTAGCGGGGTGATCGGCGTCCAAAAGGGACCCCTCATCTCGGTGGTTTAGGCTGCTCGCTTGACGGTGTGTCGAGCGGCGAGATCGGGATGTTGGTATTGGAGACGGTGTTGAGGATCCGGCGCGAGCATGCGTCGGGCAAAGCCATCAAGGCGATAGCGCGAGACCTTCATCTGTCGCGCAAGGTTGTTCGCAAGGCGATCCGGGCACCGGATGCAGACATGGCATATCGGCGAGAGGTTCAGCCGCTGCCCAAGCTGGGGCCGTTTCAGGGTCAGCTCGACACGTTGCTGGAGGAGGACGAGGCGCGGCCGCGGCGCGAGAAACTGCGCCTTACGCGCATCCATGATCTGCTGGTGCGCGAGGGGTTCGACGGTTCGTACGATGCGGTGCGTCGCTATGCCGCCCGGTGGCGCCGGACGCGGCGCCGCGACGTCATGGACGCGCCGGCCTTCATCCCGCTGCTGTTTCGTCCCGGCGAGGCCTACCAGTTCGACTGGAGCCACGAGGATGTCGAGATCGCCGGCAAGCCGATGCGCGTGAAAGTGGCGCATGTGCGGCTGTGCGCGTCGCGCGCGATGTACGTACGGGCCTATCCACGCGAGACGCAGGAGATGCTGTTCGACGCGCATGCCCGAGCCTTCGCCTTCTTCGGCGGGGTGCCGACGCGCGGCATCTACGATAACATGAAGACCGCAGTGACGAGCGTATTTACCGGCAAGGAGCGGGTCTTCAATCGACGCTTCCTGGTCATGGCCAGCCACTACATGGTCGAGCCCACGGCCTGCTCCCCGGCGGCCGGTTGGGAAAAGGGTCAGGTCGAAAACCAGGTGCAGACGGCACGTGGACGGTTCTTCCAGCCACGGCTGCGTTTTGCCAGCATCGAGGAGCTGAATGGCTGGCTGGAGGCGGAGTGCCGACGTTGGGCGGACATGCACCCGCATCCCGAGCACCGGGAGCTGAGCGTTGCCCAGGTGTGGGCTACCGAGCGCACCGTGCTCCAGCCTATCGTTGCTCCTTTCGATGGCTTCCACGAGAGCGAGCATGCGGTGAGCGGCACCTGCTTGATCAGCTTCGATCGCAACCGCTATTCCGTCATGGCCAAGGCGGTCCGCCGCACGGTGCAGGTCCGTGCCTATGCCGACCGCATCGTCGTGCGCTGCGACGGTGAAATCGTGGCCGATCATCCCCGCTGCTTTGGGCGCGATCGGACCATCTACGACCCTTGGCACTACCTGCCGGTGCTCGTGACCAAACCCGGCGCGTTGCGTAACGGCGCACCATTCCAGGACTGGGAGTTGCCGCCAGCGCTGGCGCGGTTGCGGCGCAAGCTGGGCACCGGCGATGACGCCGATCGGCGGTTCGTGCGCGTGCTGTCAGCCGTGCTCGACGATGGCCTGGAGGCAGTCGAAGCGGCCGCCCGCGAGGCGTTGCTTGCGGGCGTCACGAGCGACGACATCATCCTCAACATCCTGGCGCGACATCGTGAGCCGCCACGAGCCCTGGCGATCGTCACACCCGAGGATCTGATGCTCCGCCATCCACCCCGTGCTGACTGCAACCGCTACGACAGCTTGCGAGGCCTCCATGCAGCGGCATGAGATGATGAAGGCCCTGACGGGGCTCGGGCTCAAGGGTATGGCTGGCGCTTTCGACGAAGCGGTGACGACCGGACTGCAACGCAAGCGTACGACGATGGAGATTCTGACGGATCTGCTGCGTGCCGAGACGACGCACCGTCATGCAGCCTCGGTGCGTTACCGGATGACAGCGGCTCGGCTGCCGGCGGTGAAGGACATCGACACCTTCGTTTTCGATGGCACACCTATCAACGAAGGGCTGGTGCGCTCGCTGCACAGCGGATCGTTTCTGCCAGACCAGCGCAATGTCGTGCTCGTCGGCGGTACGGGCACCGGCAAGACACATCTCGCCAGCGCCATCACTGCCAACGTGGTGCGGGACGGCGCCCGCGGGCGCTATTTCAACACCGTCGATCTGGTGAACCGGCTCGAGGAGGAGACGCGCATCGGCAAGGCTGGCACGCTTGCAGCGCAGCTCTCGCGGCTCGACCTCGTTGTGCTCGATGAGCTCGGCTACCTGCCGTTTGCCCGCTCAGGCGGCCAGCTGCTCTTCCATCTGATCAGCAAGCTCTACGAGCGCACCTCAGTCATCATCACGACGAACCTGGCTTTTGGCGAATGGCCGACCGTCTTTGGCGACCCCAAGATGACCACTGCGCTACTCGATCGCATCACCCACCACTGCGACATCATCGAAACCGGCAACGACAGCTGGCGCTTCAAGCACCGTAGCTGACGCCTCCGACACCCCCAACAAGATGCCTCGCGCTGGTCGCGCCTCCGGTCGGGCTACGCCCTCCCTACGCCGCGACCAGCGCGAATGCTGCGTCCGTCATACCTGTCATGCCGCTCCGCAAAGGGGGCCCTTTTGGACGCCGATAGGGGGTCCTTTTTGCGCGCCGATTGACACCCCCATCGGCGGCTCGAGAAGTCCGGGGTGTGAAGCCGCACCCGCTGCCCAAGACTGTCGCGCCGCTGCCCGACGAGTTGTTGTCAGGTTGGTTGTCTAGGCTGGCGGCGGCCAACTA
>Ga0310344_10000429_pt1 | contig 33357 bp, 31 predicted proteins | sample HC15DNA20200_MG_FD_203801 | JGI IMG/M metagenome (GOLD analysis project Ga0310344, IMG submission 203801) | Marine microbial communities from station ALOHA, North Pacific Subtropical Gyre - HC15-DNA-20-200_MG | ecosystem: Environmental > Aquatic > Marine > Oceanic | place: Pacific Ocean: North...
TGGCATTTGATCGAATCTTAGGCTGATTGCAAAGTTTGAGAATGCATCTAGAAAATCTATGAAATCATCAGAAAATCGCCTTGACAACCAAGTTCTACCATCTTCAGTCTCGTCCTCCCAAGGATCCTTCGCTCTTTTCATTAGGAGACCTGGTAGATTGATTGCGTCCTTAGCAGAGAACCATGGAAGAATACCAAAAGCCGAACCGGCTCTACTCAACTTACCATCTCTGATTTGACAGGCGAACTTTGTTGTTGGAAGAAACTCAACTCCATGCCGACCTAATTCGAGTCCACCCCTTCTGCGCTTGCCTAGGATCATATTGGCAAATGGCCCCTTTTTCCCATGTGGTATCATATGGACAGCACCGGTAGGAATCTGATATCCATCGTGATCGTGCTGAGTGAACCTACCTCCTGCGAAAGACATTCTCTCATATACACTGACATCTGATTTACCAGTCTGCGCAATAAGCGCAGCAGACATCAGGCCACCCACACCCGCTCCAATCACGACTGTTTTCGGTTTGTCAGCCATTGATGCACCTCAGGTGTAGACCAATGCTCCTGTTGGACACCACAGTAAGCACCTCAAACAGTCAGTGCAATTTTCTAGAATAACCTCACATAATCCCTCCACAACTAGTGCATCGTCCTTACAAGCCATTAGGCAATATGAGCATCCTACGCATAGATCATCCATAACCCCGAGGCGCATCGCATCTGTGATAGGGCGGTCATGGCTAATTCCAGAAATCAATACCGGTACCGCACCGGGCGTAGCCCTCTCCCGGAAGGTCCCTACCATAACTTCACATCGTGGAGTACTATTTCAGATGTTATCCATATTCCGATATTTTCGTTAACTCCTCGCTGGATTATAAGTGAAGACCTCCCGTATGTGGAAAGATGGACGACGAAGGCTGGACAGGGATGGTCGACATAGGTTCCAAGCCGGTAGTTGCCCGTGAGGCAGTAGCAACTGGAGTATTGATACTCTCAGAGACCGCCATCGATGTCGTCGCAAATGGACGCTCTCCCAAGGGCGATGTCAGAGAAGCCTCGACCATAGCAGCCATTCAGGCGGTTAAGGAGACTCCCCGAACACTGCCCCATTGTCATCCTATACCAATCGAAGGCTGCGATGTTGATTGGAAGATTGAGGATGGCGAACTTCGTTGTACTGTCACTGTCAGAACACATTGGACTACAGGAGTTGAGATGGAGGCACTGTGCGGAGTCAGCGCTGCGCTACTATGTGCATGGGACATGCTGAAACCACTCGAGAAGGACTCTAATGGGCAATATCCCAACTCTCAGATCGAAGGAATCTGTGTGCTCAGAAAGAGTAAGTCAGACCCGCATAATTGAATGCCTAGACCCACTCCGGTATCTATGGCTACAAGGGACTTAGCGGACCACTTTGTACAAGCCACCGAGGCCGCAGCCGTAGCAGCTTCGAAGTGGATAGGCCTCGGAGATGGAAAGGCTGCAGATGGAGCAGCGGTCGAAGCCATGCGCGCTGTATTCGACAATATCCCATTCGACGGCAGGGTTGCGATAGGAGAAGGTGAACGAGACGACGCCCCTATGTTGTGGATTGGAGAACCTCTCGGATCGATGCAAGGTAAGCCGGGATCTCCTAGCATAGATATCGCAGTAGATCCTCTCGAGTGTACTAATCATGTTGCCTTGGACAAGCCAAACGCAATGGCGGTTCTAGCTGCTGCTCCTAGAGGGGCTTTGCTACATGCTCCTGATTGTTATATGGACAAAATTACGGGACCCACGGAGATGGCCGGACACATCAGCCTCGAGGCCGATGTATCATACAATGTCGAGGCTGCATGCAGTGTTCTCGACAAACACAGTTCACTCCTCAAGGTCGTGGTTATGGATAGGCCTAGACACGAAGACCTGATCCGTGATTTGAATCAATACGATGTAGATGTAGTACTAATTGGAGACGGCGATATTGCGGCCGCACTAAACGCCGCTGATCCAAATTCAGATATTGATATGTTGATGGGAATAGGAGCAGCCCCTGAGGGCGTAATCACCGCTACCGCTCTGCGCGGTTTGAAGGCACCATTCGAAGGTCGTTTGATTTTCAAGAATGATGGTCACCGAGACAGGGCAGAGAAGATGATTGACGGCGATGTCGACAGACTTTGGAGTAGAGATGAACTCTGTTCCTCTGATGATTCAATTTTCATCGGAACAGGAGTCTGTGCTGGACGAACCAGAGGAGTCGAGGAGACTGAAGATGGACACCACTCGGTTCACTCAGAAGTGATAGATGTCAGTTCTGGCGAGCATTACTATTTATCCTCCGTGCGATGACTTCATCTCTTGCGACCTACACGAATCTACGAGGCAATAGTATGGATGAAGGATTACTCGAGCAAACAGCGAATCAGTTAGTAGCTCCCGGAAAGGGGATTCTAGCAGCAGATGAGAGTAATGGTACTATGTCCAAGAGATTGGCCGCAGTAGGCGTTGAGCCTTCTGCTGAGACAAGACGCTCCTACCGTGCTAACTTACTATCCACCGATGATTACCAGTCCGCTGTGTCTGGAGTGATTCTGTTTGATGAGACAATTCGGCAGGACATGGATGACGGTTCATCAATCGTAGATGCCCTCAATGCCATAGGAATTCATCCCGGAATTAAAGTCGATACAGGGGCGAAGGAACTGGCTAATCACCCGGGTGAGAAGATTACTGAGGGACTAGATGGACTGAGGGAAAGATGCTCTGGATACTTCGCAATGGGTGCAAGATTCGCTAAGTGGCGCGCCGTAATTAAAATCGGAGACGGAATGCCAAGTAAGGCATGTATCTCAACAAATGCTCACGCCTTAGCGCGATACTCAGCAATTTGTCAAGAGCAGGGATTGGTCCCCATAATCGAACCAGAGGTATTGATGGACGGAGATCACGACGCTCAGAGATGCTACGATGTAACTGCGGAGATTCTAGACGCTACATTTGCTGCTTGCACAGAGCAAGGAGTTCACATTCCCGGAGCACTACTCAAGCCTAACATGGTGATGTCGGGCTCGGGCTGTTCGAATCAAGCAACAAGGGAAGAGGTGGCTAAGCTAACTGTGGACTGTTTGACCAATCATGTCCCTCACAACCTTCCTGGTATTGTATTCCTCTCAGGTGGACAGTCTGATGAGGACGCAACCGCACATCTCAATCTGATGAATAAGATGAGCGTCAATCATCCTTGGCAATTATCCTACTCCTATGGAAGAGCCCTGCAAGCCCACGCACTCAAGACCTGGGCTCAAGGAGGCAATGAGTCAGCGGCCGAGAGCCAAGAGATGTTTGCTCACAGGGCGAAGATGAACAGCCTAGCCAGGAGTGGCGATTGGAGTCCGGACCTAGAGGTCTAGTTTATTCAATTCTCTTCGAGAGCCCCGGGACGGAGTTGCCAGACACAAATCTCGTAGCGTCCCGATAGAGCACCACCTCTCTTTGTGGTTGAGACCTTCATGATGTCCTTATCCTTTGAGAGGACATTGCCCAACTGCTGAGGAGTCGTTCCGTGACGCATAGTGGAGTTTACATGCTCTAGTATCTCGGTGGTGTTCGCTTCTCCTCTGTCATCGAGGAACTTCTTGATCTTCTGTCTTAGTCTGGTTGTTCTCATATCACTCTCTCCTTTCTTTGGGACTTTCTCGCTCGTGGTGCCTTACCCACTCGTCGGTAGCCCATTCCGACAATGGCGGCGAATTCCCAGCCATCCCACTCTTGTGCACAGTTCCGATACGAACTAATGTCGCATCGGATTCCATAACGGCTGTAATTTCTGAGCTGTTCGAAGGGCTGTTCTGAGAATTCACCCAAGCCGAGATCTCCGCAGTATTTCTTGGCTTTTCAGCTAGATACTTGCGGATAATCAACCTCAATTGATTCTTACTCAATTTCCTCCCTCCGTCTTTATTCGGACCCCGGAGAGGCCCGATGCGCTTAGGATGGCGGGCGCTGATATAACCGTTCTGCACGAAATAATGTAATTTTGTTACATAATGTTGCAGAAAAATGACCTATTTCCATCATTGAACCAAGTGTGGAATTGGAACTAGTTATTTTTCCATTGGAAAGGTGTAACTATATGTAACTAAAATATAAAATTAAATACAACTCACTAAACTCGTTACTCAAGGAGAGCGAAAGTCATGTCCGAGGAACCTCTAGAGCCTCGAAAACGAGGTGAGGAGGTTGATCTAATCAAAATTCGAAGTAAACACAGACGAAGGCTACTGAGTAGGCTGACAGAAGGAGGGGCGACCGTAAGCGAACTAGCCAACGATGTTGGCCTTAGAGTCCCTCATGCTTCTGCCGAGTTGAAGAGGCTGAGAAACGATGGACTAGTCTCCAGTGACCAGTCAGAAGGAAGTCGTGGAGCTAGTATGCACCTGACGCAGTTGGGTTGGGAAGCAATCCGTTCCGATGAACTATCTCGGGCTATGGAGGCAAACCCACTCCCTCCAAATTCGGAAATGTGTTGTTTGCTTTCTCGTGATGGACCCAATCTCTTGCTCGGGGTTTTGCAACCAATTCAATCACCAATCATTCCAATTCCAACTCGGCCTCCGAGAGAGTCAGGAACGCATTCCTCTTCCACAGGAAGAGAAGGGGTCCCTTGGACTTGGGCCGTGTTCAGAGAGAGAGATCCGCGATGGTTCGATCTCAGTACAATGGAACCCGCAATCAACATCCCCGAGCCCAATAATCCCGAGAACATCGACACATACTCTTCCCAGTCTAATATTCTAGGATTAATTCGTGCCCGTTTATTGGACTATGAAAGACCAATAGCAATTGCTCCCGGACAATGGTTTGCTGAACCATCATTCCTACCTTCGCCTCCTCTACCAGAGAGAAATTACCATCGTGGCGAATGGGCGCTTGGTGCCTGTCACCCGAAGTCTCCTGAGGTTAGACCTAGGATGCCCATAGCCGCCGTTTTATCTGAACGATTACCTAGGACAATGATTCTCCGAACTGCTCGATTGAACTCCTTGGTAATTGCAGATCTAGGTGGCCTTGATATCGTAGGTGAAGAATATCCCCTGGGCGCTTTGGCCCATTGGATAGAACGCGCTCATCCTAGATTAGAAGAATCTGAGAGAAAGCGCCGATTGCTCTCTTTAGAAAAAAGAGTCAGTAAAGGAAGAGGGAGGGCCGACGACTCTACTTGGAGGAGATTCAGAGCAGATTGGGGCAATGCACAATTTGTGCAGGAAACAGACTCACTCAGACAACTCGACATCAGAGGTCTTGGAACTGCAGCATCTCAAGCATTGATTAAGTGGGCACTAACAGATTACAATGCCCTACCCCTAACGCTTGAAATCGGCCCACAGTCTCCTGATGATTTAGTCTCTGCAATCGCGGCACATCCTAATCTCAGACTTATTCTACTGGATTCCGATTGGCCAGCCTTCTCAAGCTTCGACAAACTGGAGAGCGATCCAATCAGACCACTTCCTTGGCTCAAGCTCACTACAGAATCGGAAAGCACCCTATCCATCAGACTCTTAGATCCAATTCAATCTCAACCGACAACAGTATCGGATGACTTACAATCAAGGGCGTTAGATTCACTAGGTCCTGTTGCAGAATTACTTTCCCACTCTGAGGATGAGGATTCGGTCATCATGTCTGCAATCTCTCAACATCCCGGCGGGAATGAAGAATGGGCAAATCAAATGGAGGCGAGATATCCACTGGCCGCATGGATTGCATCTCCTCCGAGGACTCGATGGCCTCGTTGGCAGAGACTCAGGGGAAGGTTGGATTCGGATTGGTTGGTTCTTTTGGGCCTAGATGATCTACCTCTTGAGAGACTATCTGAGATAGCAGACGAAGCCCCCGACTCAGTGTTGGGAGATTTCTCCGTTAAACTAGAACAAATCCTACGCTCTAACCCTGAAAAGGCACTGAGAATGCGCCCTGCTTCAGATCCGAAGAATGCTAGCAGAGGAGACTCCTGGGTGGCAGCCCAACTACTATCTAATGCGCCTTGGCTCTCAGATAATCTTCACTCCGATTTAATCAGTTGGGCACTAGACGCTTGGTTGTGTCAACCTCCGATTGAATCCATGACAGCTCTTGAGGGGGTATCTTGGCTCTTCTCCTCCGAGAAACGCCAAGTCGAATTCAGACCTATTATCGAGGGTATTCAGAGTGTTGGGTCCAGGTGCCCGGAGGGGCATGAGTTGAGGATTTGGTCGAGTCTCGCTAAGGGACTTAATGACAATTCAAAACTCACTACTATGGAATTGAAGAGTATACTGAAATTACCTCCGGGTTGGTGGGGGCCAATCTCATCAGCTATCCTTTCGACAATGCTAGAGAATGAAGAATCCACGAGCTGGATTCTGTCGAACCCTATTCCATGGTGTGCTGCTATACTCAGACCTGTAGGGGAATCATGTGATGCCCCTGGATTGAATGACTATCGGCATCCGGGTTGTAACCCAGAGTTGTTATCCATGTTATATCGCCGACTCAGAGGAAGAAGCCAAAATGACGAACTCTCTGATTCAGCAGACTCAATCATAGATCTCCTCGATGCCTTGGACGCCGCAGCACGTGGCACACCCCCCCAACCCGGTAGGACTCACTCCTATTCTGGATGGCTAGCCCAGCCTATCGAGGAGTGGCCGATTATCGATACTGAGGCGGCTTTATTGGGAGACCCTCATATCTCTGAGAGAATTATTCTCAGGAAATCAGGATATCGTGTCGAATTCGGCTCTCTGGGCACTATTTCTGGCTAGAATTTACGATTTCTAACAACCGTGAGGTTCTTGACTACCCCCCATGGCCGTAGAATGCCCGTGCTGCAACACCGTGGTGACGAAGCCCCACGCCGGAGGAATAGTATGAACCAAGGTACCAAGCACGGGTCGCCACTTGTCGAAGACCAGTGTGACTGTCTGCAACGGAATGATCACTGGAGCAAAGCAGGTGGCCGGATTGTGAAAGGTCCCCAGATGACCGTAAGGAATGAATCATGGAACTACCCCACAATCCGACAAACGTCCCGGGGTGGGTCAGGCGCCCGAGCTTTGCTGTGAAGGCCGCCGTTACGCCCCGGGGCACACAACCACTGGAGGTGGAAATATACACGAGGTCGGCCTAATCGGCGGCACCTTCGACCGTTTCCATATCGGACATCGCAATTTGTTTATTTCTGGATTGTCAAAATGTCAGGCCATAGAGGTCTGGATTACCGTTGACTCAATCGCTAGAAAGAAAGACATCAGAATCAATCCTTGGGAACAAAGAGTGGAAGAAATCAAACAGGCTCTAGATGCATATTCCGAACGACTATCGTTTCATGAATTGACCAATCTACACGGCCCCGCTCCAACACATGAACAGGCAAGCGCGATTATATGCACATCAGAGACCATGTCAGAGTGTGAGGAAATTAATACAATGAGGGGCGAATCAGGACTGTTCGAACTCGAGATAATTTGCGTCGAACACACCACATCTTGGGATGACTTTCCAATTTCTAGTTCTAGAATTAGAAATGGAGAAATCGACCGAGAGGGAAAACGCTGGATACCTGAGTCTTTCCAGACAAGCGTGATGTTCATGACTTCTGAGGTCGAAGCCGAATTGAAGGATCCATTCGGAGAATTGATTCCAGGGCCAGAGGATAACCCCAGTGTGGCCATGTCAGAAGTATTGGAACTGACTAAGAACTCCCACGGCCCACTAATCGCAGTAGGCGATGTTACCGTTCGGACCCTACAAGACATCGGTAGAACGGCCGATATTGGGCTAATTGATGGTCGTACAAAGAGACAAGTTTGGGTTGGTGCCGACGGAATTGATCCTTCTCTTTATGATTTGGAATTTGAGTGTACAAGCCCTGCAGGCCAACTCACTCCTTCTTTGCTCAATTCATGCCAAACAGCAATTACTTCTTGGACCGAGGAAGACAAATCCTCGTTGATTATCGTGGAAGGTGAGGAAGATCTAGCCCCTCTTCTCCTTCATCCTCTTGCACCCATTGGCTCAGTCATTCTGTACGGTCAACCCGGTAAAGGAGTGGTAATCAGAATATGTGGCGAAGACGCTAAGCAACGCTGTCGCAGATTGCTAAGCGGATTTGCTACCAGGGAGTAATCAAGCGGCGTCTTCTAGGGTGTGGATACCGACTCCAAAACTCACCAGAATCACCATCACAGCATAGACTCCGGGGTCGACCCATGTGGTGTTCATTGAACTCCAAACAATGTAGAACATAACTCCAATGACAATCATCCAACTTGCCATAGTTCTTCTAATTCCATTCTCGGATGATAGAAGGCTAGATGCTACCGGTCCACTAGACAAACCTCTGAACCACTCCGCCACACCTCCATCGAAGCACTTCTTCATACCCATGGAGCCTAGGACTAACAATGCTACACCGAGCAATGCGAATACCATGTCATCCATCACAACTCCAGAACCATCGTGTGGAACATTTGAGGCAGCACTATCTCCAGAGATGAATCCAATCCACATCACCTTGAATCCAGGAGAGTAAGCTCCGATTGTGATGTTGACAACGCTCAGTAGAAGCACCCATGCTCCTAGCACCATTGTCAAAGTAGACATGACTTGACTCGGTCTGCTCAAGGACTCTCCCCAGTCAGTTCCCTGCATGGTCATCGAGGCGGCGACCTTACATCTTGGTTTAATCGTTGTCTGAGGGAGAAATCCACTCAGAGTTGAGTCTGTAGGTTGTATCTGCCAAGAGCAGCCTCGGCAATAAGTGGCTCAGACTCGCCCATTATCGAAATTGCATCAACACCCTTAGGTATTGCAGAGTTAACTTGCTTACTTCTTCCGCCCCGCCCTTTACTGACATTTCTAGCCATAATTATTCCCAAGGTGTCAAGCTCATTGAGTAGCGATGAGATTCGCCTAGGTGTAAGGGCCTCGACTGAGATCTTCATACACGCGTCGCTGTATGTCCTGTAAGTTTCTCCAGTAGAGATGTTTCTCATACCATTGTCCTCATTCAACTTGATTGCAAGGACAAGCAACTTCTGATGCAGAGGCAGAGTCTTGAGCACTGGAGTGACCTGATCGTACTCCAATTGACTCTGAGCCAACCGTACATGCCTTCTATCAACAGTCTTCTGAGACCTCTGCTCGGCCTTCTGAACAGAGATGCGCAACAGGTCAAGAGCCCTGCGAGCATCACCATGTTCCTGAGCAGCTAAGGCCGAGCAAAGCTCCAAAACTCCTTCCTCAATCACATCTTCACGCAAGCCAGTATTGACTCGTTCACTGAGGATATCCTGGATCTCAGGAGCCCCATAGGGGTGGAACACCAAGTCCTCCTGACTCAATCTTGAGGTCACTCGTGGATCTAATTGCTGGGTGAAGTTGAGGTCATTACTGATACCAATAATGCAACACCTTGAATTCCTGAGTGAGGTATTGAGACTGGTCAAATTGTACAGTAAACCGTCACCAGCTCTTGAGACCAGATTGTCTATCTCATCTAGCACGATGATGTGAACTCCTCCTGCTCTATCCATCCTAGAAATCAATTCCTCAAGCACTCTATCAGTGGGCCAACCCGTGAATGGAATTGGAGTATCTCCTCGCCTCCCCAACTTACTGGCAATAGTCTGTACAACTCTGTACTTTGTGTCTACATTTCGACAGTTGATTTCGTAGGTCTCAACACTCTGTCCCATCTCCTTGCCCTTGTCGAGCAACTGTCCGAGAACAAATCTAGTAACAACAGTCTTGCCAGAGCCAGGGACTCCGTAGAGCAGCATGTTAGAGGGTATGTGTCCGTTGAGGGCGTCAACTAAGTTGCGAACCAAAGACTCGACCTCATGGCCCCTATGAGGAAGCCTCGTAGGCTCGAACGCGTGATCGAATGCACGCCTATCAACAAAGAGACAATCTTGCCCGAGAATTTTCTCGAAAATGTTTCCATCCATTTTCTTTCACCTTCGGGCCAAATCACGAATACTGTCTCATCTAGGTCCGGGAACAAGATGTGTCAGCCAACGTGGATGTCAAGCGAGGATGTTGGTGGTAATAAGACTGTCCGACAAGTTGGGAACTTGGTCGGGTTTTTCCTTTCCTATCAGTCATTATAGTGGTAAGCAAAAGCACTGACATATGTAACTCCGATTTTCCTCTCAGTATAGCGTTTTTGTGATTATAATTCCGGTGTAAAAAATGCATCATTCGAGGTACTATATATGCAAATATCTTCTTCATGTAAATGTCGCCGAATTATCTCTAAGATGATATCCAAAAGTCACGAATTTGCAAATACTTAGAGTCCGAATCGATAATCAGAATTTTTCTATGTATAAACAAAGTTAATTTAATTATAAATTTCTTTGCAACGAAGCCGAACCTTTTTCGTCAATCAGCAAGCAATCTCCATCCTCAATCTGAACTATAGATTCGGGCAGTTCTGGCATTGGGAAACCTATCTCCTCGCCCCTAGCACTGGAGTAGTTGTGAGTTACCAATACTGTCGCGTGAGGATGTCTCTGAGAGAATGCAACTACATCAGATGGGGTGTGGTGGTGAGGACTTTCTACGAAATCGGGAATTCCCATTTCAAGCAGAACAACCTGGCATCTCGAGGCCCTTTTGTCAATCTCCTCGCACGGCCCCGAGTCACCGCAGTGCAGGAATCTGAAACCATTTGAATGAATTAATTCGTAGCCGTGTGGATCGGTCTGCTCTACATGCTCTACAGCAAATCTCTCGAATGACCAATCAGTATCTTCTAGAGTCCCTGTCTCAGATTCAGACCACAAGATTCTCTCGTCTAGAGAATCCTCAAGACTTCCTGGGAAACCCATGTTACACAGGCTACTCAGCAACTCCTTCCCTCCGGGCCTGAGATGGACATTGAGTGTAGACTTGAAGTCGGGATCTGAGATGAACTTCCTTTCGAGTAAAAGGAAGGGGAATCCGAAGATGTGATCGGCATGCCAGTGCGTGATGAGAATATGCCTTAGTTCACTTGGAGTGCTGCCACACCTTCTCAACTGAGCGAGCACTGTTGGCGGTGTATCTACTAGAACACATCGATCCAGTAGGGCGAGCGCATGCATCCTGCCAGGAGGCATGAATGCGTTACCCGTGCCTAGGAAGTCTATGCGCGCCATGAGCCTCGATAGGGGACCCTGACTTGACCTCATCGCATTGAATCGGTTACTAGTTCCAGCCCCCTCTCAGCATTTGTTCATAAACAGACCTTGTCTCGTCGGCTCGCCAACAGGGGAGTAATTATGTCAGATTGGAGTGCTAAGAACCCCTACATCTCTAAGTTGAATGAGAATCGGATTCTAAATGGAAAAGGCTCCAGAAAGGAGACTAGGCACATAGTTTTCGATTTAGGAAAATCAGGATTGGAGTACAAGGCAGGTGACGCTCTAGGAGTAATTCCTCAGTGCCCCCCTGAGTTAGTCCAAGAACTACTGGACGCTTGTGGCTTCTCTGGAGGCGAAGAGGTAGAGACGCACCTGGGTGAATGCACTATCAGAGAGGCACTGACCAACAGGTACGAAATTCATAGGATAACAAAGAAGTGGATTGCAAATCTTGGAGATAGGCTAGCTTCTGACACACCGAATATTGAGATTAGAATCGTTGGTAGGAAGCGCGCCTCAACAGAAGATGGTGAGCTGCTGATGGATTGGAGCGGCTCGGGAGTCGACGACGATGTGCCTGATGGATATGTCGAAATTGGCTCCGTAAGTGACCCTGCAGAAGAACTCTGGAACTCTATGATGGAGGATGCAGATGCCATGGAGGACTACATTTGGTCTAGAGACTATATCGACGGATTAACCGACTTCGGCCACATCGGATTCACTCCTCAGCAATTTGTCGATGGCATGGACAGACTCAAGCCTAGACTTTACTCAATCGCGAGTAGTCCTGACTTCGAGCCGGGTACCGTTCATCTCACTGTGGCCATCGTCAGATACCACCACCATGATAGAGACAGGACCGGCCTTTGCACTGGATACTTGGCCGACCGCTGCGATGTGAATGATTCCGAGATTGGAGTATTCATGTCACCGACTCGTTCGTTCGTTTTACCAGAGGACCACTCGACTGACATAATCATGGTTGGCCCGGGAACTGGAATAGCTCCGTTTAGAGCGTTCCTTCAGCAAAGACAAGTGAACGGTTCGACAGGACGAAACTGGTTGTTCTTCGGAGACTGGACAGAAGAAGGCGAGTATCTCTATCGCGATGAAATGGAGGCTTGGACAGAGTCGGGACTGATTGACCGCCACGATCTCGCTTGGTCCCGTGCCGGCCCGGACAAGGTATATGTCCAGCACCTGATGAAGAAGAATGGCGAGGAAATCTGGAACTGGATTGACAATGGAGCATACTTCTATGTCTGCGGCGACAAGAACTACATGGCCAGAGATGTACACTCCACACTCATCGAAATCTGCTCACAATACGGCGGAATGTCGGAAGAAGATGCAAAGGAGTTCGTCGAGACCGGCCTGATGAAGACCGAGAAGCGATATCTGCGCGATGTATACTGACGACTCTCCGCATTGCTCATACAGCGTCTGCCGGAGCGCAACGATATGTTCCGCAGGGTGCTGATAGCGAATCGAGGCGAAATCGCACTTCGTATTCTACGCTCTCTACGCGCGCTAGGAATAGAGGGAGTTGTAGTCCATGGGCGTGAAGACAGACTAACTCTGCCCGTCAGGATGGCAGATGAAGGAGCATTCATCCCCCGAGATGACCCATTGGCATCCTATCTCGATATAGAAGCCGTAGTTGCCGCTGCCAAAGAGGTTGGAGCAGATGCTGTACACCCTGGATATGGATTCCTAGCCGAGAATGCTACTTTAGCGGAGAGACTCGCCGAGGAAGGAATCGTATTCATTGGACCTAGCCCGGAAGTTCTCAGATTATTGGGTGACAAAATCTCGGCAAGACATGCGATGGTCAAGGCCGGACTTCCTGTGGCCAAAGGTTCGGGTCAGCCAATCTCAGACGAGACAGAAGCCCTCAGTATGGCCAAAGAGATCGGCTACCCGGTGATGATCAAAGCAGCCGCCGGAGGAGGCGGCATTGGAATGCAAGTAGTGAACTCAGGAGATGAGTTTGAATCTGCTCTAAGATTGTGCCAAGGTAGAGCCCTCTCTGCTTTCGGGGACGATAGAGTATTCGTTGAGAAGTTCATTGAAGGTGCCCAACATATCGAATTTCAGGTTCTAGGAGATGGAAACAAAGCAGTCCACTTCGGAGAGAGATTCTGCTCTATTCAGAGACGTCACCAGAAGATAATCGAGGAAGGCCCATGGCTCTCAGAAGAAGTTCGCGCAGAGCTTGGAGCCAAAGTAGTGGCCGGAGCAGAGGCCGTAGGATACAAGGGTCTGGCGACCTTTGAGTTTCTTCGAGATTCAAATGGAGAATTCTACTTCCTTGAGGTGAATCCACGAGTGCAAGTAGAGCACACCGTTACTGAGATGATTGCCGGGGTTGACTTGGTTTCTTTAGGAATCAAGGTAGCAGCAGGAGAAACACTACCTATCTCACAATCAGATATTCAAATCTCAGGACATGCCATTCAGACTAGAATTAACGCAGAGGATCCATTCACACTCAAACCATCTCCTGGCAGAATCTGGGAATGTCATTGGCCAGGAGGACCAGGAGTCCGAGTCGACACACACTCTCACACGGGATATGACATGCCACCTTCATTCGACTCTTTACTAGCGAAACTCATCGTTTGGGCACCTAATCGTGAGGAAGCGATAGCCAAGATGGATGCCGCTCTAGCAGAGACAATAATCATTGGAGTGGACACTCTAATTCCTCTTCACAGAGCAATAATGAGTGAGCCTGACTTCCGTAACGGAAATATCACCATTGCTTATCTAGATGAGCACCCGGGTATACTTGATGGGGTGTAAATGTTGAAACTCGTAATTCTAGGGAGTATAGGACTCGATGATATCGAGACCCCGGTTGACAGCGGCTCGGACCTACTAGGAGGGGCCGCCGCACACGCTGGAATCGCTGCAGGGTTCCATCTTCCGGTGACTCCTCAATCGTCACCAGAGATAGGACTGGTCAGTGCTGTAGGTACTGACTTTCCATCCGATGCACAGACAACTTTAGAGAACTCAGGTCTGAATCTAGCAGGAGTCATCCGCAAGGATGGAAGCACATTTCGATGGTCGGGCCGATATGAGGGCTCTATGGACGATGTAACTACAATCTCTACTGAAGTAAATGTCCTCGAAGACCATATTCCTGCGATTCCGGCATCTTGGAAGAATCCGGAAGTCCTATTCTGCGCAAACACACACCCTCGTTCTCAAGTGGCGGTACTTGACCAGTGTCCGGGAGCAGTAATTACTGCACTCGACTCATTCATGCTATGGATTGAAACAGAATTCGAACTTCTCTCCGAGGCACTTCGTAAGGTGGACCTAGCCATCCTCAATGAAGAGGAGGTCTGTGCCATTGCCGGAGATGATTTAGTTCACAATGCGGCAGCCAAGATTTCCTCAGGAGAGGCCCTGTATGGGGGCATAGCAGCAGGCCCTGGGCCCAGAGGGGTAATCGTCAAGAGGGGCAGAAGCGGTTCGGTTGCTTACCTCGATTGTGGCATCATCACTCTACCGGCATATCCAACAGATGAATTGGTTGATCCAACTGGGGCAGGCGACAGTTTTGCTGGAGGCCTATTATCCAATATTGCTGGCCGCAAGGGAGCTCTGAACCAACGCGACACCATGCGCGATGCACTTCTGCACGCGACTGTAACCGCATCATTCTCTGTTGAAGGATTAGGAGTGTCAGGCGTTAGTAATCTCGAACGAGGACGCTACCACGCCAGAGTCGACAAGTATCGCCGCATGGTCGGACTGTAATCACTCAAGCCGCTTGATTCCAGGTAAAGGATGAGGATCACTCTTCGAAGAAGTCCTCCTTAGTTGTGAGAATCTCAACCCCCTCTCTTCACTAATTCCGGAATTAACAGATTCCCTGTTTTCGCCGGTGGAAACCCTCCTAACCACACCATCGAGTGCTTCTTTGGCAGAGTGCGGTTGATTGCCCCTAGTTTCCCGATTCATGATATCCGCTTGATGATCTTGATCACTTCGCAGTCTGATATGTTGAGATGATTGGAAGTGGGCCTCGGAAACTTCGACCGTAGCATCAGTGTCTCCATATTCGGAAGCATAAGTCTCAGAGCGGTTCTGAACTCTGTGTCCAGGGCCTATCAAAGCACCAATCCAACCCATTCTCTGTTTAGATGCTCTTCTTCTTCGACTGGAGTTTACTCTTCCACTACCCATCGAACTGACGATTCGAGAAACTCCTGGGAATTCATTCAGACTGGCCGAATCAATTGCCTGAGCACTACTCTTTCCATCAGTCAGTAAAGCCTGCTTCGCTCTTGCCTGCCTGACCACTCCGGGTTTACATTCTTCTCTTACTGCACTATGGTTAGGAGCAGGAAGTGAGCGAGCCATGAATGGTCCGACTTCTCCCAATTGGCCTTGAGCTCGCTTAATCATCTCTGAACTAGACGGACCTCTAGTTTCGATATTATGGTCTACAGCGCCAATGTAATTTTGTGTGATTGGATAATCTTGGGCTGGAGTCACGGACTCGCTGGGCGGCGAGGTAGTTGGAGGCGAGTAGGACGATGCTGAATCAACATCGAACATTCCACCCTCTCCGAACATGTCCATTCCTACGACAGCCTCATCGAGGGCCGAATCGATTCTAGATTCTCCTACTGGCTTCTCCTCATACCATGATGGCGACTCCTCTCTGCCCCATGCTCTGGAATAAGCATCCCCTCCTGATTCAGAAACAGGGTCATCGAACATCATCATAGGTGATGGTTCTTCAGTTGGAGGCGGACTGGCAAAGAGATTGTTAGAGAAAGTTGGCATCGGTTCTGGCTCATCCACTGAAAGAAACCCTGCCAACGGAGATGACTCGGACTCAGAAGACACTGCTAGTAATGGTTCTTCTACAGGCCCAACCTCTTGGATTTCAGGTGCCTCTAGAAGTCCCTTCGGATCTAGGACTTCACCCATAGCATCCCGGAGAGCCGGGTATGAGGGTAATTCCACATCTATATGCTCCAAACCAGTTCTGGCCTCTTCTATTGTAGAGCCGCGGCCGACCCGGTCGACCATCATGCATAGTTTGAGCAGAACTCCTTCTGTGCCAGCGATGATATGCCTGTCACCAGCTTCTGTTTCTATTGCCAAGACGGAGGTCCTTGACAAGACATACCCCAAGAGAGTCAATGAACCAGCAGCAGTTGCAACTAGGGCGTAAGGAGGAAGCAGAACTTTGAGTCCAAGATAGATTGCCATTAGACTCAGTGGAACTGACCCGGAAGGGAATAATGGGACCTTCATGTGTCGCATTCTAGAGATCGATCCGAGTGAAAGTCTGATGCCGTGACCATCGTATCGTTCTAGAGTCAGCTGACGCCGTGTTAGAACAGCGACAAACTTCCCTCCAGACCCGACCAAACTCAGATTGCCGAACAGTTCCGACCTCTCTTCATCCTGGCCGGGCGTTAGCCCGACAGAGTACATCCCAAACGCACCAGCGACTCTGATTGGCTATAACTGCTCGGGATATTGAGCGCTTGGCCGAACCGCTTACGCGCACGCGAGAGAACAGCCACAGGCTTGAGAATCTGATATTATCAGAAAACAGAGGGCCTATCCCATTGCTTTTCGTGCCATACTGGCTCGATTCCACAGTTCCTTTTCCTCATCAGTTGTCGGAGTGAATTGTGGGATAGCGACTGGACGCTTATTGGAGTCTACAGCTACCATGAAAAAGAAGCCAGAACAGATCTCTTCGCCCTCCCATTCAGAGCGCGATAGCCGGCATGAAATAACATGCACTCCCGCAGTGCGAGGAGAAGTCCAGACTACCTTCGAAGTAGTCCTGATAATATCTCCTTGGTAGGCCGGTCGGCGAAACTTGAGGGCATCTACTGATACAGTTACAAACTCCTTGTGAGCGAACTTACTGGAGACCATGCCTGCCGCAGTATCCATTATCGACATCAAACGTCCACCGTACAGAGTATCCATCGAGTTTGTATCTCCAGGGAATACTTCGTTCAGCAGTACAACTGGATCGAGAGAGTGAGGCTCAGACATTACTATCGATATGCCTCGAGAGCCCATCCCCCTTCAACCCTACATACGCACAATCAGCGTAGAAACAGTTCTTCGACCGTTGTATTCAATCGAAAGCGACCCCTCGCAGGCCTCATGATCAATGGCGAGTTACGTTGGGAAACCGTGGTTCTAGAGGACCCGATGGGTGGCCGAATTGTACTATGGCCACACCTGCCATGTGTTCGAATGCCGTCTTCATTGAGGTATCGAGGCAGATGGGAAGGTCTCGCTTTGTTATTCAGCCTCAGCGACTTGAGCGAATGGAGGCAAGATGAGAAGCAGGACAAGGAAAGTCCAGGTGTTCACATCGATGCTGCAATTGCCTCAGGTACAGTTCTCGGTAGGCTGATGAAGGATCTGAAGGAGTACAATGTTGACGGCCCCAAGATTCCCGACCCGGAGCAACTCAGACTTCTCCTACATGCAGACAATGCCAGAGGAGGTATGCCGATTTACGCAATCGAACCTGATTTGGACGATACCGATTGGATCGAATGGTTGGAGAGTAGCGCCGATAAGCAGGCTAGTATGTCCAATCTTCTATCCACTTTGACTACATCTAGGAGATGGAAGCAGAACAGGACTAGCGCTATTTCCAAAGTGACTAGGAACGATTCTGTAGATGCAGATTTGGGAGCAGCTGCAGCATCCTGTGCTGCTTGGTGGGTGGAGGAGCAGGGTGCTCTAACCGAGGAACTACTATCGCAGAGAAATACCCGATTTGCAGCAAGGTTACGAGGCTCTCTTGCCGATTTAATCAACAGCAGGGTTGATGATGCGGAAGCATCTGAATGCACCCTACTGGTACCGGTCCACCAAGCATGGCTGCCCTCTCTGGAGGCAGCAGTCGTGGCTTGGCCGGACCCTGAGCCAGTGAGTATGGAGGTGCGATAATGGAGTATTCCGGAATTTCAGTAAGTGTTGAGACACAGACCTTTAGATTCATTCCCTCCACTCCAATTTCACATCAAGAGGCGGTTTCATTAGCCGGAGGATCAGCTAGCGGCGCGTATGTTGTAATCAGCCATGAGGAACCTAGGGCTACCTTCGTTGTCGAGCCCAACGGCTCAGTTTTGGTGCATGGAATTGCTAGAGCCGAAGTAGCTAGACTTGCAGTCCAAGAATTACTTCTTACTATGGGAATGTCGGATGACAACATCGGGATGGAATCCGGTGAGATGCTGATTAGATTCTCAATCGGAAGGGCTGTGTTGATGCCTCTGGCCGCTGATAGATTTGAAGGAATAGAGATGGATTCTAGACTAGGCGCGCTTAGAATAGATGCCTCCTTGCATAATTCACAAATTCTAATGTTCAACAATGGCCATGGAGTCGTCCTAGGCCAGACCTCGAAGAAGATCGCCGAGATGGCCGTTCGCCATTGGGCCAAACTCCTAGACGAAGAGGGAGCACTGGCCTGAGATGATCATTGACGGCAAGTGGACCGGACCAATTGTAGACCAGCATATACACCTAGACCGCTCAGGCCATTTTCTTTCCGCAGCCGAGGAGTTCTCTCTAGCTGGAGGTACTGGGATGATGCTTGTTCACAAGCCCGCAATTCGCGGAAATTTACCTACAGACTTAGACGGGTATCGTTCAGCCTATGCGGATACGCTTTCGATGGCCGAAGAAGTCAGGAGTTCTGTTGGCCTCGAGGTCGGAGTTGTACTCGGCCCCCATCCGGTAGTATGGGAGCGTCAGATTGAATCACTCGGACATGAAAAATCAACTGAATTACATCTCGAAGCCGTAGGTCTTGCACTCGAACATATAGAAGCAGGAGAAGCCAACTGCCTAGGTGAGGTCGGACGCCCACACTATCCTGTGGATGATGATACTTGGGCATCAGCCACCGACTTACTGCTTGAGATAATGAGCATGGCATCTTCTAGTAAATGCTCTATTCAACTTCATGTCGAAAGTAATGGAGAGGCAACTTGTAGGGAGCTTGCAGGAATGTGTGACAAGACAGGATTACCTCGCGAGCGTGCAATCAGACATTATGCTCCGCCCGATGTTAGTGTCGAATTCACCCATGGTATGGCTGCAACTGTAAGCGTCGGTCAAGGCAGCATCGAGGGTCTAGCCAGCACCGCTAGTTTGCATTCATCTCCTTGGGGGATGGAGACTGACTTCTTAGATGACTCAGACAGGCCGGGCGCAGTTCTAGGTCCGAAGACAATACCCAAGCGAACAAATGAGCTCTGTTCGGCATTGCTTCAAGAGGGCTGGGAAGACGACGATGTAACCCGTCTAATGAACTCAATTCACAGAGATTGGCCAGAGAGTCTGTACTCCAAAACTTAGGCCTTTGACTCCAGCCTCTGATCCGGGAGTATGAACAACAACCCGCCAATAGCAAACAGGAACAAAGTCAGGGCAAAGCCTTGGAATTCTCCAAGTGGGACTTCATATCCAATACCAGAAAGACCCATTCTCCATAACGGCCCATTAATCGGCATGAATAGTAGCATTAGGGCAACGCCCAACTTCTGCCTTGCTCGCATAGCATCCCTATTGCACTCGCATAGATGAACCGAACGCATACCTAATCTGGTGCGCCCGCCGGGATTCGAACCCAGGATATGAGGTTGGAAACCTCAGGTGATAACCAGACTTCACTACAGGCGCGGTACATCTGCGAACACAAACCTCCACTAAACCGATTCGGTTCGAAAATCTATCAAGTGAAGCATTCAAACGCACCCCTCCTCACGGAGGGGCGTGTCTTCCGACAACAACCAAGTCGATGCTAGCAAAGCGATTAGCAGAGACGCTTCAGACACAGTCGATGACAAACAAGTCGTAGGCCGTAAGATTTGGCGAATTGTCCCTTATGTCAAGCGTTACTGGAGGCGTGCCTTGGGAGGTTTAGTGTCCAACGGAGCGGCCAGAGCCTTCGATCTTATTCCATTCATCGCCATCGGCATGGCAGCCGATTACTATCAGAGTGGCACTTACACAAGTTCGCTAATCGAGTCGTTCGTCAATTCGAGTAATCTACCTTCTCCTGAGATTGGTTTCGGCGTATTAATTTTGATTTCATTCATCGGATTAGCTGTTTTCCAAGGAATCAGCGAATTCCTTTGGCAGTCTACAGCCTACAAAGTCCAACACGACATCAGAATGGATGCTACTGCCAGTTTGATGGCGATGGAAGCATCTTACTTCGAGACTAGACAGACTGGTAATCTGATGGCTGTTCTGTCTGCGGATGTAGCCCAACTGGAGGACATTGTTTCGGACTCATCTACTTCGATGATTCGTATCCTAATCACATTTGCAACGGCCTTTACGATAATGATCTGGATGTCACCCACTCTTGCACTAATCTTGGGAATTCCACTTCTCCTTGTGATTCCAATGGTCGTGTGGTTCTCTACCAGAGTCCAGCGAAGGTACCGCAAGCAGAGAGAAAGCACAGGGGGAATAGTCTCTATTCTCGAGAATGTGCTTTCTGGAATTGTTACAGTTCAGGCTTACAATGCTAGCAGTTTCGAACTTTCCAGAGTCGAAAGCGAGAGTGGAGAATATAGGGATCAGGCCATTCATGCAGCCAATTTGAGAAACAGATTCATTCCTGGGATATATGTTGTCGCTGGCTTATCTTTCGCCTTACTAGTTTCTGCCGGCGGATGGTTAATGGAGTCAGGCGAGATTACTGTGGGACAGTTCGTCACATTCTTACTAATCTCAACTCGAATGACGATGCCGATGTTCATCCTTGGAATGCTTCTGAATCAACTACAGCGAGGCGAGGCTGCATCGAAGAGAGTTTTCGCGATTATCGACCTCGAGCCCACGATATTTGACAGAGAGGACGCCATGCCATTGGAGAAACCAATCACATCAATCACATTCGACAATGTGTCCTTCGCTTACCCAACATCGGAAAACAATGTTCTCAACGGAATAAATCTCTCAGTATCTTCTGGAGAATTCCTTGGAGTCATGGGCCACACAGGCGCGGGCAAGAGTACCATTCTGAAACTCGTAGAGAGATTCTATGAGCCTCAGCAAGGGACTGTCAAAATCAATGGTATTGACATCAATGAATACGCGATTGAGACTGTCAGGGAGAGAATAGGCTTCGTCAGTCAAGACCCATTCATGTTCTACGGAGATATCAGGTCTAATGTCGCCTACGCTAGAGAGGCTACTGATGATGAGATTCAGAAGTCCCTAGAGATTGCTGGGGCATGGGAATTCGTCTCCCAATTATCAGACGGAATCAATACCATGGTCGGAGATAGAGGGGTGATGCTATCCGGAGGTCAGCGTGCTAGAATAGCACTCGCTAGAGCATTGCTCAAGGATCCCGACTTACTAGTTCTAGACGAAGCATCTGCTGCACTGGATGCAGAGACAGAGAAGAGAATCCAGATGTCTCTCTTCGGAGGTTCCAACGGCGACTCAAATAGGATCACAATCGCCGTCGCGCACCGCCTAGCTACAATCAGAAACGCAGACGAAATTGTCGCGATGGTAGATGGAGCAATTGTCGAGCGAGGACCTCATTCAGAACTTCTTGAGAACGACAATGTGTACGCGTCGCAGTGGTCGATTCAAACAGGCGAACTCGGCGCTTCCGAAGCCTAAATGACTCTATTTCTATCGTCAATCTGTAAGCCCGGATTACCGGTGAAAATCCTCCACCAGCCTCGTAATACTCCGATTCCATAGCTCCAGTGCAGAGTGAATATTACAATCGGAGAGAGGAATATGGTAGTCAGATTACGATTCGGCGAGTTACCTGCAGCAGAGCCATACCAAGCGATCAGATTGTACATGACAATCAGCCATGGAAGGGCCAGAACAAACAATCTCTCTATTCCGAGTTCCAGAGTGCTTAGAGAGAAGTCCCACCATGGCGAGGCTAGCCCACCGTTTTCTGAACCCCAATAGAATGCAGCGAAGGCTGCTATCACAATCGGAGGGAATAATGCCACCATCACATGACTCCAAGAGCGCAAATCGGAATGCTGGTTACTAGCCAGAGTTCTGACTAATCCGTAATTCGAAATCTGTTTTCTTACTCGCGAGAGATTCCTTCTGCGATGCCACATTATTGCCGTTTTATCAGTCCACAAACGATGCCCCGCACTTCTGATACTGTGGTCTAGAAGCACATCCTCTGCACCAATGCTACCTTCTGGAAAGCCACCCACTTCTTCGAGCACTGAGCGCCTGTATGCAGAGTTGACTCCCGGCAACTGCTCGACCTCTTCCAGCTCCGAAGCTCCAATCTTACCGTAATTTGTTCCAGCGGTGAAAATACGACTGCAAAAACTCACATCGATGACCTGCTGTTGCAAGGTCGAATGGTCAGGAGGGCCAAAGTTAGGGCCACCGACTCCAGCGACTTCAGACCTCTCGAACCACCTACTCAGTCGAGAAACCCACTCTTCAGGAACAATCACATCGTCGTCTGTGAACATTACCAGCTCCGAATCGGTCGCTGCGAGTGCTACATTACAAGCGTCTGCGCGTGTTCTACAACCTTGGTCATCGATGAATCGAATTCCTCTAGATTCAGCCTGTTTTCGGCCGGAATCATTAGTCGGTCCAACTACAACCACCTCTAATGATCCAAAGTAGTCCTGTGATTGTAAACCATCCAGAGCAATGCCCAATTCGTCACTGTTTGAGACACTCGGAATAATGACGCAGACTGAACGACTCATGGTCCGCGGCGATAGTAGTACCTCAAGAGGTAATAGGTCAGTCGTTAGTTACTCTTGGTGCTAGGAAGTAAGTCCAACTGGCACCGCCATCATTGCTATTCCAATCCAGTCGCAGTGGAAACTTATCCTGGAATCTAACCTGGACATCGCTAGCCAGCCCCGAAGCCAGCTTTCGAGTGAGTGGATCTAGGAACTGTAGGCTGTAGGTACCTTGTGTTGGCGAAGGACATGTCAACTCACTAAGCTCTCCAGATTCAAAACTCACATTTACTCCCTCTCCAGCTTCAACAGTAACACTGACTCGCAACTCCTTACTATCGATGCTCAAATCGACCAATTCTCCGACGAATTTAGCAGCGCGAAGCGATCTACTCAACTTCTCAGCATCTATGGTGGCGCTGCAATTGAAGTCAAGGACTGGTAACTTAGGGTCGGACATAGAGTTAGTATCCAACCCTCTTAGAATACGGTGAACCTGACCCACTCTGACATTTACGGCCCCCACTGCATCGTCATAGTCAATCTCTACCAAATCTGACGGACCTGCAAGCGTTAACAAGTCTCGGAGCTTTCCTAATTCCAGGCCAATCTCAACTGGCTCACACTCGTATGTCTCGAAACAAGCATCAGAAATTGTAGCGGAAAGAAGCGCGACATGTGAACCATCCACTACATTGACAGTGAGTCCTTTCTCACCCCAACTCATCTTTGCCTCTTCAGTGAGGACAGAGAGGAGATCAACAATCTCTCTCATCAGTTGCGTGTTTGCTGTGACTCTTAGCATCATATCACCTCGTCTGTATTGCACTGTAGTATTGGAGGTCTTTCATCCTTCGTGGTTGGTATCTAAGGGTCTATTGGTACTCTCTGAACTTCTTCCCACAGTTCTTGCAGGTGCAGATTTTTGTTTCAGGCTCGTCTGAACTCCTAGTTTGCATCAGGACTACGAAAATCTCATTCTTATCGCACTCAGGACATCGAATATCTCCTACTCTGAGCACTCCCTTGCCCTCTTCCTCTTCCACAACTTCGGTTAGATGCTTCAGAGATTTCTCCGAGCCCGATGCTGTAGCGTTGGCAAGATCGATGGTCTCTCCAGTCATTGGATCAGTGAATGTGCCGCCCTTTCCATCGTCGCCGCTCAAAGGACCCTCGTAACCACATTTGTAGTTAGGACACTTGATGCATCCAGATGCATCTGGATACGACAACGCCCCACATTCAGGACAAAACATCTCTCTCAAACCCTAGTCGGGACTCAACCAACCGAACAGGGACAAACCAACCGTCTATTCAACTATTCTGTGAAATGACTCTCCCTAAGCATCACAGAAGCGATTGGAACCGCACCGTTCAAGCCTCACAGCACTGCCCGGCATATGTGAGGTTACATTACGATTGGAGGATGGCCCGCGTGGTCGACGCCGATGCAAACATCGTCGATGAGATTTCATGGACTTCAAAACATTCTGTCGGAGCACTAACCGATAGACTGGAGGAACTTCAGTCAGGAACCCTGAGTCCAGAGGCCAAAACTCTCGCAGAAAGATTCCCGGACGCGCGTCCAGACAGTATGGCCGCACTCGCGGATCCCGAATGGCCCGACTTGAGTGAAGATGAACATTCTATGCTTTCCGCGGCCTCAGCCAGATTGGCGAAGCGAGGAGTTGCAAACTCTGCTGCTGACCCAGACCGCAGACTCGACATGCTTTCGGGTGCGACTAGCGAACTCCGAGCTGCATGGGGAACTAGTGAGGCCAGATGCGTCGAGTGGGCAGGCCTTTTCCTTCCAGATGCTGATTTGGATGTACAGAGGGAACAGATTCCAGCAGCTATTGCTGATGCGGAATCGATCGATTCGGCTGCTACAACTCTAGGTTTGCAAGCTCCAGAACATTCTCCTGGCGAACAGGAATGGGTCGCCTTGCGCGCCCATGCGAGAGGAGTAATAGAATTGGCTGAGAGATTAAACTCGGCTGAACAGGCAACTCGGTCACTCGCACAGCAATATGTGCCCACACTGAGTCTACTCGTAGGCCCTCTTGGAGCAGCCAAGATGGTGACTCTTGCCAGAGGCCGAGAGAGATTGGCCCGTATGCCCAGCGGTAGTTTACAGGTACTGGGAGCCAGTGGGGCCATGGCTGCACACAGGAGAGGAGCGCCACCACCAAAGCACTCCCCAATTCTTTTCTCACTACCACAGGTCTCAAAGTCGCCTAGATGGGTCCGTGGCAAGATTGCCCGCTATCTTGCTGGAAAGTGTTCAATCGCAGTAAGGGTAGACCACTTCAATGGAGAGCCTTGGGGGGACGAGCAGATCGACGAGATAAACAAAGAATGTCAGAACATCAAGGACAGGTTCCCAAAACCCCCTAAGAGGAGGTAAGAATGAGCCGCAAGCCAGCGAAACTTGCATGGGGCGTGCGTCGCGAAGGTCGCTCTCTATGGACAAGGAATGCAGTCAGAGGAGTCTCTCTAAGGGGAGAGCGCAGGAAGACGGATTCGAGAATAGAATGGAGGGCATGGGCAGCATCAAAATCGAAAGTAGCTGCTGCTTTATTGAGGACCTCAAACAACCCCTCAGAATTGCTACCAGAAACTGGCTCTACATGCTTGTACCTAGGTGCATCTTATGGCTCAACTGTAAGTCATATTCACGACCATGTCTGTGGTTCGGGAAACCATCACGGAGGACAAGTTGTAGCAGTAGAGATTTCTCCGCGTGCGATGAGAGAGCTATCTACACTCGCTGCCAGCAGGCCAGGATTAGTCCCAGTTCTTGCTGATGCCCGAGTGCCAAGTCAGGTTGTACCATTCATGCGCGGTAAGGCAGATTGGATGCACCAAGATTTGAGCATTGCAGATCAGGCCCAGTCTTTCGTAAATATGGCTCAGGCCTTCCTTAGAACAGGAGGCACCGGTCTACTATCTTTGAAAGCGGCTAGTGAGAGGTCGTCACAAGGAGATGATGACAGCAGATTTGCTATGGCCGAGCAAATTCTAGAAGATTCCGAACTCAGATTAATTGAGAGAATTGACCTAACTGGATTGGAAGAACAGCATGTTCTTTTCCATGTCAAGGGCTAACATATTCTCTAGAAAAATGCTAATCCACCAAGTGCTGCTCCGCCACCGACGATTAATATCCCATATCCAATCAGTGAGAGGTAGTTCAGAACTAGTCCAATAATCGCCTCATTGCGCCTGAGTCCACCTAGGTTGTTGGCGTCCCTGAGTCCCAGATGACCTAACACAATTCCGACAATCATGGTTATCGGTGCAAGACAGGCAGTAAAGCAAAGGAACGGAGACGAGATATGGCATACCCAAGTCGTTATTCCCAATATTAAGCTGATAGTGGCATTATCGTTATTCTGAGGGATTGGGACCATGGGGCTCACGAATGCTCCGGCATTTGCAGGTGCATTCGTATAGGGATCGAACTCCTGCTTATCGTCACCAGTTGATGGACTGCCATCGAATACCGGGCCGCTTTGTGAGTCCTCCATGTTTGTACACATTCGCATTCGGATTTAACATCTACCAAGAGTCAGTATCATGGAGTCGGACCTTCTCAGGTAGACATGCCCGAGTTGCCCGAGGTCGAGACCGTTAGGCGCGGATTGGAGAGACATCTGCTAGGCCGGACCATTGAGCGAGTAGAACTCAGAAGGCCGGATCTTAGATTTCCATTTCCACCAGGATTTGAGAGAATGCTCTCAGGTAGAATCGTGGAGAATCTCGACAGACGGGCAAAGTATCTGCTGACAAGACTTAGTGGAGGTGTGACATGGATGTGCCATCTAGGAATGACAGGTCGATGGACATTGCTCGATGCTAATAGCACCGAGGCAGATGATGGACCTCATGACTGGGTAGTATTGCATCTCGATGACGGCGGTAAAGCAGTGTTTACTGATCATCGAAGGTTCGGTTTCATGGATGCATTCGAAACCGACAAACAGAATCAGAACAAGTTCCTATCCAAACTCGGTCCAGAACCTACTCCAGATTACCTGACTCCAATGGATCTTGCTGATGCACTTAGGGGACGCAAAACTCCGATGAAGTCTGCATTGCTAGATCAATCCACAGTGGCCGGTCTTGGGAATATTTACGTCTGTGAGATTCTATTCAGATCTGGAGTCTCGCCAAAGAGAAGCGCATCTTCTGTAGCCGGCAAGTCAGGAGTCACAAAGCGAGTAGAGAGAGTTACTGCAGCAACTCATGATGTCATTACTGAGGCAATCGATGCCGGTGGCTCGACCATCAGTGATTTCGTCAATGTAGAGGGCGACTTGGGTTACTTCAGCCACTCCTTCCAAGTCTATGGAAGAGAAGGAGAGGCATGCGTAGTTGAGGGCTGCAACTCAACTATCAGACGTATTGTGCAGTCAGGAAGATCGACCTTCTATTGTCCGAAATGTCAACATTAGTAAGTCAAATTTATAGGCCACCAAAACTGAGACTTTACTCCGCATTTAGGATTCGGATTCTTTCGGTGAAATATACACTCGTAATGAGTGTTCACTCGTTCAGACACGAATCTAGAATTGTTTGAAATGAATATTTGGAGGAGAAATAAATGAGCATTAGTACAACTAACAGAGATACATGGTCACTCACTTTATTGAGAGACGGAAAGGACGCGCAAACAAATGAAATCGAACTAGCGAAATTCCGTTACGGCAGACATTCGGAAGAGCTGGAAGGGTCTTCCCCACTCATCATTCCTGATGCTTTAATCACACTGCTTCGACATTCCGAAATTGAGTCAGAAGCTGTTGAGTCTGGATTTATTGTTGAAATGTCCACGGTGAAAATGACTCATTTTGATTGGGCTCCATTTACATTAGTAACTAACTCTACATTCTCATTTTCCGGAGAATGGGGATTTAGGAGGCCTCGAGGTTTGTATGTTGGACCATTCCATGGATGTTCCTTCGAGATTGTGAATTGTAGTTCACCTTGCAATCCTAAGAGTCTACCAGAAACTATCTGGATAAGAGTGGATGAACTCCCTATTCATACAGTCGCATGGGCTGTAAATAATTCCATTTTCGAAGAAGAATCACCGAGGCAGATGACACTTCTTCCATGGACCAGCGAAATAATCTCAACTGAGCCTAGATTTTGTCGAAACGAATTGGCACTACCCGGGCCTTCGGACAAAATCCATCATTTTCTGAGCTAATCGTTGATTTCAGCAAATCTTTCACTGCTTCACCTTAGCATTAGAGCCGCTTTGACAATAATGAGTTGTAACCTAATGGGTAGAATTCTTCCCAATAGAGGAATCCACCAATTTACAAATCCAGGAATTGCTTCCCTTCGTCCATTCATCATAGCCCTAACAGCAATCTTGGCCACCTTATCAACGCGCATCGCACTCCACAGCTCGACACCTGTCAGTTTCATCCCTGAAACCTCTTGGAAACCAGTCTGAACATATCCGGGGCAAAGTGCAGTAACCGAAACCCCAGTCCCCTTCAATTCAGAACTCATCGCACGTGACAGAGAGAGAACATACGACTTGCTAGCACAATAGACAGCCATTCCTGGTCCGGGCTGGAAAGCAGCAATTGAGGCTACATTCAGTATCTTCCCACTTCCTTGACTCTTCATCTTGGCAGAATAATGGTGCCCCAAGGCAGTTAATGCCCTGATATTGACATCTACAATTCCCAACAATTTATCAGAATCTTGTTCCGTCATTTTGCCATATAATCCGTATCCAGCATTGTTTACCAGTATGTCCACATTCTCATTCAATTGGATTAGCCTATCGACCTCTGTAGGAATTGAGAGATCTGCTGTGATAACTTGAACTTCGGTAAAATCACCCAATTCCTCAGCCAGAGAATTGAGCAGATTCTCACGCCTTCCAGTAATTATCAGACGATCTACTTTGGTTGCTAGAATCTTGGCCATCTCTAGCCCAATACCACTGGATGCACCAGTGACGAGTGCTACTGACATTCAACAGCCTCATCACATGTTTCGGCGGAACTTTCCACCAGTCTCAAACAGGGCCTGTGTGACTTGTCCAACCGTACAATAATCCACTATGTCCATCATAACCTCAAACAGGTTTCCACCCTCGCGAGCGACCTGCTTCAGTCTAGCAAGACCAGCCTCGGCCTCAGCCGAATGAGCCTCTTTGAATTCCTTGTTACGGCCGATTACCATATGACGCTCAGACTCATCTGAACGAGTCACATCGACATCGAAGTCGTCAGACGACATTACCGCGGAACCTTCGTCGATGTAGGTATTTACGCCCACTATAGGCAACTCTCCTGAGTGCTTGCGCTGCTCATACACCATCGACTCATCTTGGATACGGTTACGCTGGTAGTTGACCTCTAATGAGCCTAGTACTCCTCCTCGCGCATGCATCTCCTCGAAGATTCTCAGAACCCTCTCCTCCACATTGTCGGTCAACCACTCGGCAAAGAATGAGCCCTGTAGTGGATTCTCGTTCTGAAGCCAACCATACTCCTTAGACAAAATCAGTTGGATTGCAACAGCGTCCCTGACAGTATCTTCAGTTGGTGTTCCGAAAGCCTCGTCACGACTGTTTGTATGTAGTGAGTTTGCGTTGTCAGCGAGAGCGTAAAGGGCTTGCAAGGTTGTTCGGTAATCATTCCAAGTAAACTCCTGAGAGTGCAGGCTTCGCCCACTTCCCTGAATATGGTACTTGAGTTTCTGACCTCGGTCTCCGACACCATACAAATCGCGCATAGCGATGGCCCAGATTCTTCTACTAACTCGACCAATCACACCGTATTCTGGGTCCATGCCGTTTGAGAAGAACCAACTGAAGTTACGCAGGAATTTGTCGGCATTGAGGCCACGCGCCTTGAACAACTCGACATAGGTCAAACCGTTGGAGAGAGTGAGAGCAGCCTGGCTGATTGGATTCGCCCCTGCCTCGTCAATATGGTAGCCAGAGATTGAGACGAAGTAGTGGTTACGGACATCATTATCCACATAGAATTCAGCCACATCTCCCATCATTCTCAGAGCAGTATCAAGATTGAACACTAGAGTGTTTTGGCCCATAGCTTCCTTGAGCTGGTCCGCTTGTACAGTGCCTCGCACAGTGCTTAGTGTTCTAGTCTTGATTTCGGCATGCTCATCTTCAGTCGGATCCCTACCATTCTCTTCTACGAACTTGGCTACTTGCTGGCGGATTGCAACTGTAAAGAATGCAGCAAGGTGCCACCAGTAATTGCCATTTATTGTCTTAGATACTGATGTATTAGGTGCGCACAAATCGAAACCTTCGAACAACTTCTCCATCTCATCTACAGTACTGATTGATACTCCTGATTCACACACCTTACCGAAGATATCGAGCCTTTCTACTGGGTCATGTCCGTAAAGACTGGGCGAATCAAAAGCGACCGATAGTCGGTTGAACGGTTGATCCCTGGAAAGGAAGTGGTAGCGCTTGTTAGTACGCTCAGCGCTCCCCTCGCCAGCAAACATCCTGACCGGAAGCTCGTCTGCTCGCTTGAATGGGAATACACCACCAGTGTAAGGGAATAATCCGGGCGCATTTTCTCTCCGAATCCATTCAAGCCTGTCTCCCCAATCCTCGGTATCTGGTAGTGCAACCCGAGGTAAATCCAAGCCAGATAGGGTGGTCCTAGTTGTTTCAACAGGAATCTCCTTTCCTCTGACTGTATAACTCGCTTCTCCGGATCTGTAGGCGGCCGCCCTTGCTTCGAAATCCCCGAGAGCCTGCCAAGCCTCCTCTGCAACTTCTGCTCTGACGCCTGCGGCCTCCTCAGCCAAATCATCTGCAGCCGTATCCTTACCGCTCGATCGCATTTGTTCGGCCGAAGCCTCTAGTTGCTGAACAAGTCTAACTCGACGAACAGTCTCATCGGTTCTCTGATGGTAACTACGGACAGAAGAAGCGACTTCTGCCAGGTAACCCTGCCTTTCTGAAGGAATAGGGTTTGAGCGGTGTGGCAGACCATCCTTGCCAATTCTAGCTGGAGCCGCATAGAAGTCGGCGCCGAGTTTTTCACTAAGGATGCCCGACAATCTCTCCCATAGCATGTCAACTCCGGCATCTGCGAACTGACTAGCAATTGTTGGAATCACAGGCAGAGTCGAATCATCTGCATCCCACAACTCCCGATTGCGCTTGAACTGCTTGCGAATCTCAGAGAGGGCCTCTTCGGAACCTCTCCGATCGAACTTGTTGAGCACAATGAGATCGGCTGCATCAAGCATCTCCAACTTCTCTAATTGGCTTGGAGCTCCATATTCGCGAGTTGTTACATACATCGAGACATCAGCGACCTCGGTAATCGCATCATCACCTTGCCCGATTCCACTAGTCTCTACGAATACCAAATCGAATCCAACTGCCTGACAGACCTGAACTGCCCTGTCCACACAGTCAGCGATTTCTCGTCCGCTTTCTCTGCTAGCGAATGAGCGCATGAACAGGTTCTCATCAGAGAGTGAATTCATCCTTATCCTATCGCCCAGAAGTGCCCCCCCAGTCCTCTTTCGCGTTGGATCAGTTGCAAGTAGAGCGATTTTCATTCCAGGATTATCTCTCTGAATTCTAAGCATAATCTCATCAGTCAGACTAGACTTACCGGCCCCTCCAGTTCCTGTCAGCCCTACTATAGGACAAACTTCCCCCTCAGGGCGTGAACGAACTCGCTGTAGAACAGCCGAGAAAGAATCCTCGTCACCGTTCTCTGCTAGTGTGAGTATTTTTGAGACAGAACCATGGTCATCAGCCGTTACGGGGTTAGCCAGAGAATCAAAGCGAGAAGAATCCAGCAAATCCGCATTCGATGCTCTTTCCATGGCATCCTGTACCATTCCGACAAGCCCTAGATTACGACCATCATCAGGCGAGTAGATTCGGGCAATATTCTTCTCATCTAGATGCTCTATCTCGTGAGGGAGTATTGTTCCACCACCGCCTCCGAATAGGAAAACATGGCCGAAACCAGAATCATCGAGAATTTCTCTCGTATGGGTGAACATCTCTACTGCTCCTCCTTGATACGAAGTTATCGCGACAGCGTGAGCGTCTTCCTGAATTGCCGCCCTCGCGACTTCATCCGCACCGCGGTCATGGCCTAGGTGAATTACCTCGCAGCCCTGACTCTGCAATATTCTACGGAAGATGCCAATTGCCACATCATGGCCATCAAAGATGGCCGCTGCGGTAACAACGCGAAGAGGCACACTGCTCTCCGACCGCTCACTACCCATGCTAATTGGGACAATGGGGGCACCCAAAAATGAGCCGCATGCAGTATAGAAGCCTCTCTCTACAGAAAAATCAGTATGTAATACTCGAAATTAAGACATCGCAGGGTCATAGTTCAAGACCCTATACTCATGTTCAGGTACGATGAGATTGAACTGTCCCAGAGATGGCTCGATTCTTGTTCTTCCAAGAGAATCAGGCCGCTCTACATTCAGTCGCCACGGCATCCATCACTGCGATGAGTGCTCAGGCATGCTACTCAATGCTGATGCTGCATCATCAACGATTTCGGAACAAAAACTCAACAAGATGCACGACGCCTTTGAAACCGGGGGCGACGAGATCAACCTCGACTGCCCATTTTGCGATTCACACATGAGAGTCAGGAAAATTGTATTCTCAAGAATCGATGGAACAGAGATGGATCCAATCGAAATTGATGGCTGCCCATCCTGCTCGTCTTTCTGGTTCGATGCAGGTGAGTTGCAGAAAATTTCGCCGCCAATTGTTGAGTATGATGCCAACAGAGAGGCGAACGCCCTCTCGATTGTCATGGAGATGCTAATGCATCTTCCATTCGTAATTCTTTGATTACAGATAGCCACTGTACAGTAGGCTCGCGAACACAAACATCAGGACACCCATCGCAGCATCTATCCTGCGTGCCTGGGCGCGTAGTTTCGAGACCCCATCTCCACTACTCAGCACCGTTGCAACAGTAACATACCAAGTGCCATCAATTCCCATACCAAGAAGTCCCATTCCGAACAGAGTTTCAGTACTGATATTCGCCTCAATGAAAGGGGCGTAAAGAGCGAGCATCCATGCCAGTATCTTGGGGTTGAGAAGAGCGATGGCGAAGCCCTGGACGAACCCCACCCGATCAGAAGGGCCGTGACCATCATCCGAAGACTCGTAAGGAGGACCCATAGAGGACTTCAGAAAACTGTAGCCTAGCCAAATCAGCAGAGCTATCCCTCCCCACTTCAGTATCAATTCAGTCGATTCATGCAGACTGAGTGCAGTAGCTATTCCAGCGGCTGCTAGAAATGCATAGATTCCAAATCCGATTCCGTGCCCAATTCCAGTCATTACGCCTTGACGGCGCCCTCCAACCATCGTGTTACGTAGAACTACTGCAAGACTAGGTCCGGGACTCATCGCACCGAGCATAAACACGGTGG
>Ga0310344_10000430_pt1 | contig 33262 bp, 28 predicted proteins | sample HC15DNA20200_MG_FD_203801 | JGI IMG/M metagenome (GOLD analysis project Ga0310344, IMG submission 203801) | Marine microbial communities from station ALOHA, North Pacific Subtropical Gyre - HC15-DNA-20-200_MG | ecosystem: Environmental > Aquatic > Marine > Oceanic | place: Pacific Ocean: North...
CTGACTACCGGCACCGCCGGGTCTACCACGGCCTCCGAAGCCTCCGCTCGGATTCCAGACACCGTCGAACGGACCGCCAATGACTGCGTTGCTCTGTGGCGGACTGGGTAATGCACCAGCCGTCGCCTGGCCGGGGGTAGTGACCTGCGGCATGTAGACAAACAGCCAGTCTTCGTACTTGTTCCGACCGTTGTAGAGTGCCATGGAGTTACCGGTGGCCGTGGTCGCGACCCCGATGATCCCATCACCGCCCCCCAGGCCTCGCGCCGCTTCGGTCATCGGCGCCCGCTCGCTGCGTGGGTTTACCGGTCCCTGCTGAACCCGGGTCACTCCAGGTTCCTGGATGCTTACCCCGGGTATGACCTCACGCACTTCACCGACGGCCGCGGTGACCGAGGTCGGATCGAGCAGTTGAAAATTGTCGCCGGTCATCGGGTCGAGGTAGGCACGTCGGAGAAACCGCTGTTCGACCAGGATCTCGACGCCGGTGGGGTAGGCGCCGGGGAACTGGCGTTGGTAGAGCTCGATGGCGCGCATGTACTGCTCGCCCCGGAAGATGAGTTCCGCCTCTTTCTCACGTTGGATGTAGGCCCGCCAAGAAGGGGTGAGCATTGACATGGTGATCCCCATGATGGCGATCGCCACCAGCATGCCAGCCATCGCATAGCCCCGCTCGCTCGCTAACTGCCGCCGCTGTTGTCGCTCGGGAGCCATGCCGGTAGCATCGATTCTAGAACCGATGGTACCACGCAGGCACACGTCCGTTCGTTGGCGGTTGTGCCTGGAGGGCATAGGGGCCTCGGCCCTTCTGCTGTTGTGATCTTGCTAGAAGGTGCCGCTGCTGGCGCCGACCTAGTTGGTGATTACGGTCGTATCCAGCCGGAGGATTTCGGCTATCAACGGGAACGCCGAGATTACAGCGACCCTAATCGAAAAGAGCGGAGCTGGCCCATAACGGGACCCTGGTGAGCTTTAACGTCGACCGGGTCACCGTCGACGACCGTGAGCTCTCGCTATGATCTCGACTTCGGCGACGGCAATACGACAAGTGGCAGTGCGAATTCGGTGCCGTAAACCTACATGGTGCCTGCTGTCGAAGACGCCAGGATCGTCACGATAGAAGTGGCGTTCAAAGCTCTTGATGGAGCCAGAGGTCAACGTAATCATCGATAAATAGGCGCTTGCACCTGCCGGGTCAGCGAGCCCCACCCTCTCGCTTTCAACCGCCGGTAGAGCCACGTCCCACTCAACAAGCTAGTGGCGAGCATCGGCAATGCGAGGATCGTGTCGTTAAGAAGCAGCGTGCCCACCCCGAACAACACGCCGTAGATCATCGCGACGCCGGTCACCCAGTCGATTAGCTGTCCGGCTATCGGGCCTGGGGTCGGGGCTCCGACTCGCCTGGCAAGAAAGGCCCAGCCGGGGCCCGGCGGCCGCGCCCGGCGGTAGAACGTTTCCAGTGTGTCGTCCGTTTCGGGCGCGGTCAGCGCGGTGACCGCGAGCCAGCAGACCGTCGTCCAGGCCACGATCACGAAAAGGGACTCGGGGAACGCCGCGCCGCCGCTGAGGCGGAGGACGAGGACGCCGACGAGGGGCGCCAGCATTGCGGTGATCTCGGACCAGGCGTTCACGCGCCACCAGTACCACCGGAGGATGAGGACCAGGCCTATGCCTGCTCCCGCCTCCAGCACGATTTCCCATGCCTGCCGAACGCTTTCGAGATGGAGCGTCACCCCAGCGCTGAGCGCCATGACCAGGAGGGTGGTGAGCCGGCCGATCAGCACGTAGTGCCTGTCAGGGGCGTGTGGCCGAAGAAATCGAGCATAGACGTCGTGTACCAAATACGACGTGCCCCAGTTGAGCTGGGTAGACATGGTCGACATGAACGCCGCGACGAACCCACCGAGGACGAGACCCCGCCAGCCCGCCGGAAGATGGTCGCGGATCAGGAGCGCATAACCCGATTCGGGGTCGGCGAGATCCGGGTAGAGAAGGAGTGTCGCAAGGGCGGCGAGGATCCAGGGCCACGGGCGAAGACAGTAGTGGGCCAGCGTGAACCAAAGCGTGGCGAGCATCGAGTGTCGCTCGTCCCGCGCAGCCATCATCCGCTGGGCCAGATAGCCGCCCCCGCCAGGCTCCTGTCCGGGATACCAGCTGGCCCACCATTGCACGCCCAGATAGGCGAGGAACGCGGCAAGTGAGAGCGCGGCGGTGTCGCCGACGCCCTGGTCGAGCGTGGGTAGGAAGCGGAGCGTTTCGTCCGGCAGTCGCGTTCGCAGTCCATCGAGGCCGCCGACGGCCGGGTCGGAGAGTGCGAAGGCCGCGATGGCGACGGCGCCAATCATGGCGAAGCCGAACTGGATAAGGTCGGTCAGGACGACGCCACGCAGACCGGACAGCGAGACGTAGACGCCGGTCAGGGCCAGGCCGGCCAGTACAGCGGTCAGACGGTCCCAGCCGAGGGTCACGTCCAGGATCTTGGCCATGGCCAGGTTGACCCACCCGATGATCATGCAGTTAACCGGGAGACCGAGGTAGAGCGCGCGCACTGCTCGCAGGATCGCGGCGTGTCGTCCGGAGTACCTGATCTCCACGAACGCCACGTCGGTGGGAATGCCGGCCCGTCGCCAGAGACGGGCGAAGAACAACACGCTCAGCATGCTGCCCAGGGCGCCGCTCCACCAGATCCAGTTGCCGGCGACGCCGTTCGCAGCCACGATGCCGGTCACGGCGAGCGGCGTGTCGGCGGCGAACGTCGTGGCCACCATGGAGGTTCCGGCCAGCCACCAGGGAAGCTGCCGTCCGGCAAGGAAATACTGCCCGAGGTTCTGTCCGGCTGTCGCCGCCGAGCGGGCGGCGATCACGAAAGGGAAGAGCAGGAAGACAGCAAGGATCGACCAATCGAGCGCGGTCAACACCATGGGATCACGTCAGTTCGGATGCGAGCCGTCGAGCTACGGCGTTGTGGATGGCGGGGCGCAGATCCAGGATGGCCTCGTTGGTGCGGGTAGGGTGGACGCGATTGGTCAGGAGCACGACGTAGAAGCCGGCGTCGGGGTCGATCCAGAGAGAGGTGCCGGTAAATCCCGTGTGCCCGATTGCAGAGGGAGAGAGACGATCGCCGCAGGAGGAGGTGGGAAGCATGGTGTCCCACCCCAGGGCGCGCGAGCTTCCGGGGACGGTAGTCCTGGTGACGAAGCGACGTACCGTATCTGGACTGCCCAGCGGCGTTGACCTGTTCATGGTTGCAAGCATGATCCGGGCGAAACGGCTAACGGCGGCCACCGTGCCGAACAGCCCAGTGTGCCCGGCGACGCCGTCGAGGGCCCACCCGTTCTCGTCGTGAACCTCACCCTGCAGGAGGCGTCCGCGCCACGGGTCGAGCTCGGTCGGTGCGATACGCGGGCGCCACGCCCGTGGTGGGCGGTAGCGGAGATCGCCGAGCTTGAGCTGCTCGGATAGCTCAGCCCACTGGCGATCGAGCGGCGTCGCGGCGACATCGCTCAGGATGAAACCGAGGAGGATGAAGCCCAAATCGCTGTAGATCGATTGAGAACCCGGCGCGTATTCGAGTGGGAGCGAGCAGATGGCCGCTTCAAATTCTGCGCGTCCTCGATGGTCGCGGAAGAAGGGAAGATGTGCGGTGAGACCACTGGCGTGCTCGAGCAGGTCAAGGAGGGTGACCGAGTCACGGTCATGTCCCCGCCAGGCGGGCAGATGGGCCGATACCTGGGCTGACAGCTCAAGCTGGCCCTGCTCGACGGCTCGCATGACGAGCGATGTGGTGGCGACGACCTTGGTCAGGGAGGCAAGATCGAAGATGGTCTCCAGGGTGGCAGCGGGGGCGTCGTCGTCGTAGGTCAGACGCCCCGCGGCGTGCCGCCAGAGCGCTCCCTCCGGACGGCCAACCTCGATGGCCACCGCTGGGGAGACGCTGGTTTCGGTGGCCCGGTCGATCATGGCCGAGATGTCGCGAAAGCGATCAATGGGCATCAATCGTCTCGTCTCGAAGGAAGCGGTCGATAAGACATCCGGTCAGGATAGTCGTGGCGGCCCCGAGAAGCACATACCACTGCCAGGAGACGGTCGTCAGTAGGCGGATGCCCAGCATGACGGCGAGCCCGGCGGCTACGCCGGCATAGGCCGTGGCGCGACGACGATATCCCGCCACCCCGAGGAGAAAGAGCCCCAGGATCAGGCCGCCGGTGAACGACGAGATGCCGAGCACCTCGTCGATAATCCGGTCCGAGATGCTGATGGCCGCGAGCGCCACCGTGAGCTGGACGATACCCCAGAAGAGAGTGGACCACCGAGCCACACGAAGGTCGTGCGCCGGCGTGTGCTCCTGTCGCCGAGTGGGGAGATAGAAGTCGGCGAGCGTGGTCGACGCTGAGGCGCTCAGCGACGACGAGAGCGTGGACATGGCAGCGGCGAGAATCGCGGCCACCATGATGCCCCGAACGCCAGCGGGAAGCTCGGTGACAATGAAGTGAGGGAAGACCCGATCTGGGGGCACCGAGCCCGCGGCTCCGAGAACGGAGAGCGCGTCCGGGGCGTAGGTCGTGTAGTAGACGAACATCATTACCCCGATCAAGAGGAAGAGGGTGAACTGAAGCAAGATGAGGACGCCGCTCCAGAGCAGCGCGCGGCCGGCGTCGTTGGCCGAGCGTGTGCACAGATAGCGCTGAACTAGCAGCTGGTCGGTGCCATGCGTGGCCAGGGTTAGAAACGCCCCGCCGATGATGCCCGACCAGAGTGTGTAGCTGCGATCGAGCGACCACGAAAGGTCGATAAGGCGCAGTCGTCCGGCGCTGCCAGCAACCTCACCAATCTCCATCCAGCCGCCGGGGATCAGGCCGAGCAGGATGAGGGCCGCGATCACCGAGCCGCCGACATAGACGGTGAGCTGGAGCAGGTCCGTCCAGAGGACGGCGCTCATGCCGCCCAGCCAGGTGTAGATGATGGTGATCGTTCCGAGTAGCACCACGCCGACCACCAGCAGGGTGGTGGCTGGCGCGCTTCCAGGCACGATCACGGTCGCGAGGGACGAGGCGCCGGGAAGAGTCAGTAGTACCGCGCCCAGGACCAGTCCGGCCCCGAACAGCCTGAATCCGTCCGCAAGGTTTCTGGTGATAAGGAACACCCCGGCGGCGAGCCGTCCGACGCCGCCGCCGAAACGTTCGGTCAGTATCTGATAGGCGGTTAGGTAGTCGCCCGCGAAGTAGCGGGGGAGGAGTACGACGGTGACTACGACCCGACCGACGAGATACCCGACCACTAGCTGGAGAAACGTCAGATCGGTGCCGAACGCGAAACCGGGAATACTGATAACGGTGACGGTGCTGGTCTCGGTTGCGACGATCGATGCTGTCAGTACCCACCAGGGCGCGCGTCGCCCGTTTCGGAGATAGTCGTCGATGTTGCGTTGCGGACCGGCGAAGCGGAGTCCCAGCCAGAGGCTGCCGACGAGATAGAGCGCAAGGACGGCGAGATCCGGTCCGCCCATATTTAGCGTTGGTCACCGGTCGAGAGTGCGAGGCCGATCTGCTGAAGGTGCCCCGGAGGCTGTCGGGTCGAGTCGATCACGGTGTCGTAGGACCAGACCAGCAGGCCGTCGACGCCGATCCGGCGAGCGGTACGTATCCGTGCAAGGGTGTCGCTAGGAGACAGCCGATGGGCGGCCACGCCGGTCCACAGTGCCGCGGTGCCGGCAATGGTCGAGGCGTCGACGAGGTGCTGGCTGAATTCACCCGGCATTTCGGTGCCTGGCGCTAGGCAGATTGCATCAACAAGCCCTATCTCTACCCAGGTGCGCCAGTCTTGCTGGTGGCGTCCCAAGGCCTCGTCCGGGTCGGCGGCGACCAGCACGCTGACGTGAATGCCGGGCCGCGCTTGACGAGCGCTGGCGCCGAGTCGCGCGATGAGTGCCGTGACGCGCGAGCGGCGGAATCGGCTCCACTCTTGTGGGAATGCGTCGGGATAGGTGCGGGGATCGATGGCGGATCGAGCGTCGTGCTGGCGAAGCTCGAGGGGGGACAGCCTCGATGCAACCTCTTCACGGAACAGCCGCACGGCGAGTGCGCCGAAATCGAAGTCGCTGCTCGGGAGGTGAGCGGACTCGAATTGGACCCCGTCAAAAGGGACCCGGTTCAGCAGGGCACCGAGGCGCTCGGCGAGAAATTCCGCCGCGGCGGGAACGAGCGGCGACAGATACAGACCGTCTACCTCGGCGGCGCGATCGCGCGCCCAGCGGGCGAGCGCGCCCAGATAGGCGGGGTTGTGCGCGTCGAGCCTGGCGAGTTCGGTGGCTAGCTCCCTAGGTACCATCACCCACTCGGGGTAGGTCCGGACCGGATGATCGCCCGAGGCGGGGAGCGCCTCCGCGGCCAGGATCCGGCTGGCCTGGACCCAGGCGTGAACCTGCAGCCCCCGGACCTTGGCGCTGGCGATGAACGCATGGAGTGCCTCATCGCGTCTTGTTGAGCTGGCTCCTGGAGCGTCATCCAGCGGCACGTCCAGCAGAAGGAGCGTGAAGCCGGTGGCCGCGGCGTCGGCGATAAGCCGGTCGGCACGTAGCGGGTCCTGCCATGTCGCGGTGCGTACCCAGAGGCCACGCTCTGCGGCGGCAGAGTTCGGCGCGAGGAGTGCGCCCAGGAGCACGCCCAGGAGCACGCCGAGTAGCTTGCGTCGCCTGCCCCTCGTCATTTCGCTTTCTGGCGCTAGGGGGAGACCCGCCCGTGGCGGAGGCGTTCTCGGAGGCGGGGCTCGACGTCTTCCCCGATGGCATTACGTACCGAGTTGCTTGCCCGCTTAAGTCTTCCGATCGCCTTGCCGTAGGCGTCGCCGGTCCGTTCCATCACGATGGCAGCCTTGACGTTCCACCGCGCGCGCTTGAGCAACGCGCCCGCGGCGTCATAGTCCAGCCCGGTCACCATGGTGATGATGCCGCGAGCTCGGTCGCGTCGTTGTTCCGATCCAGTCTGCACATCGACCATGAGGTTTCCGTAGGTCTTGCCGATATGCACCATCGAGATGGTGGTCAACATATTTAGGACCATCTTGGTGGCGCTGCCCGCTTTGAGTCGAGTCGATCCCGCGATGACCTCCGGGCCCACGGCCGGAGCGATGATCACGTCGACGAAGGTCTGTAATTCGGTGCCCGGCCAGCAGGTCACGAAGATGATCTTGACGCCGGTTCGACGGGCTCGGGTCAACGCCCCACGAACGAACTGCGTCATCCCACTGGCTGACACGCCGATGAGGACATCTCGATTGGTCAGACGCAGCCGGCTGATCGCGCGGCCGCCCTCTTCGAAGTTGTCCTCGACACCCTCGCGGGGGGTGAAGAAGGCTTCCCGACCGCCGGCCATAATCGCCTGGACCAGGCGGGGTGGTGTGCCGAAAGTGGGCAGCATCTCTGCCGCTTCAAGTACGCCGAGCCGGCCGCTCGTGCCCGCGCCGACGAACACGAGTCGGCCACCTCGCCGAAAGGCCTCGGTGATCAGTTCGGCGCCGACGGCGATTCGCTGTTTCTCTCGCTGGACCGCGGTGATGGTCTTGCGGTCCTCCTGGAGCATCAGGGTGATGATCTCCTCAGTGGACGCCTGGTCCATCGACAGGGTGTTTGGGTTGATGGCCTCGGTGGGGAGCGATTGCCACTTGGAGCGGGTGGACATACGAGCCTGCTTCTGAGAATGCGGCGGATACTACTCTTCGGGTCTGCGGGTGTCAACCGGGCACCGGCGCGATTGACTTGGATGCCGCTATCAGTGTATAAAATAAGCACTTGAGGGTTCCCAACGCTCTCAGTTTAGATCCCTGATGACCTCGATTTTTCCGATTCGCCTGCCTGGTCCGACGACGGCCACCATGGCGCCCGCTACGCGCGGGCAGAGCGGATGATGTAGCTGAGCGGTATAGGTAGACGAAACGAGGCCATCATCCGCACCTGGGTGATGGCCTTCTTTTTTACCCGACGCGGTGGCCTCCGTAGGGGTTGGCGCAGTCCACGACGGTGCGAGTGAACGTCATGACGAGCGAGTCCGCGCGGTCCCGGCAGTGTCGGGTCGCCATTGCCGGTTTTGGCACCGTAGGCCAGTCCGTAGCCAAAATTCTGACCAGTGGGGTGCACGCCGAGCTCACGCTGACCCATGTCTGCAATCGCAATATCTCGTCGAAGCGAGTCGATTGGGCCGGTCCGGATGTCGTGTGGACTGAGTCGTTCGACGATCTGCTCGCCGCCGAGGTCGATGTCGTTGTCGAGTTGATTGGCGGCACCTCGCCTGCCCAGGACTGGATCGACCGGGCGCTGTTGGCAGGGATACCCGTGGTTACGGCCAACAAGCAGGTGATCGCACAGGCTGGGACCGAGCTGATGAGTCAGGCGCGTCGCCACGGGACGCAGCTGCTGTTCGAGGCTGCGGTTGCTGGAGGCATCCCGATCGTGCGCGGGATGAGGGACGGGGTATCCGGCGATCGGTTGACCCGAGTAAGCGGAATTCTCAACGGCACCTGCAATTACATCCTGACGAGCATGGAGGCTGACGGGGTCTCGTTCGAAGACGCGCTGGCCGAGGCACAGCGGTTGGGCTACGCCGAAGCTGATCCGACTGCCGATGTTGAGGGGTTCGATGCGCAGGCCAAGCTGGCAATTCTGCTCGCGGTAGGGCTCGGGCAGGTGGTCACGGCCGACGATATTCCCTTGGCCTCCATGACGTCCATCGCGGCGGTCGACTTCGCCTACGCCAGGCGGCTGGGATGTGCGATCCGTCAGGTCGCCCAGGCCGAGGTGCTCGATGATGGGAGCGTCCGCGCCTCGGTGCGGCCGTCTCTGGTGTCCGAGGCCTCGCCGCTCGCCCGGGTCGACGGTAGCCAGAACATCGTCGTCGTGGAAGGACGGTATGGTGGAGAAACCGCCTTCTCCGGCTATGGCGCCGGTGGCGATCCCACAGCAGTGGCAGTCGTGTCAGACCTGGTTGCTGTGGCTCGCGGCCAGGCGGTGGCTCCCACGGATCTGTTTCCCGACAAACAACGGGCGGCTCGGGTGGTGCAGGGTTTCGAAGCGGGCCACTACCTCCGGTTCACAATCGCGGATCGTCCGGGCATCATCGCCGCTCTTGCGGAGGTGTTCTCGCGGCATGGGGTTAACGTGGACGCCGTGCTCCAGGAGCCAGGGTGGTCGAAGACGGAGCTGCCGTTCGTGATGACGCTCGAGACTTGCGGCTCGATGGCCGTGAGCGCTGCGCTCGGCGAGATCGAGCGGTTTGATTTCCATGTGCAAGCGCCGGTTTGGCTGCCGATCCTCAGCGACGGGGAGGATGGGGTATGAGTGCGTTGATCGGGTTGCAGTGCGCAATGTGCAAGACCGCGTTCGCCCCCAAAGCGCTGTATGTCTGTGACCAGTGCCTGGGCCCGCTCGAGGCGGTCTATGACTACGACCTCGTGCGGCGGGAGATGACGCGCGAAAGCATCGAGGCACGCCCCAACAATCTCTGGCGGTATCGGGAGCTACTGCCGATTGATGGCGAGCCGTTGACCGGGCTCGATTCAGGCTATACGCCGCTCGTGCGGGCGCATCGGCTTGGTCGGGAGCTTGGCGTCGACGAGCTGTACATCAAAGACGATTCCGTCAATCACCCCACGCTGTCCTACAAGGACCGGGTGGTGCCGGTGGCTGCGACCAGGGCTGTCGAACTGGGTTTCGATACCTTCGGGTGCGCGTCTACCGGCAATCTAGGCAATAGTGTGGCCGCGCATGCGGCGAGGCTTGGCCTTAAGTGCTACGTCTTTATTCCGCAGAGTCTGGAACCGGGCAAGATTCTGGGGTCGGCCGTAGCGGGGCCCCACGTGGTTGGCATCGACGGCACCTATGATGACGTGAACCGTCTGTGTACCCAGGTTGGTGACCGGTATGGCTGGGCATTCGCGAACATCAACCTGAGGAGCTATTACGCCGAAGGGGCGAAGACCATCGCATTCGAGATTGTCGAGCAGCTGGGCTGGCGCTATCCCACGCACCTCGTGTCGCCGGTGGCCGGCGGCACGCTGCTGCCTCGGATCGGCCGCGCGTTCCGTGAGCTGCGTGAGGTTGGGCTGGCCGAGGGGATGCTGCCGCGAATTCATGCGGCCCAGGCCGCCGGCTGTGCCCCGGTAATCAATGCGCTCGAGAGCGGCGCCACTCATCCGGAGCCGGTTCGTCCGGACACCATCGCCAAGTCGATCGCCATCGGGAACCCGGCCGACGGGCATCAAGTGCTTGAGACGGTGCGTGGGAGCGGCGGCTCGGGCGAGCGCGCCACCGACCGGGAGATCCTGGACGCGATTGGTCTGCTGGCGCGAACTGAGGGGATCTTCACCGAACCAGCCGGCGGCACAACGCTCGCGGCGGCGATCAAGCTGATTAAGGCTGGCGTGATCCCGCGTGACGAGTCGGTGGTGGTGTGCATCACGGGCAACGGCTACAAGACGTCGCACGTGGTAGCCGATCAGCTCAAGGAGCCGACGCGGCTCGGACGAGCCTTGAAAGAGTTCGAGGCCTTTCTTGCGTCACGGTCCGGTCAAGCGAGCGCGCGGTGACCGCAGCGATGGGCGAGGGACATAGCGAGATCGTTGAGGCCGAAGGTCACCTGATCGACTCCCGTCTGTTGGCCTCCGTGTTCGACAAGGTGATCGAAAGAGATGCGAAGTATCACGTCCTGAACTTTGCCATCGGACGGACCAACGACGACTTCTCACGGTTGCAGCTGCAGGTCACGACCAAATCCGAAGGGGCGCTTCGTCAGCTGCTCGAAGAGCTTGTGCCGCTCGGGTGTTATCCCCGTCCCCAGCGGGACGCGCGCCTGGAGCCGGCTGGTGACGGGTTTGTGCCAGACGACTTCTACTCGACGACCAATCAGCGGACCCAGGTCCGTCACGACGGAGACTGGCTCGACGTGGAACGGCAGCGGATGGATTCGGTCGTCGTTGTCAGTGAAGGTCGCGCTGCCTGCAGAAAGCTTCGCGACGTGCTGGCGGGAGACCCGGTCGTCTGCGGCGTGGACGGGATCCGCGTAGTGCCAGAATTCAAGGAGCGGGATCGGCTGGGCTTCGCGTTCATGACGAACGATGTCTCCACCGAACGGCGGGTGGAGGTGACGGTGGCGCGCGTCGTCCGGATGATGCAGGAGGTCAAGGCCGGCGGGGGGCGTATCGTCGTGGTGGCCGGACCGGTGGTCGTGCACAGCGGCGGGAGCGGGTACCTAAGCCAGCTGGTGCGCTACGGCTGGGTCGACAGTCTCTTAGCGGGGAATGCGCTGGCGGTGCACGACGTTGAACATGCGTTCTACGGTACTTCGCTAGGGGTCGACCTGGAGCGCGGGGTCGCGGTCGATGACGGACACAAGCATCACATGCGAGCCATCAATGCCATTCGCCGCGTGGGGGGGCTCGAACGCGCCGTGGCTGAGGGCCTGCTTCGGAGTGGCTTGATGTACGAGCTGATTCGTCGTGAGGTGCCGTTTGTTCTAGCCGGCAGCATCCGGGACGACGGCCCGCTGCCGGACACGATCATGGACTTGAGCGAGGCGCAGGAGCGGTACGCTGAGCAGCTCCAAGGGGCTCGGTTGGTGCTGATGCTCTCGTCCATGCTCCACAGTATCGGAGTGGGCAATATGTTGCCGGCATGGGTCCGTGTTGTGTGCGTTGATATCAACCCGGCGGTGGTGACCAAGCTTGCCGACCGAGGGTCGTCGCAGACGGCTGGTATCGTGACCGACGTGGGACTGTTTCTTCACCAGCTGGCGACCCAACTCGGATCGAAGATGGCACCGGGCAGTGGGCGCGAGCACGCCCGAGAGGGAGCCTGCGCCCCTGGTGCGAGCCGGTCTGTGCGCGGATGAGGAGGGTATGAGCGAGCGCGGAGAAAGGCCACCGGTGGTGGTCCAGAAGTACGGAGGAACATCGGTGGCAACCGCGGAGCGGATTCTGGCGATTGCCGACCGGATCGAGTCGAATCTGACCCAGACGCCGCGTCTCGTCGTGGTCCTCTCGGCCATGGGTAGCACGACCGATGAGTTGGTCGGTCTGGCGCATCAGGTTTCCGAGCGGCCGGAAGGGCGCGAGATGGATCTGCTGCTGTCTACCGGCGAGCAGATCACGGTGTCGCTGCTCGGCCTGGCGCTGCAGGCGCGTGGCATCGCGGCAGTGTCGTTGACAGCGCTCCAGTGCGGAATCCGGACCGACGGCGTTTTTAACTTCGCGCGGATCCGGAGTATCGACACGGGGCGCATCCACGAGGAGCTCGACAGTGGGCGGGTCGTCATCGTGACAGGGTTTCAGGGAATTAGCGATACCAACGACGTCACCACGCTGGGTCGCGGCGGGAGCGACATCACCGGTGCGGCGCTAGCGGCGGCGCTCGGTGCCGACACCTGTGAGATCTGCACCGATGTGGACGGGGTGTTCTCAGCGGACCCGTCGCGGGTGCCAGGCGCGCGGTTGTGGCCGGCCATCAGCTATGAGGAGGCGATCGAGATGGCGTCGAGCGGAGCCAAGGTACTGCATCCGCGGGCGGCCGAGGTGTGCATGGAGTATGACGTGCCCATCCACGTGAGGAGCAGCTTCCATCTGCGCGAAGGTACCTGGATTCGGGAAGGTGAGGAGATCATGGAACGAGCGGAAGTCATCAGTGTGACCAGTGACGCGAAGATTGCCAAGGTGACTCTGCTGGATGTGCCAGACGAGCCCGGGCTTGCGGCTCGTGTGTTTCAGGACCTGGCGGCCGCTGGGATCAATATCCGCTTGATAATCCAGAGCGCCAGCTCAGCGCATCAGGGTCGAATCACGCTCATTCTCGATAAAGAGTTTCTGGATGGCGCGCGCGAGCTTGTGGAGCAATGGGAGGCCGACAAGGTCACGAGCGGTGGCGTTGTTGAGGATGACGTGGCGAAGATATCGATCGTGGGGTCGCGCTTGGCGTCGACGCCAGGCTTGGCGGCCAGGATGTTCGCGGTGCTGGCGCGCGAGGGAATCAATATCGACTGTATCAGCTCGTCGGAGATGAAGGTGGCTTGCGTAATCTCGGCGGATCGGTTGGAGGAGGCGACGCGATCGGTGCATGCCGAGTTCTTTCCGGCGGGTGGGGCCGAGGCTGCGACGGCATAGCGTTGTAGCGAGAGTGGCGAGCGTAGGAGACCGTACGGACATGAGCGCGAAGATCGAGGTCGGGATCCTGGGTGCCACCGGCACCGTGGGTCAGGAGTTCATCGCCGAGCTAGTGGATCACCCGTGGTTCGAGGTGAGCTGGATTGGCGCGAGCGAACGGTCTGCGGGCAAAGCCTATGAAGAGGCGACCCAGTGGCGGCTGCCCGTTCCCCGTCCGGATACCGTGGCCAGGATGACGGTCGAACGCGTGGTTCCTGGTAATGCCCCGCGACTGCTGTTTTCCGGGCTCGATTCCTCAGTGGCGGGAGAGGTGGAGATCGCATACGCCCAGGCGGGTCACATCGTGGTGAGTAACGCCAGTAATCATCGGATGGATCCGGTCGTCCCGCTCATAATTCCAGAGATCAACGCTGATCATCTGGCCCTCCTGGATAGGCAGCAGGCGGAGCGTGGCTGGGGCGGTCGGATCGTTACCAATCCGAACTGCTCGACGGTCGTGCTGGCACTCGCCTTGGCGCCGCTCCGCACCTTCGGATTGCAGCGGGTCATCGTCTCGACGCAGCAGGCGGTCTCGGGTGGAGGGTATCCGGGTGTGGCGTCGCTCGACATCCTCGGGAACGTTCTGCCGCTCATCCGAGGCGAAGAGCCGAAGATGGAAACCGAGACCCAGAAGATTCTCGGAGAGCTCGGGGATGGCGGGATCGCGCTGCATCCGGTGGTGGTCAGTGCGACCACGACCCGAGTGCCGGTGATCAACGGGCACATGGAACTCGTCAGTGTGGAACTTGGCCAGTCAGTCGAGGGTGACGCGCTGATCGCTGCGTGGAGCGAATTCATCGGGCGTCCACAGGAGGAGGCATTGCCGAGTGCGCCACCCCGGCCGGTGATCTACCGCGCCGAGGAGGATCGTCCGCAGCCACGGTTGGATGCTGACCGGGAGCGGGGGATGGCTGTGTCGGTCGGTCGACTCCGGGCCTGTCCCGTCCTGGGGCACAAGTTTGTCGCGATGGGTCACAATACCGTCCGGGGCGCGGCCGGCGCGGCGCTGCTCAACGCAGAGCTGATGCGCGTGGACGGTCGGATTGAGCTTAGTTGACCTCCATTAGCAGATAGGACGGACGCTCGTCGAACACGATCGTGCCCCCGACGAAGGTGATGGTGACCTTGACCAGCGGAATGTTGGTGGCGTCCACGTTCAGAAAGTCACGATCGAACAGGATGAGGTCGGCGAAGCACCCCACCGTAAGCTGTCCGGCCACATCATCGGAGAATCCTGCATAGGCGGCGACGCTGGTATAGGAGTCGATTGCGTCTTCCACCGAGGCACGCTGCTCCGGAATCTATCCCTGTGGTTGTGGACCGTCCAACCCACGCCGGGAGCACACGGGACGACACGGGCCAGGACCAGCAGCCGGACGGGCGCCGTGCGATGAGGGAGTAGTATCCCGAGCGGATCATTTCAGTTCGCAGCCGACGCCGAGGTGAAGTCTAGGAGCAGACGCACTGGTGCTTGGCTGGCGAATAGGGAGGACACGGCGCGGCGCTCGGCGCCTGGGCGGAGGGTGGCCGTCACCTCGATCTGGCTACCGGTGGGCAGTATGTGGGGGGTGTCGAACCAGTAGCGAGTCGGCCAGTCGGCGTCCGGCTCACGGATAAGCAGGAGCGGCTCACGGGAGCCGTCTGGGCCGACCCCTTCGACCTTGAGCTCGGCTGCATCGATATCCACTTCGGGTAGGAGGCCGAGGAGCGTGAGGTCCTCGGCCACCTGGTGACTGAACGTCAGCTGGCGATCGATCGGGTCAGACTGCGAGTGGAGGACGGCGGAGTCGATAGGAGAGACGTCCGACGCCAGGTGCAGCCCGAGCCGGGTCTGGTCTGAGAACTGCTGACCTTCGGTGATCCAGGTCTTCTTGTACAGGATGCGCACGACCACGTCGGCGCCGGCCGGCAGAGCGTATCCGACGTCGTCGAGGGTGACCACCTGTTGACCTGGCCACCAGACCGAGACCGGTCGCCCGGTGAATCCGTCCGCGAATCCGGGTGCCGGGTCGGCGCTGTCCGCAGCGCGCGCCGTGCCGCTCGTGTCGATGTAGACCGAGACATGGCGCACGACGGCGCGGCTGCTGGGAAGCACTTCAACGCCGGTGATCAGTTGGTTGGTTTCCAGTCCGCTGTTCATCGCGAAGTAGCGGACCGCTTCGCTGGTATTCGCGCCCAGGGCGAATGGTTCTGGAATGGTTAACTCTAGGGTCGGAGTCCCAAGTTTCCAGTCGGTGAGCGGAGCGGGCGGCGTCGGAACCTGGTCTCGTGGTCCCTGCGGATAACCACCGGCCGCCCACTCCAGGATCATGTCGAGCTCGTGAGCCGGGAGCACGTGGCCATTCTTGAACTGGCCGAAGCCGTCTTCAGCCTTCCAGGGCGGCATCCTTAGGCCCAGCACTTCTTCGCGAATGGACTGAGTCCAGGGATACGCCTCCTGGTAGGTCAACAGCGACATTGGGGCGATACCGCCTTCGACGTGGCAGCTTCCGCACTGGTCTTCGAAAATAGGATAGATGTGCTCGTTGTAGGTGAACCTGGACGCGATCGGCGTATGGCCGTGAGTCTGCTGGCCAATGGGGCCGAGGGCCAGGGCCAACGTTATTCCGACGATTACTGCGGTATAGCGTCGCATGGCATTCCCTCGTAGTGCTTTATTGGACGCCTGGTAGGCCGTAGACCTCACTGATGATACCGACCGCGTCGCCAAATACGCCGTACGCACTGTCGACGTCGTTTTTGTTGCCTAGGTCGCCGTACCAGTCGAGCAAATAGGCGGCTCGTACGAGGTGACGTACGGCAATCTGAACCTGATTGCGCGCGGCATCTGCTAGCGGCTGTTCGTTGCGTTGAAGCGCCAACGCGAGCTCCTTGGCCTGGAGCGCTGGGATGAATATCTCAGTAAAGGCGCCGCGTCCAATCATGTCTTGGATCTGGCGGTCGCGCGTGACTATTGCGGCCGCGATGTCGCCAGCCTGGACCGGGATGTCTGGAAGGATGCGTTGCGATAGCGGCACCGTCTCCGGGGCGTCTAGGGCGACAGCGCCACTGGTCGAAGCGGCGTCCACCGATGCTTCGACCGTGAGCTCGGCGAAGATGAAGTCGAACCGCTCGGCGGGGAAGTCCGGTTCGAAGAACACCTTGGCCGCGACCTCGGCCGGAATCGCGCCGTTCGGGATCAGCGCCTCGAGGTAGGCGCCATCAGGGCCAGGGAGGAGGCTAAATGCGGCCACCTCAACGAACTCGTCCGTGTCCGCGTCGTAGTCCTCCTGGGTCACGGCCCGGCCGGTCCAGCCGCTGACGTCGACTGGTTCCCGGTAATTGTTCGTCGCATACAGCCGGAACACACCAGGCTCGGGGTAGATGCCTTCGATGTGATGGAAGCTGTCTGGCGCCATGAACACGGTGCCCCCATGCTGTGGGCCGTGGTCCATATGCGCGCCGGCGGCCGCGTCGACCACGCCGCAGGTCAGCATGGCCGCGCCGTAATAGGGATTGCGGACCGGGCCGTCGCGTTGAATCCAGGACGATCCGTTGTCGTACATCGGACAGTAGGCGCGCGCGAAACCCTGGGGAAGCTCCTGGGACACCAGTGACTCGGAGAGTGGTTTGAAGTTGGCGCGCATCGCCTCGATGTTTCTAGCCTCGAGAACGACGAGGGCCAGGGCCTGCGTGGCGGCGTCGGTGAGCTGAGCGAATTCTTCGAGCTCGGTCCGGGCGGCGACGAAGTCGTCTGCGGCTAGCGCCTCTTGCACCTGCACATATTCGGTGAGCTGGGTCTCGAAGTCGGCAGGCTCCACTGGTATGGTGGGGGCGGTCGCCGGCGATGTACGCGATGCGCAGCCGGCGATGGTGATCGCCAGTACGAGTCCAGGCGTGATAACGCCCCATCCAGATCTGTGATTCGGCTGTTCTGACATGTGAGAAGTCACCGCTGAGTACCCGATGAATTGCAGGGTAAACGGCCCGCCGTCTTTCGCGCGACGGGTGCTACGCAAGGCCCGCCAGATCGGTGAATACACGTGAAAAAAGTATACAACGGCGAAAATGAGCCGGCAATGAAGGGTGCCGCCGTCGGTGAGCATCAGGCAGTGACCGAGTTTCTCGAAGAACTCCGCGTCTCGCGGCGGCTGTCGCCGCACACGCTCGAGGCCTACCGGCGTGACCTCGCGCGGTTGACGGCGTTTGCCAAGGGCGTACAGCTGGACCCGGTTACGCTGGGCCGGCTCGAATTGGAGGCTTTCGTGCGGCAGTTGATGTCGGCCGGTCTCTCGCCACGCTCGGTGGCCCGGGTGGTGGCCTGTGTGCGGAGCTTCTTTCGTTTCCTGGTGAGCGACGGTCAGCTAGCCGTGAGTCCGGCGGACGACTTGCACGCGCCACGGGCGTGGCCGGCGCTGCCCAAGTTTCTGGCGCTCGACGAGGTAGACCGGCTACTGGAACAACCGGACGTCGAGACACCGGCCGGTCTCCGGAACAGAGCGCTCCTCGAACTGCTGTATGCCACCGGTATGCGGGTGAGCGAGCTCGTCAGCCTACGGGTCGACGACGTGCATCTCGAGGGTGGCTATCTGACCTGTCTCGGCAAAGGAGCCAGGGAGCGTGTTGTCCCTATCGGGCGCACGGCTACCGGCTGGATCACGCGGTACCTCGCCGGCGCCAGGGAAGTGTTGCTCAATGGCCGAGAGGGGACCCATCTGTTCCCGAACGCTCGCGGAGGAGGCGAGCTGACGCGGGTCGGTTTCTGGAAGATTGTTAAGAAATATGGTGCCCAGGCGGGTTTATCGCGAGAGCTCAGCCCCCACGTACTCCGTCATTCGTTTGCAACTCATCTCCTTGAGCGGGGTGCCGACCTTCGGGTGATTCAAACGTTGCTTGGCCACGCGGATCTCTCAACGACGCAGATCTACACGCACATCATTGAGGCCCGACTAAAGGCGGTCTACGATGAGTTCCATCCCCGGCCGTGATCCCGGCGGCGCCGAGGGGGCGCCCGCCGTTGACCCTGAGAATGAGGCTTTGTTATCGTTACTGGATCCCTGTTCACCAGGGGAGATTACGGGGCGCGTCGGCTCGTGAAGTCTCATCCGCTGGCCCCACACACCCGATACTTGGCAAGGAGCTACCAATGCGCCGGACCGGGAACTACCTCTTTACTTCGGAGTCGGTAACCGAAGGTCATCCGGACAAGATCGCTGATCAGGTATCTGACAGCATCGTGGACACCGTCCTCGCTCAGGATCCGAACGGCCGTGTGGCCTGCGAGACCCTGTTGACGACTGGGCTGGTGGTTATCGCAGGCGAGATTACGACCAAGGGCACGACCGACTTTACCGACGTGGTCCGAGAGACCATTCGCGAGGTCGGCTACGACCGCGCCAAGTACGGATTCGACGCGGATACCTGTGCCGTGCTGTCCTCGATTCACGGTCAGTCACCCGACATTGCCATGGGTGTCGACCCTGGCGGTGCGGGCGACCAGGGCCTGATGTTTGGCTACGCCTGTCGTGAGACAGAGTCGTTGATGCCGCTGCCGATCTCGCTGGCTCACGACCTGTGCCGCGGACTGTCCCGCGCCCGTCGAGATGGCGTCATCGACTATCTCCGGCCGGACGGCAAGTCCCAGGTGACGGTTGAGTATGACGGAGACACTCCCAAGCGCGTTGATGCGGTCGTGGTCTCTAGCCAGCATAGTGACCATGTGAGCACCGAGCGGATCCGTGAAGACGTACTTAACCACGTCATCAATCGCATCGTCCCTGAGCAACTTCTCGACGAGAGGACGCACATCTACGTGAACCCGACGGGGCGTTTCGTTACCGGAGGCCCTCACGGTGACGCAGGGTTGACCGGGCGGAAGATCATCGTCGACACCTACGGCGGCTATGCGCCCCATGGGGGCGGTGCGTTCTCTGGCAAAGACCCCACGAAGGTAGATCGCTCGGCTACCTACATGGCCCGGTACGTGGCTAAGAATTGCGTGGCCGCCGGTTTAGCCGACCGGGTGCAGGTTCAGCTTGCGTACGCCATAGGTGTCGCGGAGCCGGTGTCGGTTTTGATCGAGACCTTTGGCACCGCAAAGCTTGACGAGGGCCGGATTAGCGAGCTCGTGCGCGAGCACTTCCAGCTCACACCAAAGGGCATCATAGAGGCGCTAGACCTCCGCCGGCCCATCTATCGCCAAACCGCCGCGTTCGGCCACTTTGGACGTAGTGAGCCGGAGATCAGTTGGGAACGGACGGACAAGGCGGACGCACTAAGGGGCGCAGCAGGGTTATAGCAGCGGGTCGCCACCTCCGTTGTTGTGAGGGCTCGGTGCGCAGCGCGCGTGCCGGGCCTCTTTTTTGGCCTTTCTATATTAGGTCAAACAACCAAACAATGCGAATATCGGAACAGAGCCCCATTCTTTGCGCCATACCTCGCACGCAGATGTTAAGGCCCCTGAATTGAATTTGCCCGGGGCCCCTATGTGGGGACAGTCAGCAGGAGATATATGGCAGAGCCCCCAAACAGGACGTTGGGCGCCCAGGCGGCGAGTAGGGGACTGAGCAGGCCGGCGCTGCCGATGGCGGCGAATACGCTTATCACGACCCAGTAGCCGATGGCGAGCGTGATGCCGATGCCGACGCCGTAAAGCGCGCCGTGACGACCGGTGGTGACCGCAAAGGGTACGGCAATGAGGGTCAGAATCAGGGTGACGAAGGGGAAGGAGAGTTTGCGTTCGAGGTCGACCTTGAGCTTGACCACATCTACGCCGCTCGCCTCGAGGCTGCCGATGTAGCTACCCAGTTCCTGGTAACTCATTCGCTGAGCATCCGGTTGTTCGGTAGAGAAGTAGGCTGGCGGTTCAATCCCCAGTGAGCCTTTTTCGGAACGATCGAAGGCGCCCGCCTGTGCGCTGTCACCTTTGCCCTCAAACGATCGAGTCCAGATCTCGGTCGCTTCCCATCCGTCGTGGTAGCTGGCCCTTGCCGCGAAGCTCCGACCTTTAAGCCGCCACTGCTCGTCGTCGAAATCGTAGACTGTGACGGAACGCAGCTCGTCGTTGGTGGGGTCGAAGTGTACGTAGTTGTAGATGTCGCCGTCCGGGCTGACCACCCATTTACGGTTGAGTACATCGAACGTCTGCGGTGAGCCGCCGCGGATGACATGGCGTAGCGCTTCGGCGCGCCGATTCGCGTCGGCTAGGAAGCTTTCTTCCATCGCGAACAGGACGCCGCTCCAAGTGAGCGAGAACAGAATCAGCGGCAGGGCGGCTCGGTAGAGGCTGATGCCGCACGCCTTCATGACTGTCAGTTCGCTGCTCTTGGTTAGCACGCCGATGGTGATGAGGGTTGCCACCAGTGCCGAGATTGGCAGTACGAAGTACATAAACTGCGGGGTGGCGTAATAGAAATACTCGCCAAGCTGCATCAGCGTGGTTTCGCCCTTAAAGAGCTTGTCCGACAGGTCGATGAAGGTCGAGATGTAGAAGATGCCCAGCAGTCCGACGAACGACAGTGCCACGAGCTTCAAATACTGCCGGCCGACGTATCGGTCGAGCAAGCTCAACACGCCGCCAGGCGACCAGCTGGCGGCCACGCCGATAGGGGTGGCAGTGTCAATCTGCTCATTCGCCCGCGCTGAGGTCTCGCTCGAATCGCTGATCGCCAGCGGCTCCTCGGCGCCTAGCGGAGGCGCCGAGGGCGTCCGCTTGAGGAGACCGAAGCCCAAGTTGATGCGGCGCTCGGCTGAGTGAGACCGCCACGCCAGCAAGCCGATTCCAGCAAACCCGAGCAGGATGTCTGGCACCCACATGGCAAAATGGGGTGAGATCAGCGCGCCTTTCGCCATGGCCCGGGCACCGTACATAAGGATGTAGTAGGTGAAGATGACGCCGATGCCGATAGCGAAGCTCGCCAGCTTACCGTCCTTTCGACTGGTGACCCCGAGTCCCAGAGCGAGAAGTCCAAACACTAGGCATGCGACCGGCAGTGAGAATTTCTGGTGAATCTCCATTATGGGGTTGTGTGGCGACACCCCCTGCTCGACGAGCGTATCCACTTCGGCCTGCAACTGGGCCATCGTCATCTCGCGATAGCCGATATCAGGGCCGCCTGCTGGGAAAATGGTCTCTGGATCGAGCTTGAGCACGAGTTCTTCGTTGTAGCTGACGTCGTACACCGTCGGGTCGTTTTGGGACACGCTGTGCCCGGTGGCCTGGTCGAGCACGATGTCAACTAGCCGCTGTTCTTGGTCCAGAATGACGCGGCCCTCTTCGGCTAGATAGGCCAGCGGTTGGTCAGGGTCACGGCTGTCTGCCATGAACACGTTCGTCCACTGGTTTGTGGTCTGGTCGATGTCCCAGATATAGAGGATGACGCCAGGGAACCCCTGATAGAAGACGCGCGGCTTGATCTCATCGGCCGCTCGCGACGCGAGCCTTTCGTAGACGATCTCGCGATAGCGCTGGTTGGCCCCGGGCAGCGCCACGTGCACAACCCAGGCCGTAGCCACCGCCGCGAAAAGTCCCAGAGCGGCCACCGGCCGCAGCAGGCGGTAGATGCTGACTCCGCAGGCCTGGAGCGCCACGGTTTCACGGTCGCTCGACATCCGGCCCAATCCCATTAGCAGGCCGACCAGGACAGCCATCGGAATCGTCACGCCGAGTCCCTGCGGAACCAGCATGATGAGCAGCTCGGCCACGGTCCAGGCGTCAACGCCTTTAGCGAGCAGGTTCTGGGCGACCTGCATCAACGGTGGAATCAGGAGAACGAATGTGAGGACGAGTAGTACCAGAAAGACCATTGGAAGGGTCTCTCTCAGCACATACCGGTCGATGGTGCGGAGCATGGGTTACGGAGATTCTAACATTGACGGTAGCTGGTCGTAACTGATCTAGGGTCCGCGCAAAGGCCCGTGGCGTGGGTAAGTGGCCTACGTCGGATTGTTTTCCGAGCGAGCTTGGACGTTCGTTGGAACCCCGGGGAGGCGGTTTTTAGCGGGTGCCAAGCGCTGTAGTTATTGGGTCCAATAAGGGGTGTTATGTTAACTTACTACGAAACAAGCGGGAGGGGCGCTCGTTGGAGAACTACCTAACTGCCGCTCAGGCTAGCTCTGCCGGTCAGCATTCCTCAGTTCCTCGATTATCTCTGTGAGGGCGTGGATAATCTCGTTACGATTGACCCGTGACTTTCGAAACTTGAGGCTGAGGTTAAAGTGCTTGGTGGGGGCCGCGTACTTAAACGTGTAGGCGCGAGGTCGGCCGGCTTTCGGCTTGGTCGAGGCTGCCCGTGCCTGCTCGCGGGTCGCGCCTCGGCCGTCGCGGGTCAACTGCTCAATCAGGGCGATCATCTTCTCGGTATTTCCTTGCCTAACCACCTGCAGAAGAAGGGACTTGGAGCTAATGTCGGCCAGCCGACAAAGCTCGCGAACGTCGTCTGGCATCGCGTGGAGGCTGAGCGACTCGGTGACCGAGCTGCGAGATTTCCCTAGCCGGCGCGCCAGGTCTTCGTGTCTGAGGCCGTGATCCTTGACAAGGGTGTTGAGAGCTTCAGCTTCTTCAAATGGGCTCAGGTCCTTGCGCTGAATGTTTTCGACGAGGGCAATCTCGAGCAGTTCGGCGTCGTCCACGTCGCGAATGACAACGGGCACTTCGGCGATACCGACTCGGGTCGCTGCCTGGTAGCGGCGTTCGCCAGCCACGATCTGGAACCGACCCCGGCGCTGTCGGACAATTAGGGGTTCGATGATGCCCTTCTCGGCAATCGACGCCATCAGCTCAGACAGGTCACCGAGAACCTGCCGGGGCTGATCAGGATTCGGATCGACCTGATCGATCGGGACCATCCGCCCGATTGGCGCTCCGGATGAGGCGGCCAACGCTTCGACGTAGTGCTCGTCATGCCGCATGGTCACGGCACGAGGTAGCCCGCGTCTAGCCATGCTGTTTGCTCCTCTGATTAGGCACGGTCAATAACCTCTTCGCACAGGCTGTAGTAGTCGGACGCGCCCTTCGAGTCTGGGGCAAACGAGAAGATCGATTCCCGGTACGCAGGACTTTCCTCCAGCCGGACGTTCTTCGAGATGATGGTCTTGAATACTTTCGGGCCAAACACCTTGCTGATCTGATTCTGAATATCCTTCCCGAGCGACGTCCGCTTGTCGTGCATGGTGACCAGCACGCCGATGATGTCAAGGCTCGGGTTGGCGCGGCTACGAACTTTCTCGATGGTTTCAAGGAGATCGTCGGTGCCCTCGAGAGCGAAATAGGATGACTGGATTGGGATAAGCAGATGACTCGCCGCGACCAGGGCATTTACTGTCAGTAGTCCGAGTGTGGGCGGGCAGTCGATGACGACATACGGATACTTGCTGGCCAGCGGTGTCAGCAGATCCTTGAGCCGGAAGTGTGCGTCAAGTTCACCGACGAGTCTGGCTTCGAGTTTAGCCAGTGAGATGCGGGCGGGCACGACCGACAGATTGTCTTGCTGCGCAGCCGGGACGATGACGTCTTCCAGCGAGCAGGATCGGTCGGTAAACGCGTCATAGACAGAGGCCGTGATCTGGTCTCGCTCGACGAAGGACAGTGTGCTGTTCCCCTGGGGATCTAGGTCGATGAGTAACGTTTGCTTGCCTCGGATCGCCAGGGCGGCCGCAAGGTTGAGGGCGGTCGTGGTTTTGCCTACTCCGCCCTTTTGGTTTGTGATCGCGACGATCATCTTTGAAGACACAGGCCGGGTGACTCTCCGGAAGCTGGGGTGGACGGACGGCGACATTCTAAGATGCTGCGCGGGGGGACTGCAAGGGCTGACTGGACGGTACCCCCTTCCGGTCGGCGCGAGTGCCTCTGGCGCTCGCGGTAATGTCGTGGATTGAAGACCGGGCCAGGCCCCGCTCGGTCTTAGTCGGCCGGCTACATCTTATATTTGCCGAGCTCGTCAGGGTCGAGGTTCTCGAGCCACTGCTGGAGCCGCTCGGAGTTGCCTTTGTCGGTCGTCATGTCAACTGACTTCGCGTTGACGATAACGTGTTCTTCCGCGAAGATCGGCGCTCTCGTCCGCAGCGCCAGAGCGATGGCGTCACTGGGCCGAGCGTCGATGATTGCGTCGGCGCCATTAACGCGTAAATACAATTGGGCGTAGAAGGTGTTGCCCTTTAGGTCGTTCACGACTACGCGGTGCACCTCGCCTTTTAGATCGGTGATCACGTTCCGCAGCAGATCGTGGGTCATGGGCCTCGGAGATGGGATGTTCTCGATCTGTAGCGCGATGGCGTTCGCTTCGGATACCCCGACCCAGATCGGCAGCACACGCTGTCCTTCAGGGTCATGGAGCAGCACGATCGGAGTGTTCGTGACCGGGTCAACCATGAGCCCTTTGATGGTCATTTCGATCTGCATCGGTCTGCTCCTTGCCGCTCAGCGGCCGTCGCCAGTTCACCCTTGAGACTGAATGGACCGCTGTCAGTGATGCGGACGGGTACCACTGTTCCCAATAGTTTGTTTGGGGCGCTAAAGTTGACGACGGTGTTGCGCGTCGTGCGGCCCGCTAGTTCGGAACTGCGTCGACGGCTCGTCGAGTCGACCAGGACTTCTTCGACTACCCCTACGCGGCGTGCGTGGAGCTGTTGCTGGATATGCTTCTGAGTCTCCTGGAGTTTGACGATTCTTCGGGTTTTCTCCGTTGCCGGGATGTCATCGGGCTGACGTTTCGACGCGAGCGTGTTTGGGCGCTCGGAGTATTTGAACGAGAACATGCTCTCGTAGCCGACGGCGCGCACTAGGCTCATGGTCTCTTCGAAGTCGGTATCGGTCTCGCCGGGGAAGCCCACGATCATGTCGGTCGAAAGCGCCAGGTCCTGGACGGCGTCGCGCAGTCGGGCTACGAGGTCCAGGTAGACTTCTCGTGTGTGGCGGCGGCGCATGCGCTTGAGCACGGCCGTCGAACCGGACTGCACCGGGAGGTGGAGATGGCGGCACACCTTCGGTAGATCGCGCATGGCGCCGATCATGCGCTCTGTGACGTGTCGTGGGTGCGGACTCGCGAACCGGATGCGCTCGACTCCGTTTATCTCGTGCACGAGCTCGAGTAGTCCGGCGAAATCGCATTTCGGTTGGTCTGGCGCCTGGTAGTGGTTGACGATCTGGCCAAGCAGGTGGATCTCAAGGTGTCCCTCCCCCGCGGCTTGCCGGACCTCTTCGACGATCTCGCGCACGGGTCGCATCCGTTCGTGTCCTCTGGTGTAGGGCACGACACAGAAGCTGCAGAAATCGTTACAGCCCTCGATGATCGTGATCGACGCCTTGACTGGGTCCGAGCGGCGAGTTACCCCGAGCGGGAACGACACATTGTCGTAGGGGTTAACGTCAACGCGCTCGACATGCTGCTCCGAGCGGGAGCGGCCGCCGCGGGCCTGCTCAAGATGAACCGATGAGCGGGCGTCCTCAAGCTGCTCGACCATGCCGGGAAGACGGGAGAGTGCCTGTGTGCCCACCACAAGATCCACACGGCTGCTCCGCTCCAGTAATCGGTCACCTTCCTGTTGAGCCACGCATCCGGTGACGGCGATGATCGGGCTATTGCCGCTCTCGCCTTTCGGCACCATCCCAAGCTCGGTATAGAGGCGTTCCTCGGGGCGCTCTCGCACACTACAGGTGTTGATTACGACGAGGTCCGCCTCGCCTGCCGACTCAGCTGGCTCGTAGCCGGCCTGGTCGAGCAGTCCGGCTAGGCGCTCGGAGTCGTGGACGTTCATCTGGCAGCCGAACGTCTCGATAAAGTATTGCTTAGGCACTTTCGTTATTTATTCGCCGCTTGTTTGCAGCAGTTCTCTGGCCGTCGCAAGTACATTGCCAGACACCTGAGTGCCAGTCATCATGCGCGCAATCTCAGCGGCCCGTTCGTCATAGCTAAGTGGATCGACCTTAGTTGTCGTTCGTCCACCCCGGACCGCCTTTCTCACGCGATGGTGGTCGGTGCCGCACGCCGCAATTTGGGGCAAATGGGTCACGCACAACACCTGATAATAACGAGCTAGCTCCCGCAGCTTCGCCCCCACCCGTTCGGCCGCTTCTCCACCGATCCCTGCGTCCACCTCGTCGAAGACCAGCGTTCGCCCGGACTTTTCGTCGGCTGTGAGTGTCCGAAGCGCGAGCATGACCCGCGAAAGTTCTCCACCTGAGGCGATGCGGGCGAGGGGACGTAGCTCCTCTCCAGGGTTCGCCGAGAAGTAGAACTCGACGCCTTCCCTGCCGCGCTCGGTCCAGCCAGATTCATCCTCTGCTTCGGTGAAAGTAACGGTGAACCGCGTTTGCGGCATCGCCAACTCGGCGAGCGCCCGTTCAAGGGTGGAGGCCAAAGTTGTTGCCTGACCTCGGCGACGCTCGGACAGTGTCCTGGACACGGCGAGATAGGACGCGCGCGCGGCGGCCACACACTCGACCAAGGTCTCCTCCGCGGCAACCTGGCCGTCGAGTCCGGTGGTCTCTTCTTGGAGAGAGCGACGACGTGCGATTACGTCGCCCAGGGTCGGTCCGAAACTTCGCTTCAACCGCTCGAGCTGAGCCAGGCGATCCTCGACGTTCTGCAGCCGCTCAGGGGACGCTTCGATGCCGCTGGCCGAGGGGCGGAGGGCGAAAACGACTTCTTCGAGCTGCGAGCTTACCGCGTCCCTCGTGTCCCTGTGGGCGGCTAGAGACGGGACCAACTCGGTCAACTCGTCCAGTTGTTTCCATACGGTATCGAGTCGTCCGAGGATCGCATTATCGCCGTCATAGAGCTCGGCGCAGCTCTCGGTGGCCAGACGATGGATCCGGTCCGCGTTAGCCAATAGGTGGCGCTCGGCCGCTAGGTCCGTGTCTTCGCCGTCAGTGGGGTCGACCTTATCGATCTCTCGTAGCTCGAATGCCACGAGCTCGGCTCGTTCGGCCTGGCTCGCGGCTAGTCGGCGCGCCTCATCCAGCGCCTCGCGCGCCTCCCGCCAGTCGGTGAAGCTCTTGCGAACCGCAGCTCTGAGATCGCCGAGTGCCGCGTATTCGTCCAGGAGGTCGAGGTGCGTTGCGGGGGTGACGAGGGCCTGGTGTTCGTGCTGTCCGTGGAGATCGAGAAGGCAGGCGCCAAGGGCTCGAAGCGAGCTAGTGGGCACGAGCCGGTCGTCGATGAATGCCCGGCTGCGACCTTGGGCCGAGACCTCCCGTCGCAGCACCCGTTCCTCTCCATCCGGCAGCTCGGCGGCGGCTTCGATGACAGCTTTTGTGGCGCCGGTCCGCACTAGATCGGCAGAGGCCCGTCCCCCCCGGAGCAGGCTGAGTGCACCCACGACGATCGACTTTCCAGTGCCGGTTTCACCTGTGAGCACGGTGAAGCCTCGGTTTAGATCGAGCTCCAATCGGTCGATGACGGCGAGGTCTCGAATGCTCAGGAACCGGATCATGCTCAGGAACCCCTAAAGGCAGGAAGTTCCATCGTATCATATGTTTGACAGCTGTTTCTTGTCCGTGCTACCCTTCTGTCGTCGGCGCTTTCCCAGCGGCGCGCTTTGTAGTCAACGGAGGGGGTTGGTGCTTACCCTTGGTTACTACGCCATTGCCTTGCAGAACGAGGTAGTTGGCGCGTCTGGTGAAGGTCTGGGCGGAAGCGTTATCGAGTGGGTTGCCCGCTCGTCGCCTCTCAGTAAGACCGTTCTCCTCATATTGCTACTCTTTTCGGTCGCCTCGTGGGCTATCGCGCTCCGCAAGATGTGGGAGTATCGGCGACTGGAGCGTCAGACCTCAAGCTTTCTCGATGTGTTCCGACGGAGCACGAAGTTTTCCGAGGTGCAGTCGGTCTGCCGATCGCTGATTCACAGTCCTCTCGTAGGCGTGTTTCAGGCCGGCTACGCCGAACTCAACGCGCAGCTACGCCAGGGCGGCGAGTCTGCCGGCGCGACGCCGTCGGAGGGGCGTCCGACTCTCCGGAGCTTCGAGGCGCTCGATCGGGCGCTCCTGAGGGCCTCAGCCGTCGAGGCCAATAAACTTGAGCATCGGGTGCATCTGCTAGCCACGACTGCGAGCATTACGCCGTTCATCGGGTTGTTTGGGACGGTGATGGGGATCGTGGATGCTTTTGTTGGAATCGCCGAAAGTGGCTCCACCAGCTTGGCAGTGGTCGCGCCAGGAATCGGCGAAGCCTTGATCGCCACCGCGGCCGGTCTGGCCGCTGCGATCCCGGCCGTCTACTTCTACAATCATCTGACGAACAAGGTGAAGCTCTACCTGTCGACGATGGAGGACTTCTCGCTGGAGTTCCTTAACATCTCAGAGCGGAACTTCACCTGAGGCGGGCATGCCGAAGATTCAGGACGCGGGCGCTGATACAACCGGTTCGCGCAGTCGCCGGGGCCGTCGACGGGTGGCGACGTCGCTCTCCGAGATCAACGTGATCCCGCTCGTCGATGTCATGCTGGTGCTGCTCATCATCTTTATGGTGGCGGCGCCGATGATGCAGCAGGGATTCGATGTGGCGCTGCCTGAGGCTCGCCGGGCGGACCCGATTGCGGCGGAGCGTTTGTTCGTGACCATTCCGGCTACTTTCGAGACCGATCGCATCGTGCAGGTAGGCGACGAACAGGTACGGGTCGAGCTGCTCGAGGAGCGTATGCGCTCGGAGCTGATAGACGCCGCCGAGCGTGACGTCTTCGTCAGGAGCGATGGTGACATCCGGGTACGGGAACTGGTGACGGTCATGGATCGATTGAAGGCCGGGGGCGTTGCTAACGTGGGGCTGGTCACTGAGTTCCCGAGCGACAGGTAATTCGCGACTACCGATGGAGTCCACCACCGACATCCTGCGGGAACGGGCCAAACGTGACGACGATCTCGTCCGGACCTTGGGGATCTCGCTGGGCGGACATGCTGTGGTGATCGCCCTTGTCGTGTTCTTTCCCGTCGGCTTCCTCGATGCCAGCGGCGCCGACGATCTCGACGAGGTCATGACTATCAGTCTGGGGGGGCCTGCCGGTCCGAGTGTGGGGGGACAGACGGCGCTGGCGGCGCGGCCGGTGCAGGAGGTGATCCCGCTCCAAGAAGCGGACCAGGACCAGTGGATTCAGCCTCCCACGCCCGAGCCGCCGGAGATGACGATTCCGGAGCCTGAGGCGCCGAGACGGCCGGAGAGGGATGTGCCGTCGGAGAGCGCACCCGAGGAGTCGCGCGGAAGGACGCCGACTCGGGGGCCGGAGTTGCGCGAGGGTAACGCGCTGGCCGAGACCGGGTCGACCGGCGGGGGACTCGGTTTATCGGCGGGTGGCCTCGGCGGTGCGGGGTACTTGGAAGTGGGCGACTTCTGCTGTCCCGAGTATTTGAGCACCATGATGGAGCTGATCCGGCGCAACTGGAACCACCGGCAGGGGTATACAGGCGGGTTGATGATGAAGTTCACCATCGAGCGGGATGGTAGCCTCACCAGTATCGAGCGCGAGACGACCAGCGGCTATTTTGCTCTCGACCAGAGCGCCGAGCGCGCCCTGCGGCTCATTGAGCGGTTGCCGCCGCTCCCGTCTCGATTTCCAGAGAACGACCTCACCGTGCACCTCAGTTTCCAGTACGAACGTTGAGTTCTGCGATGACGATCACGACCCCACGTTTTATGCTCGGTGCTGGTCTGATTGCCTGTCTGGCACTGCTGATCGGCGCGGCTCCAGCCGCTCAGAACCGCCAACGGGACGAGGTCAGTCTCATCATTGGCGATCGCATTGGCACCCCGCCGAGCTTCGCCGTGCCTGACTGTCTGGCGCTTTCTCCAGACGAGACGACGGCAGAGGCGGCCCGCATCGTCGCGCAGGTGCTGTGGGACGATCTGGACTTCGAGCGAGAGTTCCGCATGATCGCGCGGGATGTCTATCGCACTATTCCGACAGCTCGTTCGCTGATCGATCTGCCCTTTGATCAGTGGCGGGAACTCGGGGCGGATGGCGTGATCAGTTGCACGGTCGAGTCTTCCGGCGCTAATCAGATCGAGATTACGGCCCGGCTGTTCTCGGTGCGGTCGCTTGATTCCGCCTGGGGCGTCGTGTACAGCGGGACCACGAACAACCTGCGGCGCTATGCCCATCAGCTGTCCGACGAGCTGCATCGTCACCAGCGTGGACTGGAAGGTGTCGCGCGAAGTCGGATCGCCTTTGTGAGTGATCGTGACAGCGATAGTGTGCTGGGGTTGGTCGAGAATCGTCCCGTGAAGGAGATCTATCTCGCGGACTACGACGGCGCGAATCAACGCCGGGTGACGGTTTCCCGGGTACTTAATTTGTTTCCGTCGTGGTCGCCAGACGGTCGGTCGATCGCCTATACCTCCTACCTCACAGGTTTTCCTGATGTCATCGTTTCGCACATGTTCGAGGGGCGGATGACCAAGCCTGCCGGCGGGACGACCGCAGTGCATAATTCGTTGCCGGCCTTCTCTCCGGACGGATCCCAGATCGCGTTCAATACCAACCGCGACGACAACAACGACGTCTGGGTGGCGAACGTCGATGGGACGAGCGTGCGTCGGCTGACCAACAATCCGGCGATCGACACTAGTCCGACCTGGTCTCCGAATGGCCAGCAAATCGCGTTCGTCTCGGATCGCAGCGGCGCGCCACAGGTTTACGTGATCGGCGCCGACGGGACCGGGTTGCGCCGGCTCACCTACGAGTCCTACTGCGACCGGCCGACCTGGTCGCCGGCACCCTACAACGAGATCGCCTATTCATCACGGACGGGGCCCGGCCATGACATCAAGGTGCTGGAGTTGGCCACTAACGAAGTGCGGCAGCTGACCTTCGGCCTTGGATCGAACGAGAGCCCGAGCTATTCACCCAACGGTCGTCATGTTGCCTTTACGTCGACCCGTGGCAGCGGCATGAAGCAGATTTACACTATCGGTCGCGATGGCAACGGACTTCGCCGGCTCACTTCGGCTGGCAACAACGAGATGCCGGCCTGGTCGAAGTAGCCTCGGGCGGGCGCCGCGCAGACAGGGGGAGGAGCGGGAATGCAGGGTTTAGCAAGTCGGTCGTTAATGCGGACTGTGGTCTTGGTCACCGGAATCACGTGCCTTCAGGTCGCCTGTGTGCGCGAGCCTCCTCCAGTGTCGCCGGAGACCACGCCCCCGCCGCCAACGACGCGCACTCCGGCGCCGGAATTGGCTCCTTCACCGCCCCCGCCGGCGCCGGCGCCGCCGCCTGATCTTCCGCTGGGATTGACGCCGGACGAGGAATTCGCGTCACGCACTCTGGAGGAGCTTAATCGTGAGTCGCCGCTTGAGCCGGTGTTCTTCGGGTTGGACAGCTCGGACCTCGACGCCCGGGCGCGTCGGACGGTCGAGGCGAACGTGGAGGTGCTTCAGCGGTATCCGAGCTGGGTGATTACGATCGAAGGCCATTGTGATGAACGGGGAACCCCCGAGTACAACCTGGGTCTCGGCGAGCGCCGCGCCCTGGCGGCGCATGAGTACCTGCTCGAGCTTGGGGTCGGACCCGAGCGTGTGCGGACCGTTAGCTACGGCAAGGAGTTCCCGTTCGAGCCCGACAGTAACGAGACCGCGTGGGCGGCGAATCGCCGCGCCCATTTCGTGATCACGGCGAGGTAGCAGTCCCGGGTTGGCCGGGGTAGGATTAGGGGCGCGGCGTCGAACGCCTCGATTACAGGAACCAAGGACGTCCCATGAAACGTGTGTCTTCCTCCCTCCTATGCGTCGTGGCCTGTGTTTTCATGGCGGGTCTGCCGGTGATGGCTGCTGACCGTGAGCATCAGCAGATGATGGCGGACATCAGGATGCTGCAGGAACAGGGCAACCGCCTGCATCTAATGCTGGGTACCCTCGACCAGACCTTGCAGACCCTGCTCTCGAGGCTTGACGAGCAGGATGATGCTGCTCGTCGAGCTTTCGCCGACCAGCGCTTAATGGTGGACAACCTGACGGGTGGTGTACGGGTGATTCGTGAGAAGGTGGACGAGACAAACGTCCGCGTGTCGTCGTTGTCGCAGGAACTCGAGGCGCTCCGGTTGGCTATTCCGCCGATGACCCCCCAGGTAACTCAGCTGGCGATCGATCCGGAGACGGGTCTTCCGACTGCGGTGGAGTCACCCGTGCCTGGCCCGGTCGCGGTGGCGCCGGTCAATCCGGGAGTGTCGCCGCAACGGATGTATGACCAGGCCTGGGCCGACTACACCACCGGACAGTGGGCGCTGGCCGTGCAGGGATTTGAGGCGTATATCAGCACTTTTCCTCGCTCGGAGCTGGCTGACGATGCGCAGTTCTACATCGGCCAGACACACTACGCCGATGGCCGATACCGTGAGGCGGCATCGGCCTTCGAGGGGGTTGTGATGAACTACCCCGATGGGGATGCAGTGGCCGAGGCGCTCTATAAGCGTGGGCTGGCCCTCGATCGCCTGGGCGAATCGGAGCTGGCTCGCCAGGCGTTTGAGCAGGTGGTCCGCAATCATCCCGATCACAACATGTCAAATCTTGCCCAGCAGGCGCTCGACCGCCTCGGGCAGTCGCAGTAGCCGCCGCAGTCTCGAGAGCAGATACCAGCATGGGCACTGTCAATAAAGTAATCATCGTCGGCAACCTCGGGCGAGACGCCGAGGTGCGTTATACGCCGGGTGGGGCGGCCGTTAGTACGATTAGTCTCGCTACCACGGATGTCTGGAACGACAAGACCTCTGGTGAGCGGCAGGAGCGCACCGAATGGCACCGCGTGGTGCTCTGGGGCAAGCAGGCCGAGACGCTGAACGATTACCTGAAGAAGGGGCGACAGATCTACGCCGAAGGTAAGCTACAGACTCGAAAGTGGCAGGACCGGGACGGAAACGACCGCTACACGACCGAGGTTCGGGCCGATCGGATCGTGCTCCTTGGCGGACGAGGTGAAGGTGGACGAGGTGAAGGCGGTGGCGGCGATTACGGCGCTCGCCCTAGTTCATCCCCTAGTGGACCAGCCCCTGCCCCCCCAGAGCTCACCGAGGACGATATTCCCTTCTAGGGGCCACTAGTCCCTTTCCGACCGTAGCGGTCTTCCAGCCGTACGACGTCGTCCAGTTCGGGCGTCGAGACCTCGAAGATATCGCAGTCTTCGATGG
>Ga0310344_10000431_pt1 | contig 33251 bp, 40 predicted proteins | sample HC15DNA20200_MG_FD_203801 | JGI IMG/M metagenome (GOLD analysis project Ga0310344, IMG submission 203801) | Marine microbial communities from station ALOHA, North Pacific Subtropical Gyre - HC15-DNA-20-200_MG | ecosystem: Environmental > Aquatic > Marine > Oceanic | place: Pacific Ocean: North...
TGAAAAAGATGCTGTCGAATTAGCAACCAAAGCTGTTCGTTCTGCTACTATGAGAGATTCTTTTAGCGGTGACGGAATTGACATATTGGTTGTAAACAAAGATGGAATGCAAGAATTCACTGAAAAAGTTAACTAAACTATATTGTTTTACTAATTTCCCAATATTTATCAGAAATATAGTGTAGATTTTTAAGTACTTCACCTTTTGTCATTTGCTCCATTTCTGAACTATCTATTAATGACTTACCAACAGCTAAAAATTTGTGTTGTGATTCCTCAACAATACAAACAATTTCATCTTTTGAAAATACTGTATGGTTCTTGATTCCCGGTCTCATAACATTTGCACCATTACACATGAATTTTACTGCGCCCATGTCAACTGTTACATTTGGAAAACTCTCTAACAATTCACTTTCACTCAAAAACGGAATAAACTCATCTTCTAATCTTAGAATTTTGAAATTTACTCCTACCAATATCTGTGCATTGTCATCAACATAGTGTACTTTGATATTTTTAATTTTTGGAAGATTACGATTCCATTTTTTTGAGATCTGATTAAGAATATCAGATGTTTCAGTTTTTGACATAAGATTAGTTTTCAAGTTTTTGAAATCTCTTTTCGAATATCTAGTAAATCTCTTAGTATAGAACTTGCAGTTTCCATGCCACCTGCACCTCTACCTATTATAGTCTGTGTTCCTGAATGCTCAGAGGTAAACGAAATCGCATTTAATGTTCCATCTACACAAAGTGGGTCATCATTTTTTATCTGAATTGGAGAAACTGTTAGTTTATCATTACATGATGCTATGAGTTTAATTGAGCATGATTTTTTTGATGCTTCTTCAATATCACGTGATGTCAGTTTCCTAATCCCAATTTTTTCTATGTCTTTCATTGTAACCTTTAATCCAATGATCCAGTTTGCTAAAATAACTAGTTTTGCAGCAGCGTCTAAGCCATCTAAATCAAGTGATTCGTCTGCTTCAACATATCCTTTACTTTTTGCATCTGATAACGCATCATCAAATGATAAACCGTCTGCCATTTTGGTTAGAATATAATTTGTTGTGCCATTCAAAATTCCTTGAAATGAAACAATTCTTTCCCCACGTAAACTATTTTTAGCATAATCTAGTATTGGAGTTCCACCACCTACTGTACCACTAAATCTCAATAAGACTTGATTGTATGTCGCAAGTTCCATAAGAGATGGAAATGCTAGTGCTAGAGGACCTTTGTTAACAGAAATTACATGTAAACCCTTTTTCATAGCAGTTGTAATATGACTCATACCCGGCTCCGCGTCTTTATAATTACTAGTAGTAGTTTCAATTAACACATCAGCATCAAGTGATTCGATCATTTCTAATCCTGAAATATTTTCTTGTGCTTTATCATATGCTTTAACACTACCAGATTCTTCTTTTGCACTGACTATTTTTTTTAAATCCAATCCAGAATTATCATATGCACTACCATTACTATCAAAAACTCCAATTATTCTAGGCTTCATACCATATTTTGAATAAAGGTCGCTTGTTCTTGATTCAAGTAACTTTGTTAGACTTTGTGCAACAACACCAAATCCGCACAATATTATTCTCATAACCTCGCCACTATTGTTGTATTATTTAGTTTAACTTTTTTTCAAATCTAATGAAGCAGAATTTATACAGTATCTAAGATTTGTTGGCTGTGGTCCATCATCAAAAACATGACCTAGATGAGCGCCACATTGTTTACAATTAACTTCAATTCTTTCCATACCATAACTAGTATCTTTCACATATTCAATATTTTCATCATTTATTGATTTGAAAAAACTTGGCCAGCCACTACCAGAATCAAATTTTGTATCTGATGAAAAAAGTTCTGCACCACAACATAAACATTTGTACATTCCTTTTTCCTTACAATCGTTATAGATACCAGTAAATGGTCTTTCTGTATCTTTTTTTCTACAAATTCTAAATTGTTCTTCAGTTAATTGTTTTTTCCAGTCTTCATCAGTCTTGGAAATTTTATATGTCAATTTTTATTCCTCTTTTCTTCAGTACGTTTTTCTGATTCAAATCTTTCTAACTCATATTCATTCAAGTCAACATATTTCATTATCTGAGATAAAATCGGATGTTTAGTTTTAATTGAATTAAACATTTTTTGTGCTACCTTGCGATAATCAGGATGTCCTTGTGGTACAGTTCTAAGTTCAATTAGATGAGTTGCTTCACGTAAGTTCATGTTCATAAAATATGGGTAATTATATGCAAAATTTACAACATATTGTCCTTGAACTGGATTTTTTTTCCTAATTAAATTAAAAACATCTTTTGTAAAAGTCATACAATCATTAAAATCTTTTTTAATTCCTAGTTCTGTAACTTCATTTGGAATATCAAATCCATTATCCGTTGTTAGTAATTGCCTCTCTAATGTTAACGCTCTGTGTCTATGAAAATCTCTAAACATACCATAGTTGGTAACTAAATCAAATGTATAATTAACCATTTCAAACGCACGTGGTGGTCTATGTCTTCTATTTTTTCTAATCGCAGCTAAATCATTAATGATTTTAATTTTTTCTTTTGAATTAATTTTTTTGACATTTTTTTGTATCTCATCAAATGATAAACTAGGAGACTGCTCATAAATTAATCCTGTAATTACATTGTTCATAGAGTCAGATTCAGAGCCACATTCTACCAATCTTACCTTATTTCCACGCCTAGGAGATCCAATTGCATACCTTTTGCTTACTTTTTGGGAGATCTCTGTTATGTTTCTGAGGTATAATTGTAGGGCTTTGCCATACTTGTCATTTGCCCTTCTAACAAAAGATTTGACTGTTTTATCTAATTCACGCTTAATCTGAGATGCTAGTTTTCTTTCTTCCTCTAATTCTGAGCTAAAAAGTATAGTAAGAAGATATTCAAACGCTCTACCATTTCCAGTAACTCCAACATTTGTTAATGTTGATGCAGGCAATAAACTTCTTAGTGCATCAAGTGCCTTAGCTTTTGTTGCAGCATTATATATTCTACTAGCAGATTTAATTTTTTCTTGATCCTTCAGCTGTGAAAATTTCCTCTCCTTTCCAGATTTATCTCTAAATGAATAGTTTTCAATTGAATCTTTTTCACGGATTAATTTTAACATAGGTTGTATATTTTTTGTATAAATTTCAAAATCTAAATTACATGCATCTAGATACTTATCAGCATATCGTGTTTTCATAATTGTAGGTTCTCTATAGAATTTGTATTTACCATTTATTTTTTTATCCCATGATACATATCTTGAAGATTTTTCTAAATATGAAAAACCAATTCTACGATCTTCAATTTTTTTAACTGCAATATTTGAAAGTCCCTCAATTGCAATTTGTGCACTTCCTAATTCTGCAACTGAGTCATCACCATATTCTAACAGAACTCGTGTATAGAATTCTTCACCTCTATTTTTGTTTCTTAAAAATTCATCAAGGAAAACTCTTCTCATATCTTTGTCAGTTCTGCTATATCTTGACATCAGTGCACCACGATCAACTTGTTTTGGTGTAATTATTGCAAAAACAGAATTTTCAGTATTTGAAAAATGTTTTTTTAAAATATTTTTTTCATTATTGGTAAACTTTGACAATACCAATCCAAGTCTTCTAATTAGTATTAATCTTATCCTCTTTTAATTTGAATTAGATCGGGTGATTTCTTTGGAAGGTCTGTACCTGTTTGTTGCCCTTTTGCTTGCCAACGTTTTAAGACCTCTTTGAATGCATTATCCATTTCTGAGTCTTCAGTATACATCAGAGTTGTTATCCACCTGCCTTTTGGCCCATCCTTGTTACCTACTGGCCCACCAAGGGATTTCATCCAAAACTTACTTGGAAGTATTCTTAGTGCTTCATTATCTGGGTCATTTTTTAATTTTATCCAATATTGTGAAATAAACTCCAATATCTCACTTACCTCATCTTTTTCAATCAATACGCTCAATCAATTTTTAATTAATTTTAAAATTTCGATTACATGCCTATAATGTGTATTTAGTTAATTTCTTTCTACTAAAAATTCTAAGCTTGTTAACACTTTGTTGATTATATGAAACAATGAACTATTCGACATGAGCGATAACGATGCTGTGATCATTGGGAAACCAGTCAAGGATATGTATGGGGCCTCAATGGGTAAGATATTAGGCACTACCACTGATATTGATGGTTCAACTCAGACCGTAGGTATCAACTGTGGTTCAGGGTGTCTAAAACAAGTACCATATTCTCAGCTCGTACTTCAACCAAACCCAAATAATCCTGAAGTAGTAATTTTCATTCCAAAATGGCGATTGGACTCACAACGTCTACTCCGAGAAAAGGAGCTCACTGTCCGACGACTAACTGCGTTAATGGAAATTGTCTCTGACAACGATAAAATGAAATCTGATGCAGAATTAATTCATGAAAAATATAAGAGCAAATTAAACTCGCTCAAAGAAACTGAATCCGAAATAATTTCTGAATTAGAAGAAAGAGTCGTTGAAATCGATGCAGAAATTAAATCTGTTAAAGTTATGCTCTTTGATGCAAAAGTTCAAAGTAAGAGTAACGAGATTTCTCAGGAGACATTCGATCTAGTTAAAAAAGAAACTGATGAAATACTTCAACATATGAAACACGAGAAAGACGAGATTGCAAAAGTCAAATCTAGGCTATCAAATCTCTCACTTGAGGATGTAATTCCTACAGAACCTGAATCTCACCCTATACAGGATTCTGCTGTTTCATATCTATCAGGTAGTGGTCAACAAGTTACAACACAAACACATTTACCAGAACCACCAACTGAAGTAAAACAAGAAACTAATTTACCATCACCACCAGTGATAATGGAATCTAAACAAAAAAAAGACGAACCAACATCATCTGAGCCTGAACCAGAATGGTTAAAGCGCATGCGTTCTGAATAACTTTATAAAATTTTTAACATTTACTAATTACTTTTTTCTAAGTTAATTAATGACATCTGAAAAATTTGAAACAAATCTAGGAAATTCATATCCAGACATTCGCAAATCATCAGAAGAAGATTTTATTACATTTTGGGAAAACCAGGCAAAATCCCTAAAATGGTTCAAACACTGGGATACAACATTAAATTGGAATCCTCCATTTGCCAAATGGTTTGAGGGTGGATTACTTAATGCATCATATAATGCGCTTGATATTCATCAAATAGAAAAATCCAACAAAATTGCTATATTTTGGGAGGGAGAAGACGCTAGTCAACGATCTATTTCTTACGCAGAGTTATTGACTGAGGTAAAAAAATTCGCTAATGTTTTAAAATCACTTGGGATTCAAAAAGGTGACAGAATAACAATTTACCTACCAATGGTGCCTGAATTGATAATATCCATGTTAGGATGTGCACGTATTGGTGCTATTCATACAGTAGTATTTTCAGGTTTTAGCTCAACTTCATTAAAAGATCGTATTGAAGATTCAGAATCAAAAATTGTTATTACTGCAGATGGTGGTTTTCGTAAAGGTAAGATTATCAAATTAAAAAAAATAGTAGATGAGGCTATATCAGAAATAAGATCTGTTAAGCATGTAATAGTTTTTGAACGAGTTAAAGAGAAAATTACATTAAATGAAAAAGATCATTTATGGTCAGAATTAATGAATCATGCATCTGATCAGTGTGATGCAGAAAAATTAGAAAGTACTCATCCACTTTACATACTTTATACATCTGGAACAACTGGAAAACCTAAAGGTGTTTTACATGGTACAGGTGGGTATCTTACACATTTACATTCAACATACAAATGGGCATTTGACATTAAAGATAGTGATATTTATTTTTGCACTGCAGATATTGGTTGGGTTACTGGACACAGCTATGTAGTTTATGGCCCACTATTACATGGTGCTACACAAGTAATGTATGAAGGTGCACCAGACTATCCTAATATATCTAGAATGTGGAGCATAATTCAAAAATATAATGTAACAATATTTTACACAACACCAACTGCATTACGAATGTTTATGAAGTTTGGAGATGAAAAACCAAACTCATTTGATTTATCAACTTTAAGATTACTTGGAACTGTAGGTGAGCCAATAAATCCTGAAGTTTGGAAATGGTATTTTGATATTATTGGAAAAAAACGTTGTCCTATAATTGATACTTGGTGGCAGACAGAAACTGGTGGAATGATGATTTCTTCTTTACCTGGAATAGAATCAAACTCATTGAAACCAGGTTCTGCTACAAAACCAATTCCAGGTGTAAGTCTATCTGTTGTAGATGAGGATGGAAGAGAAGTAAGCCCTAACACAAAGGGCTCATTAATAATCAACAATCCATGGCCTGGAATGTTAATGACACTTTGGGGTGATGATGACAAATACAAAAATGTCTATTGGTCAAAATTTGAAAACAAGTATTATCCTGGTGATTATGCTATCTGTGATTCTGATGGTTATTTTTGGTTGCTTGGACGATCTGATGATGTGCTAAAAATTGCAGGGCATAGAATTGGTACGGCAGAACTTGAAAGTAGTTTAGTTTCTCATGATTATGTTGCTGAATCTGCTGTATGTGGTGTTCCTGATGAAATTAAGGGTGAATCAATTATTGCATTTATAGTTTTAAATGAAGGAGTAACTATATCACATGAAAAACTAATGGCAGAATTGAAAAATACTGTGAGGAATAGTGTTGGTGCGATTGCCATACCACAGGAATTTTACATTGTAACAAAACTGCCAAAGACACGTAGTGGCAAAATCATGCGTAGACTACTCAAGGCAATTGCAAGCAAGGAAAAAGTTGGCGATGTAAGTACACTGGAAGATGGTGCTGCAGTCACTGAAGTTCAATCTGCATTCGAAGACATACAAAAATCGATTAATACTTCAGATCGCTGAGCTTTTGTAGTACAATACAGTAATGATTCCGATGAATGATCCTCAGTGTAATTTATGTTCAAGAAAGTTATCAGAACATACGTATCAGGAATCACTTGATTGTGCAATGAAATTAATCAAAGGTGGAAGAAAAAAACTTGGGATGAGTCAACACAAATTAAGGCAATCCATGTCATAAATCGTCACTATATTATTATCTCTTAAAATTCTGATTGATTTATACCATATGGTTATGATAAAACTAGAACAGAACGACGATGCAAAAATTGCCAAAAATTATTGTATGTTTTTGAAGTAGGTAATTTTTGTATAGATTGTGCCAGAAAAGAACTAAAAAAATAATCTAAAACCATTTTTCTAGAGTCTGACTTTTCTTCTCTAGACTCTTTTTCAATCTGTTTAGTGATGAGTCTACTCTGTCACGTGAGAAACTTCTCTCATTAGATAAATAGTCTGTAACACCATCAAAATCAATTTTACCAAATTCAATTTTATCGACTTTGGCAGTTTCAGGTTCTAAGAAGATCTTACGTATTGCATTAAAATCAATCTGTTCTAGTTGCTCTTGAATTTGTCCAATATCTTCCAATCTTTTATTTTCTTTTATCATTTTAATTGCAGTTTTAGGACCAATTCTTTCAAATCCATCTGGATTAAAATCAGTTCCAATTAAAATTCCAACATCAATAAGCTGCTCTCGTGTAATTCCAAGCTCATCTAGATTTTTTTGGTAGTTAATGATTTCTGGCTCAATTTCGATATACGTATTTCTATTAGGAAGTTTTCTCCTTCCGCTGTTTGTAAAATTTCTAACTAGATTTTTTGCTCCAAATAATATTGAATCAAAATCTTGACTTGCTGCAACATCAGCTATTCCATTTTTTGTAAGAAGTGCAGCTGTTGCCTCACCTTCAGATGGTGCTTGAATATGTGGAATTCCAAATAAATCTAAAAGATGTTTTGAATCATCAACCATTCCATCTCTCATCGATGTTGTTTGCTGTGCATATTTCCTTGCATCTTCCATTTTACCTTCAGATAATGCTCTTTCATATTTTACAGTGGCATCTTTTTTGATCCTCTTTCTATGTTCAATCTCTGCTGATTTTAGTGATGGAGGCTTTCCATCAAAAACATATACCGGTTTTATTCCCAGTGATAAAAAATTTATGTTTCTGTAGAATAGTCCTGTCATATGACTAGTAACACGACCTTGTGAATCAGTAAGTTGAAGACCGTCAGGACCACGAATTATTGCTAGAAATTGGTAAATTGCATTGTATGCATCAATTGCTACAATCTTGTTTGTAAATGCTTCAAGTTTTGTTTTTTCACGAATTAATAGTGGTTTTAGATCTAATCCCATATTATGATATAATATTCCCAGTTTTTGTGTTTAGTGTTTTAATCGATTCACTATTTTAGGGCATAATGTTCGGTATTGTGTCGGGATAGCCAAGCTTGGTTAAGGCGGACGCCTCGAAATCTCATTACAGGATAGCGTCTGTGCATTGCACGCGGGGGTTCAAATCCCCCTCCCGGCGATTCTAATCTTAGAATTGATTTTTTTAGTAGAATACTGTTTAATCTCTTATACTATTTCATAATTTCATTTTAGTTTAATATACCAAGTTAGGCACTAGTAAAGTCTTATTAGGCACTAATTTATATGGACATTGAAATTGGTTTACATAAGGAAAAAAAATGTAAAGAATGTTGATTATTTGTATTTAGTAAAAAGTAAATGGGACAAAATACACAAGACATCTAGACAAGAAACTATCAAGTATTTAGGAGCAATTGACAATGTCACACAGGATGATATCCCAGAGGAGTATAGGAATAATCCTAAGATTCAGGCATTTTTACTGGAAAATACTACAAAGGACAGGGAAAAAAGAGAAAAGATAATTGAAAAATTACAATTACAGATATTTACGTGTCTTACGGAAGGAGATCTAATTGGAGCCAAAAAAGTTTACATTGGATTCATTAATGCTAATTCACTTGATCAGTTTTTTGAAAAGATTCTTAATCCAGTTATGGAAAAAATTGGAGATATGTGGTCTAATGGCATACTTTCAGTTGCAACTGAGCATGTTGCAAGCAATATAGCCCATAGCCTGGTTAAAATCATACTACAAGAAAAGAAACGTAAAGGAAGCAATGGAAAAATTATTATCACAACACCTGTTGGTGAAGAGCATAATTTAGGCTGTGGTGTTGTGGAGAGTTATTTGGCAACAAAAGGTTTTACAACATTTAATTTGTCACCATCAACCCCTGCAGAATCAGTTTTGAATTTTATGAAAAGTACATCCCCAGATGGTGTTATAGTATCGATTACATTATCTGAGAGTATACCTGCTGGCCAACGATTAATCAAGAAGATTAGGGAATTCAATAAAAAAATTCCAATATTTGTAGGTGGTCAAGCTTTTAACGATAGAACTAAGGCAAAATTTGATGCGAGTATCATCGACAGTAATCATTCACTAATTAAATTACCACAAATTCTAAAAAAATCTAAAAAAGTTAGCACTATTCTAATAAATTAACACTAGAGATATATATGATGGAGACCGAAATAGTGTATGGGAGCATCATGTAAAGGAATCTGTTTACAATTGAAGCACAAGTCAATTCCTAACTCAAAGAAATATCAATTTGGATTAAAACGTTGTAGCTGGTGCGAAGTTTTCATGTCTACGGAAGAGATTAGATGTCCATGCTGCAAGATGATATTGAGGACAAAATCAAGAAATAAGAAAAAATATACTGGTGTCACTGATCCAAGCAATAAACTAGGTAATAACTTCTCAATAGCATAGATAAACTACAACGATGGTAGCATTATGTCATGAACAAACATCCAGTTGTAATTGTAGGAGCCGGAGTAGGTGGGCTTTCAACTGGTTTACTATTGGTAAATAAAAATATCAATGTAGAAGTATTTGAGAAAACTAAACAAGTAGGTGGAAGGACATCCTCAATTTCATATAAAAATCACATTTTGGATAACGGCTTTCATATAATGCCATTTTATAAAAAATCGGCAATTTACCAAGTAATGAAAGAGGCCAATATAGAATCACGATTAAAGTTAGCAATAGTCAGTAATATTGCATTTTATGATGGTACTGGCTTTCATAAGTATCCTAAAGGAATTTTAGATATTTTGCAGATGTCATTAATTCCATTCAAAAGTAGGTTGTCGTTGCTGAAGATTCTATTACCAATGGCGTTTACTGATATGAAAAAAACTGAAGATCTTGACACAACACCACTGACTGAAGTTACAAAAAAATTAGACATTCATTCAAAACGTTTTTTTGATGCAGTCTGTATGTTAGCATTTGCTGATACTACAGATCATATTTCACTGGGTGAATTTGCCAGAACAATTATTCGTGCAAATCCATTCAAAGGTGGAACAAGTGAATTTGCATATCCTGACATGGGAGGGTATGATAAAATTTCTCAAGTCATGGCAGATTACATAGTAGAAAAAAAGTCTGAAATTCATTTAGGAAAATCTGTGAAAAAAATTTTAATCTTCAATGGACAAGTTAGAGGTATTACATTAACAGATGGCACAAAAGTAGAAACCAACTGTGTAGTTATTTCATATCCAGCATACCATGCAATAAATCAATTATTTGATGAGGGAGTATTTGATCAAGATTTTATCAATCATATAAATAGACTAAATAAAACAACATCCGTAGTTGAAGTTCATTTTGCTTTATCACAACAAATCGATTCTAGGCAGGTTGTTTTTCCAGTTGGAAAAGATTATGCATCAAAAGGAATTTTCTTTATTTCAAATATAACACCATCTGTTTCACCTCCAGATGAACATTTGTTAATTGTTGGAACTCCAGTAAAACCAGAAGAGACAGATAATCCATCTCGAATAAAAGAAATTGTCGAACAAATGAAAAAAGAACTTTCTGAAATATATCCAGAATTCAATACTGTATTACTTTGGGAAAGAGCTATGGCATGGAAACTTGTTGAGGCAGTAGTAAAAGAACCAGGATTAGTTTGGAAAAACAAAATGCCACATTCTGTAGAAAATGTGAAAGGATTATTTTTTGTAGGTGATTCAACCATTAGTTATGGAATAGGAACTGATTCTGCAGCCCATAGCTCAGTTTTAGCTCATTCAAAAATAATGGATTTTTTAAATGAATAGTTTATCATGCTGAATTGTTTTTAGAATAGTTAACAAATTCATCCATAACTTTTTCCATATGAATCTGAATTCTTTTCTTTGCAAAAAACCCAATAATTTTCAGACTTCCATGAAGAATTAAATTTACTTTAATAGTAATTTTTGTTCTAGAGCCATTTTTTTCATATGTTTCATCAAAACAGGTATCTTTAGCTTGACCATCAAGCATTGTAACTATATGACGATTTGGTTTAATTACTATGTGTTCTGTTAGAATTGTTGCAGTTCTTTCTAAGAAGTTCACTTTTTCTTTAATTATTGTTTTATTTGTTTTGCTATCAATTATTTCAAGGCTTTTGAAATATTTTGGAAGTACTTTTGTAAAGTTTTCATAGTCTGTACTTATTGCAAAAATTAAGTCCCTATCTACATCCACAATTTTTGTAAATTGAAATCTTACCATGACATGATTTATTTTATTAGCAATTAAAATTGTTAATGTTGTACAAAAATTAGCACTAGTATTAGTAATAGGCACGAGTTTATATATTAAATTACGGCAGAATCGTTATTGAAGAAAGTTGTTGGCATTTTGGCAAGTATTATTCTTGTAACTGCATTTGTTGGCTTTGCTGAAGCTGCAAATGTGCCTGAATGGGTAAAAAATAATGCAGGTTGGTGGGCAGAAGGTGCAATAGACGATAAGGCATTCGTTACAGGAGTACAATTTTTAATTGAGGAGGGAATAATTAGTGTTCCATCAACAACACGTAGTGCATCAACTTCTGATACTATACCTGAATGGGTAAAAAATAATGCAGGTTGGTGGGCAGAAGGTGTAATTTCAGAGAATGACTTTCTTAACGGAATTCAATATTTAATAAAAATGGGTATTATGCAAGTTAGTGCAAGTTCAGTTGGTGATGATATGACTCAGCCTTCCCAATATCAACCACAAGAAACTCAAACGCCAAAAGCATCTAGTCAGAGTGGTGATGTAACATTAGATGAGATGCTTTTAGTTTGCCAAAATGAAGAAAATGCCAGATTAGTTAGAGATTGTGAAAAAGAAATCAAGGATGATTATAATCTAAATAAATACAAAGCAAATAGTGAATCATATCAAGTTGGACCAATTACATATTATTATGCTGCTAACTGGCAAGAAGAAAAACGAGGAACTGTTAAACAGTATAACAATATTGCATATACAGCAACAGGTCAAGCACTATTAAACCTAAAATTACTCGCTGAAAATACAGGTTCTTCCAGTAATGTAACTATGATGTGTACCAGTCCAGCAATTTGTAACTATAATGTTTGGGATGGTGGTCACAAATGGGTTAATTCTGGCTCAGACTTTACATCTGGTAATGTTGTGCTAAAACCAGGTCAGAATAGATTCCTTGAAATTCTGTGGGGACCAGCAATAGGTTATGGAAGTTATGAAGATTTTTTGTATGACTCTGGAAAGGAATACTATTTGAGAATAGGTGAGCCATTTGGAAAATTGGATCTACCACTAAATCTTGTGCTAGTACCATAGTATTTGAATCACGAATGATTTTTTATGACTGATATAATTTGGGGCACAGCTACAAAAATTATTGATGTTGATAAATTTGAAATGAATATTACACATAGGAAAGAAGAAAACAAAAATAGTTATGCAGATAATGAAGTAGTGATTTTTACGGAAATTGATATTATGAGTATATCTGGAGATCCTGGTATGAGAACAATCACACAAATTGAAGATGCAATACAAGACAAATTTCTCAAATGTGAGATTGAGTCACGCTCTAACGATGGTATTTTAACTTGTAAAGTATTCCATTCCGGTGCAGGTGGATATTAGTTGAAAAAAGACTGGAGTCCAGTTTACATTAAGAAATACCAAAAATGTTCATATCTTGAAAAGCTTGTGTTGGGTGTTATACCTGCAATAATTCTCAAAAATGCGATTTCCAAAAAATCATGCAAACAGATTTCTGAAAAAATCATACAATTACATCAAATGTCAAAGTATGGTACAAATTCAAAACATATTGGTGTGTCTCTTAATTCACATCTAAATTCTAAGGATCTCTATTTTGAAAAAACAAGACATCTTGATGAAAAACTTAAACATGTTTTTAGTGAGACTGAAGATCCACGATTTACAATGCATAATTTACTCTCAGTGGCATTTGATAAACAAATTTCACCAGCCAGAGAAAATGGGAATCTATACTCCAATGGTATTTTTAGAATTCATGACTGTAATGATTCGTTCCACGTTCATCGAGATAATGCGAGTTTTGAGGCATGTGGTTTCAACGTTGCAAAACTGACGAATCAACTATCATCTGTTTTGCATTTACAAACTGCATCATCAGGAGGAGAATTGGTTTTGTATCAAAAAATTTGGAAAAGAGATGATGAAAAATTTCGATTTCCAGATTTTGGATATTCAAAGGATGTTATAAGTAATAGTGAGTTTATAAAAATTAAACCAGATATCGGTGATGTGATTATTATAAATCCAATTCATTACCATGCCGTATCTAGAGTAGTAGGTGTATTACAACGAATTAGTGTAGGGTTTTTTTTAGGTCAAGCAACTAAATCTACGTTATTCTGTTGGTCTTGATTAATTAATAAAAATCTCCATTGTATCATATTTCTTTATGTTTTGCATTACATCTTCCAAAATTGTAGACGAATTAATTTCAATATCTTTGGATGACTCGAAAATTTTTAACCTAAATTCTGTATATGCACCTGAAATTCCTGATAATCTGACAAGATGTTCTTCATGCATTATCCCAAGCACTTTAAATGGAATTTTTATACCAACATTACTATTTGTTGATTTTATAACTAGTTTATAGCTTTTTTCATGGAATATTGCTTTACCGTAAAGATTTTCTTTCGATTTATTTGTAATTTTAACTTCAAATTTTAGGGGGGGTTTTGGTTTTTCCATACAACTTAGTGAATTTTTGAATATATTAACGCAAAATTATAGAGGGTTATGTTGGCACTATGGCTAGAAAATTATGCCAATTAAATCCTCTAGACACACAGTGAAGTTATGGAGAAAATAAAATATCTAATTCTGATTATCACAATAGGTGTAATGATATTAATTCCATCAACAGCGTTTGCACACAAATTGATTCCTACAGATGATACAAATATTTCAATTGATGCTTCATTACAAATTCCTGATCCTAGTATTTCTTGGGCAATGTATGAAGAAATTAATGGTGACATTCGATATTATTCCTTTTATGGAAAACAAGGAAATTCATTTTATGCTAGTATCGTAATTCCTAATCTTGAAAACCTTGAAAATTTTTCACCATCTATTGCATTTATTGGTGTTGAATCACATCTAGATTTAATTGAAGAATTTAAAATTCTAAAACCTACTAAGGATTTTGATTATTCATTACCTGAAGGTTTTGATGCATATGTTTTTGATTATAGAGGATTAATTCCTTCCAAGGAATTTTATGAACCATTTGGACAGATTACATACTGGGAACGACAAGAAGTTTCATTTGATTTTCCTGTAGATGGTACATACTATCTAGCAGTTTTTGATAAAAAAGATAATAGTGGAAAATATGCACTTGCTATAGGAACAATTGAAGATTTTTCGGCATATGATTTTTTTACAATTTTACCATATGCATGGTTGGAATCAAAATTATTTGTTAATGATTACTTTTCAGCAGTTATTGGTGTTTCTATATTTATTGCTGTATTGACCCTTATTGGATTCGGAATATACAGAAAATTAAAAAATAGGAATTAACTGAACTCTTTTATTTAACATTTTTTGAATTATATTTATGAAAGTTTGTGCGGGTAGAGGTACATCGTATCTAAATGGTAATTCATATGAGGATTGTAAAAAAATAGCTGAAACCATTAATGAAAAATTAAAACCTCAAATAAAACAAAATGGAAAATTGATGTGGTCTGATCTACTAGATGAGGTTGACCATGATGAATTAGTCTACAAACTAGTTCTGAAATATTTGCGTCGTGACGGTTTTGATATTGGGAATTATGAAAATCCTCAGATTACACAAAGAGAAATCTAGTTATTATTTTTATTTTTTGATATTTGTCTTGATAAAATGAATGGTGTTAAAATCAGAATTGGAATTGTAATTGCAATGAACAGTGTTTGAAGTTCTGTTATGGCTATTGTAAATGCAACAGCACTAGTTGCACCTACAAATAACGAAAGAAATGAACCTACACATGTAGGACATGCAATAAATAATCCAGTAGTTGCACCTATACTTCCTAATCCACCTGTCTTTTTTGTTATAGATATAGCATTTACTGCTAATGCAGTGTTTGCTGCTACAAGATATGAAACAGTAACCTGTAGAACTAGATTTATAGGAATTATTTGTATTCCAATATGTTCTGTTAGATACGCAACAAATTTTGGCATATATCCTACCGGTCCACAACATGGAGTAACATGTGCTGATGGAATTTCAGCCCCATAGTGATATGAAAATATCACCTCTGGTTGGTAAACTAATATTCCTGACGTCATTGAAAAGAAAAATCCATAGATGACAAATGTTATGATAAATGTCTTTGTGGCTCTCTTATCGATAGTAAAATTACAAATCATTGATATTGCAGTTTGATTTCCTGACGCAGCGATTCTTTTTTGATATTTTCTTAATCCAAGTCCTATTACACCCAGAGATATTGTAAGTAGAAAATAAAATGCGATTCCAAGTCGTTCAATAGAATTTATTGCATCAGGTGTAATTCCTGGATTTTCAAATCGCGAGTATATTAAAAATAAAATTGCTATTGACAAAAAACCTAATACAATTAACCTTCTATCATTATGATTACTTGATGTAGCCTGTAATTTCATATTGGTTCATTCCATTTGTTCAATATATTTTTAAGAAATCAAATATCAATTTAGTTGGTATGAAAATTGATGAGAATCAAGATTTAGATTACGATGTGGTCAGGATTACAAATTTGGGATTTGTTGATCCGTATGGTAACGAAGGTTTAATCGTTTTAAAATCTGATAATAATAAAGAATTTCACATGCGTGCATTTTCAGGTGAAGTTTCGCGTCATATTGCAAGTTTCATGGATGGTGATCATGATTCTGTTCCAACCATCTATAAGATGCTAGAAGATATTTGTGAACAAAATGAGCAAGTTCTTGTTAAAGTAAAAATTTATGATAGCGGTGATGCATTACGTGCAAACCTCTATCTTTCTGGAAAACAAGATTTGGTTCTAAGAAATTATAGGGCATCAGATGCAGTTGCATTGGCTGTATACTATAATATTCCAATCTTGGTAAGAACTACACTACTACAAGATCCTATAGAAAATTTTTCTAAGTAACTATCTCATCTAGCCTATCTTCATCAATTGCTTTGTTAATTTCCATAGCAATACGTCTTCCAATTCCAAATGTTGTTCCATACTGATATTTTGTATATGGACTTGTTGTGGCAACAATTGGATTACCTGGAACTCGTAATGAAACATCATACACTATTAATTCAAGATCTTTTGTTATTACACTTTGTAACGAGAATGGACCTATAATTCCAGGCGAATATTCTTTTTTCACAGCTTTCACAAACTTGTCGCCCATTTTTAGTACCTTATCTAATAGCGATTCACGAATACTAGCTGGTGTATGCCCAACTTCTATGTTTTGAAGTCCAACGTCCATCTCTAACTGTTGTTTTGCAGGTAGTGCATTATAATCATGAATATTAGTTTGTAATCGACGTTCTATCCCAATGAAATCAACATTTTCAGAAATTGGCGTATAAAAATAATTGAAATTAAGATAAGTTCCTATTGCAAGTTCTTCAATACTAGATTCATTCAAATCTTTTCTTGAAATCATTCCACTTTTTATTTTCTCTTCAGATTTTTTCTTAAAATCAGAATATGATGAAACTGTAAAGAATGCCCGTTCAAGTTTTCTATTTTTTTCTTGGACCTTAACAATTGCAGGTTTATTGATAAGTTTTGGGTTCTTGAATATTTTGGGATATTTTATACCAGCCTTTTTAAGCAAATAATACTGATTCTTTTTGTTATATCTCTCCTCAGCTTGAAATAATGCTCTATTTCCAAAAATTGGAATTTTCAGTTTGTTCTCTAGTATACTATACCCCAGATATGCTGTCAGTGAACGATGTGGTATAATGATTGTTGATGTCTCTCTAAGTTTTTTCTGGTTAGATACAGATGCAATATCCTTGAATGACTTTAGAACCATTATTTCATCAGCAATTCTTCCAAAACGTTGGTATGGTGTTTCTCTACCTTTCTGGCAGAAAACAACAGTATTGAGATTTTCGTCTTTTGCACCATCCATTACTTCTAATGCAGAATGGCTCCCTAAAACGCCTATACGAATATCAGAATAGTTTTTAACAATTTTTTGCATTTCTGTTCTTTTAATCATATTTTGATAAAATTAACACCGTATTTTAAATGCTTGAGATACTTTATACACACAGTATTATTTTTACGTCAAGAGTATAGTAACAAAGTGTGAACACAGAAATGGTGTTAGTTGGAATAATTTTATTTTCAGGTATGACTGCAGGTGCAGTAAAAATTTGGTTAAATAAAAGAAAAGAGAGTAAAACCAATGAAGAATTAGATAATTCTTAGGCGTAAAACAAGATCTTCTTTAATATATTGTAAAATTAGATTCAAATGTTACATGAGATTGATAATTGGAATTACTGGAAGTACAGGTGTGATTTATGGTATTCGAATGTTAGAGGTTCTTAAGAATGCAGGAGTTGAAACCCATCTAATTATGTCTGAATGGGCAGAAAAATGTACCTCAATGGAGACAAAACATAATGTGGAGTATGTTAAATCACTTGCAACAACCATTTCAGACGAAAAAAATATGGCCGCAAGTATATCTAGTGGAACTCACAAAACTGACGGAATGATTGTGATTCCATGTAGTATGAAGTCTTTATCCAGTATAGCTAATGGATATGATGAAACGTTAGTTGCCAGAGCAGCAGGTGTAACACTAAAGGAATCAAGAAAATTAATTCTAGTTGCAAGAGAGACTCCATTAACTGCAATTAATCTTGAGAATATGCTTAAGCTTGCACAATTAGGGGTTATCATAATGCCACCTGTTACAGAATTTTATACCAATCCTACATCTATTGATGCAATGATTGATCATATTGTAGGGAAATGTTTAGATCAGTTTGATATTGAGCATGACTTATTCACTCGCTGGGGCTCTCAGTAAGCAAAAAAATTTAGATTAGAACATCTCAATTATTTCAATGTCTAAAATTACTTTTGAAAAAATCATACACGCTGATGCAAAAAAAACCTTTGACGTTCTAACAGATTTTGAAAATTTTGAGAAGTTATTACCAGAATTTTATTCGTCGATTACTGTAAAATCAATAAGAGACGAAAGTTCACTAGTTGTAGAACACCTACATTTATCAGGAAGTGAATTTGTTATAATGGCTAAACATTTCATTGAGGAGCCAAAACAGCATGAAATGAGAGTTATTGGTGGAGACATTAAGGGAAGCTACATAACTGAATCAATTATTCCAATCAAAGGTAATGATTTGTCACATTCAGAAATTAAGCTCATCATAAACGCAGAAATTAAGATTTCACGAGGGTTGAAAGATACTTTCAAAAAACCTGATTACAAGAACGAATTAGAAAAATTATATCAGAAATTTATTGATGTTATTGAAAATTAATTATTCTTTACTGTCTTTGAATTTTTTCAATTCCTCGTCGGCTTCTATTTCGCCTTTTTTGTATTCACCTTTTGCTTTTCCAAAAGTTTTAGCCAATTCTGGAATTTTTTTTGCCCCAAAAATGAAAACAGCTGCTATAATAATTATAAAAATCCATTCTTGACCCGCAATGAAATTTGCTAGATTAAACAACATTTGTTTCTAATCCTCCGTTTTTCAATTTAAGTCTTGATGGTCTGACGTTCTTTACGCTCAACTATGAACATGCCTGCTAGGTATAGCCCTATCATTGGTCCCGCAATAAACCACATTGTTACTCCACTTCCATCTGGTGTAATAATTGCACCAAAAATAACAATAGCAACAATTGCATACCTGATATTTTTCCTCCAGAATTTTGTATCAGTCATTCCTGATTGACTAATTGCATACATGATTAGCGGTAATTGAAATGAAATTCCAAATGCTAACAGAAATTGTAAAATGAAACTAACAAAATCCATGATGTTTAGAAATGTTACAAGTCCTGCGGACTCACCGTATTTGTAAAGGAAGTCAAGAATATATGGGATTACTAATGTATATGCAAAAATACATCCCGATACAAATAGCGCTATCGAAGGAATTGTTATTGTTCGTCCAACTTTAATTTCAGCTTCTTTTAGTGCAGGTTTTAGAAATGCAGTAAATTCTCTTATTATTAACGGCACACTTGCAACGATTCCTACAAGAGCAGCAATGTAAACTTGTGAAAAAAATGCTTGTCCAGGAGCAGTTTGTATTAGTTGAACTTTATCAGGAACAAGTTCAGCTCTCATTACATTTGTTATTTGAGCTGCAATGTTATCCAATGGTTCTGGATATGGGTAATATAGAGTAAGACCAAAAATTTCAAATGATACTGCATGAAATGTAAGTAAAAATATTGTAACACCACCTATGGCAATCACAATTTTGATAATTCTACGCCTTAATTCTTCTAAATGTGTGTTAATCTGACTAAGTTCTGACATCCACAAATCCTATTTAATAACTCTAGAAAAATGTTTCATGTTGGTATAGGTAGTAATTTTGCTTCAGGAAATCCCCATTTTTTTAGCTCTTCTTGTGTTGTATCATGAATTTCAATGGTAATAACAGTGGTGACGTCGAGTGATTCTTCTAATTCCTTAGCTAGTTTAGAAATATCTTTACTATCAAAGATCTCTTTTGAACCTTCAAGAAATATTCTCTCTCCTTTTTCTGTAGTGTCGCCACCATATCGTTTCTTAAGGAATTGTGTAATGGATGGTAGTTCGTCTCTATCAAAATTATTATAATAATACACTAAGCCTTTTTTGGTTTCATAGTTATGAGGGGTTCCATTTCTATACAGAAATACTCCAAAAAATTTTGCATCTTCATCATCACCTCTAGTACATTTTATATCCCAATTCAGAATGTTATCTGGATTATAGGTTAATTTTTCAACTTCTTCATATGTTAATTTCCAGTATCTGAATCTAGTCATCACATTGAATTCATACCACCGTTATAAAATCAATTCTATAGTTGAATTAAGTATAATTCTAATAATACTAGTTTTAATCAAAATTGATGGCCGATTATGTTGTTAGTGTTATAATTGAAAATAAACCTGGAATTAGTGATCCAGAGGGTGAGACAATATTAAACGATCTTGTTTTGAAAGGAAAGAACACAAGCATAAAAAAAATCCGTTCTGGAACAATCTTAAAATTTTCAATTACTGAAAGAAACGAATCAACAGCAAAAATCAGAGTTTTGAATATTTGTGATGAAATGCGAATTTACAATCCACTTGTAAGTAAGGTAACTGCAACTGTAGAAAAATCTTAATCGTTTCTAATACTCTTAATTGTACCATCAACTAATAATTGATCTCTGAGATAGCTTGCAAGATCTGTTTGAGTTATTACCCCAACTAGTTTATCATCTTCAAGAATTAGTAATCTCCTAATATTGTTGTTGAGCATTTTTTGAACCGCATTTTCTATTGTTGTAGTTGGTCCAACTGAGCGAAATTTGTAAGACATTATATCTGAGATTGGAACATCACTAGATTTTTTGTCTTCTGCTGCAATTTTACGAACAAAATCACTTTCACTCAGCACACCTACTGGCAGTCCTTCATCCATGACAACAAGAAAACTGATATCTTTTTCATTGATAATCTTGGCTGCATCTTGTGCAGTCTTGTCTTTTTCAATGGTTATAACATTTTTTTCCATTATATCACGAATTTGTCCCATAATTATTCAAGTGGATTTCTGAAATAAAAAGATGTCATCTGATGAATTTTATACCTCTTATTTGAAGATAAATAGTGAAAGTCGGGGTTATTGTTTTTCCTGGCAGTAATTGTGATCGTGACATGTATCACGTTTTGACTGATGTATTTAATTTAAAAACAGAGTTTTTTTGGCATGAAAAAAATCTTCCAAAAAATATAGACGCAGTAGTTTTGCCTGGAGGTTTCTCATATGGTGACAGATTACGTGCAGGAGTAATTGCAGCAAATAGTCCAATTATCGCGGATGTAAAAAAAATGGCAGAAAAAGGAATTCCAATCCTGGGAGTTTGTAATGGGTTTCAGATTTTAGTAGAATCTGGATTACTCCCTGGAGTCTTACTCAAAAATGAATCTTTGAATTTTATGTGTGAGTGGACTAATTTAATTGTGAAAAACAATAAAACACCATTTACTAACAAACTAAAACTAAATCAGAAAATCCCAATACCTATTGCAAATGGTGAGGGACGATACTATGTAGATAAAAAAACTCTTAAAAAATTAAAAATGAATAACCAAATAGTATTTTCATATGAAAATAAGGTAAATGGCTCAGTGTCTCAAATTGCTGGAGTATGTAATGAATATGGAAATGTTGTGGGAATGATGCCACATCCAGAAAGAGCAGCTGAACAAGAGATAAATCAAATCGATAGCAAGCCATCTTCATTAATCTTTGAGTCATTGATTCAAACAATTGGTGCAAAAAATTGAGTTTTCAAAAACACGAAAAATTACATATAAGACAGAACATAAAGCGTGATTTGACCAAAACTGAGTTGCAAGTATTAGCAGCTGAATGGTCTGAGCACTGTTCGTACAAATCATCAAAAAAACATCTACGAATGCTTCCCACTACTGGACAAAATGTAATTGTAGAGAAAGGTTATGATTCTGGTGTTCTAGATGTAGGCGATGGTTATGTTGTTACAGTTCATATTGAAAGTCATAATCATCCCTCTGCAGTTGAACCATTTGGAGGGGCTGCAACTGGTGTAGGAGGTGTAATTCGTGATATTTTGTCTGCAGGAACAAGACCAATTGCACTTTTTGATGGATTACGGTTTGGTGATATAGAAAATGATGTACATGCAAGATGGTTATTCAAAAACGCTGTTGCAGGAATTGCAGATTATGGAAATTGTCTTGGAATTCCTACAATTGGTGGTGAAGTTGAATTTGATACATGTTACAAAAACTATGCATTAGTTGATGTTGCATCTGTTGGATTTGGTAAAAAATCAAAACTGATAAAAAATCACGCAAATATTGGTGATTTGGTTTTATTAATTGGAGGTTCAACTGGACGTGATGGTGTCGGTGGTTCTCAATTTGCATCTGATGCATTAGAAGGAGAAGATCGTTCTGCTGTTCAAATTCCAGATCCTTTTATTGAAAAATTGATTATAGAGGCAATCTTAGAAGCACGTGATGAAAAATGCATTAACGCAATGAAAGACTTGGGCGGTGGTGGACTTTCATGTGCAATATCTGAAACTGCTGAAAGTCTAGGAATTGGAATCGAATTAGATGTACAAAATGTACATCTTCGTGAATCAGATTTATCACCAGATGAAATAATGATATCTGAATCACAAGAGAGAATGCTAGTTATTACAAGTCAAAAAAAATTTTCAAAATTAAAACAAATTTGTAAAAAATTTAGAATACAGTGTTCTGTAATTGGTAAGGTAAAAAAAGATAAAATGATGTGTGTAAAAAATGGTAATGAAACACTTGCCTTACTTCCCGCAGACTTTGTTGCACGTGGTCCATTAGTTGATAGACCAAAATCTAAACCAAAATATCTGTCAAAAATTCCCTCTAGTCCAAAGAAAAAAACACAAAAATCACTTTCAAAAATCCTATCACAGTTACTTTCCTCCCCAAATATTGCAAGCAAACATTGGGTGTTTCGTCAATATGATCACGAAGTGGGAATCCGTACTGTAGTCAAACCTGGATTTGATAGCTCCGTTCTGCGTTTAGATAATGGTAAGTCATTATCTGTCAAAATAGACGGGAACCCAAAACATTGCTATCTTAATCCTAGATATGGTGCAATAGGTTGCTTTGAGGAGGCATGTAGAAATGTTGTCTGTAGTGGTGCAAAACCAATAGGAATGGTTGATCACCTTCAATTTGGAAATCCAGAGGATCCTGAAATATTTTGGACATTTATGGAATCAATTGAAGGTATAACTGATTATGCAAAATCAATGAACATACCATGTGTTGGTGGAAAGGTAAGTTTCTACAATGAAACTAATGACGGTCCAATCAAACCAACTCCATTAATTGGTGTCTTAGGATTAATAGACAAGTCCCCACTGTTACCAATACCACCTACAAAAAATGATGTAATTGTGCTAGTTGGTGATACTAAAAATGAACTTGGTGGTTCTGAATATTACGAGTACATTCATAATTTTATTGGCGGTTCTGTGCCTCAAGTAGATATTACTACATCAAAGAGAAATATGAAGTCAGTACTTGCATTGATTTCAAAAAAATTAGTAAAAAATGTACATGACTGTTCAAAAGGTGGACTTGCTATTGCGTTATCGGAATTATGTATATCTGGAAAAATAGGCTGCACTGTTAATTTGAAGAAGGTATCTGGTATGTCATCTGAAGAATCTTTATTCTCAGAAAGTCATTCAAGATATATCTTGATAGTTGAGAAAAAAAATCTAAAACATGTTAAAGCGTTACTATCAAAAAGTAAATGTCAGTTCTCACAAATTGGAATCTTCTCCGGCGATCAGATCATGTTTGAATCTTCAACAAAACCAGTTTTGAAACTAAGAGTTGATAAGGCGGAAAATCTCTATCTAAATTCATTGGAGAAGATTATTCATAATGGTTAAAGAAAACTGCGGTGTAGTAGGTATTTTCTCTAACAATGATGTAAATGTAATTCCAATGGTAATTGATTCACTTCGTGCATTACAGCATCGTGGTCAGGAAGCATGGGGAATAGCTATTCCAAACAAGGCACCATTAAAAAAAATAGGTTTAGTTTCTGCCTCATCCAACGAGTTTAAAAAAATCACAGAGGAGTATTCTTCTCATTCTGCAATTGGGCATGTTAGATATTCTACTGTCGGAAAAAGTGAACTTGAAAATGCCCAGCCATTAAAAGTAAAGGATCTTTGTATTGCACATAATGGCACAATTGCAAATGTTGAAGAATTATCTAATCTTGTAGGTGGATGTACCTTTACCCCACAAAATGCAAGTGATACATTAGTTGCAGCACAAAGGTTAGTTTCGTTAATTAGCGAAAATGGTAAACTTGGAAGTGCATTATCAATATTAAAAAACGAGATGGTTGGGTCATATTGTTTTACATTTTTATCAGATGATGATGCAGTTTATGCGGCACGTGATCCAAAAGGTTTTAGACCAATGGTTTTAGGTCATAAAGAAAGCCAATCTCTTCATATAGTTGCATCTGAATCTTCTGCTCTCTCAGCAATAGGTGCAAAATTGGTTCGAGATGTAAGTCCAGGTGAATTGATCAAACTAAGTAATGATGGATTGGAAACAGAAATGTTTTCAGAACAAAAACAACGTGCTCATTGCTCATTTGAATTTACTTATTTTGCTCAACCATCTAGCAAAATGGAAGGAACTAATATCTATTTAGCAAGAAAAAGAATAGGACAATTTCTAGCAAAAAAATACCCACTAAAAGATGCAGACGTTGTAATCCCAGTTCCAGATTCTGCAAGACCAGCTGCATTAGGCTATGCACAAGAACTTGGTATTCAATTTGATGAGGGACTGTTGAAAGATCGTTATAGTAAGAAAGGACCACTGAGAAGTTTTATTGAACCTCATCAAAGTGACCGTGTTGAAATTAATCGATGGATTATTCCTATACCTGAAGTAATACACGGAAAACATGTTGTGGTAATTGATGACAGCCTTGTTAGAGGGACAAGTTCAAAAGCTATCATCAAAGCATTACGTCGTTCGGGTGCAAAAAAAATCAGCATGATGATTACATATCCCCCAATAAAATATCCATGTTATGCAGGAATTGATTTTCCATCACAAGAAGAATTAGCAACATTTACTGACTCTAAAGAATATTCTGAACAAGAAACTATTGAAAAAGTTCGAAATGACATAGGTGCTGATTTTCTTGCGTACAATGATGCAGAAAATCTTGCTAATGCTGTAGGAATTCCAACCGATTCAATGTGTTTTACATGCTCAACAGGTAACTATGAGCCATTAGGTATTGCACCTACTTTCAAATCAAGAAAAGAGATGAAAGGTGACTAAATGGAAATTGCATATGTTTTGGTTCAATGTAAAATGGCGCATGAAATGGAAGTTTTAAAGCAATTGTTAGAAATTGATTTAGTTAAAGAGGCTAAAGGTACATTTGGTTATTATGATATCTTAGTAAAAATTGAGGGAGAAGATTCCCCAGTTATTGAACAAACTATCACAAAGAAGATTAGAACAATTCCAAATGTTACAACAACTACTACAATCTCTATTATACCAGAACAGGGAAAAGAGTAGTTGGTAAAAAAAGCTCGTTCAATTGATAAAAAAGGTTTTTCAAACAAATTTTTTGAAGAATTAGACAAAGAGCATGATAATGCAAAGAATTTTGCTAAGCGTCAAAAAGAACTAAAGAAAAAGCATCAGAAAAAAGAATCTGATTAGGTCGTTCCTGCCGCACTAATAAATGCCTTAAAAGACTCTTCTGGAAATCCAGGTCTACTATTAAATTCTGGATGGAACTGAACTCCAAGGAAAAATTTATGAGATGGAATCTCTAGCATTTCCATACGTCTACCATTATCACTTTCCCCTGAAAAAACCATTCCATTTTTGTCAAATGATTCAAGATATTTTTTATTAAATTCATATCTATGCCTATGTCTTTTTGAAATTTTTTCTGAGTTGTATATTTTGTGTGCCATAGAGTTTTCTTGTATATCTATTGTATTTGCACCAAGTCTTAATGAACCACCTAAATCTGAAACACCATCTTGTTCAGGCAGTAAATCTATTATTGGATCATTAGTTTCATTTTCGATTTCAGTTGAATTTGCATTTGGAATATTACAAACGTTTCTTGCAAATGAAACTGCAGCTAATTGGAATCCAAAACATATTCCTAGATATGGTATGTTATTTTTTCTGGCAAAATTCGCTGTCTCAATTATTCCTTCTGAACCACGAGTTCCAAAGCCACCAGGTACTAATATTCCGTTATACTTACTCAGAATTTCAATATTACCATTTAGAGTTTCAGAATCAATCCATTCTATTTTTATTGGACGATTTATTGATGCACCTGCATGTTTTAATGCATGATTAACGCTTACATAACTATCAGCAAGTGTAACATATTTTCCCACCATTGCAATATTTATTATGTCACCATCTGATTCCATGGAATTTACAATATTATTCCATTTATCCCAATTTTCTGATGCATCAACATATCCAATTTTTGCAAACTTTTTGAAAACTAAATCTACTAATCCTTGTTCAAATAAAATTTGTGGTACCATAAAAATTGATTTAACATCATGACATGAGAAAACATCTTTTTCTGTTACGTTAGTAAACATTGATATTTTTTTCCTAGTTTTTTCTTGTAGTGGGCTAGAACATCTAACACATAATACATCAGGTTGAATTCCAATTCTTCTTAATTCTTGAACACTGTGCTGTGTTGGTTTTGTTTTTTGTTCACCTACAACATCAAGAGATGGAGCCAACGTCACATGAACAAAGATAACATTTTCAGAACCTTCTTCAACTTTTATTTGTCTTAAAGCCTCTAAGAATGGCAAGCTTTCAATGTCACCTACTGTACCACCACACTCAACTATTAAGATATCAAGTTTTTCGTCCTCTGCAATTTTCCTAATTTTATTTTTTATTTCATCAGTCACATGAGGAATAATTTGAACACATGCACCAAGATATTCACCTTTTCTTTCAGCATCAATTACACTAGAATAAATCTGCGCTGTTGTAATGTTATGAGATTTTGGGATATTTTGGTTAAGAAATCTTTCATAATTTCCCATATCCATGTCACATTCTCCACCATCTTCAGTAACAAAGACTTCACCATGTGCAATTGGGTTCATAGTTCCAGCATCATAGTTTAGGTATGGATCAATTTTTACACATGATACTTTTTGATTTGAAAGTTGTAACAATTTAGAAATTGATGATGAAACTACTCCCTTTCCAAGACCGGACATTACTCCGCCAGTAACAAAAATAAACTTTGTCTGCACATAATTGAAAGAATTATCCTATTTTTATTCTATTCGTTTTATTTAGTCTGGCGTTTTAATTTTTTTGTGAACTTTAAAATAGATTCTTCTATTTTTAATTTAGGCGTGTTTTCCATGATTTTGATATTGGCACTACCTACTATTACTGCATCAGCACCAATAGACACGTATTTTTTTACATCCTTTTCAGTTGATATTCCAAATCCAACTCCAACTGGCACCCCTTTAACTATTCTTTTTGCCGATTTTAGTGCATCAATTGTATATTGATGAATTTTAGTTTGGACACCAGTGGTACCAAAAACTGCAACCATGTATAGAAATCCAGAACTCGCTTTTGCAATCTTTAACAATCTATCTTTTTGTGTATTAGGCGAAACCAGAAAAATTGTATCCATTTTTTGCATTTTTGCTGCTGAAAGATATTCTTTTGATTCTTCTATTGCCATATCAGGTAAAATTAATCCATCAATTCCAGCATTTTTTGCCTTTTTAATGAATTTTTGATATCCTTGGTTATACAAAATATTGGTATAAGTCATTAGTATCAAAGGAATGTTTGTTTCTTTTCTAATTTTTTTTACAAGTGTAAAAAATTTTTCAATCTTTATTCCGTTATTTAATGAACCAGTACTGGCTTTTTGTATTATTGGACCATCAGCTATAGGATCAGAAAATGGGAATCCCAATTCAATAATATCAGTTCCGCCCTTTACAAGTCCTCTAATAGCCAACAGTGTTGTATTTTCAGATGGATATCCTACCATAATGTATGATATCAAGGCTTTCTCCTTTTTGGAATTTAATTCATTAAATTTTTCTTTTATTCTTGACATTTTTTTTCATATACTCCTGTACAATTCCAATATCTTTGTCACCACGTCCTGATAATGTAACAACAATTGATTCTGATTTTTTCATCTCTTTTGCAATTTTCATTGCATATGCAATTGCATGGGCAGATTCTAGTGCTGGTATAATTCCTTCCGTTCTTGTAAGTATCAAGAACGCATCTATTACCTCATCATCAGTAATTGCTTTGTATTTTACACGTTTTTCATCTTTAAGGTATGAATGTTCTGGACCAACACCTGGATAATCAAGTCCTGCAGAGATACTATGTGTTTCCTGAATTTGACCTTGTTTATCTTGCATCAAATATGTCATCATACCATGTAAAACACCTTTGGTTCCTGCAGCAAGTGGTGCTGAGTGATGTAATGTGTTTAAACCTTTACCTCCAGCCTCAATTCCAATTATTTCAGCATTGGAATCAATTAATGGATAAAACGTACCAATTGCATTAGAACCACCACCAACACATGCAATTACAGTATCAGGAGTTTTTTTCATTTGTTTTTTAATTTCATTACCTATAACTGATTGAAAGTCTCTAACCATCAATGGATAAGGATGTGGACCAACTGCAGAGCCTAGCAAATAGTATGTCGATTCCACATTTGTAATCCAATCTCTCATTGCCTCATTTATTGCATCTTTAAGAGTCTGAGAACCAGATTTGACTGAATGAACTTTAGCACCTAGTAATTCCATACGAAACACATTTTGTTTTTGTCTTTCTGTATCTACATATCCCATGTAAATTTCAGCTTTCAAATCAAGACATGAACAAGCCATTGCTGTAGCTACTCCATGTTGCCCTGCCCCAGTTTCCGCAATGATTCTTTTTTTACCCATTTTTTTTGCAAGTAGTGCTTGTCCAAGTGTATTGTTAATTTTATGTGCACCACCATGTAGAAGATCCTCTCTTTTTAGATAGATTTTTGCACCACCAATTTTTTTAGTCAAGTTTTTAGCCAAGTATAACGGAGTTGGACGCCCTGCATATTCAGCAAGGAATTTATTTAATTCTTTTTTGAATTTAGAATCATTTCTAATTTTCAAATAATTCTCTTCAAGCTCTTCAATTGCCGGTGCTAGAGTTTCTGGTATGTATTTCCCACCAAAATCACCAAATTTACCATCTTTTGGAATACCTATTTTCATATTGCACCAACCAAATTTTGTACAGTTTTTTGTATATCATCTGTTTTCATAATACCACTACCTACTAAATATGCATCAGCACCACATTTATGAAGAAATTGAATATCATCAGAAGTTGAAATTCCACTTTCTGATATGATTAATTTTGTTTTTTCTGTATTATGAAGAATTTCTTTTGTTGTATTTAGATCAATTTTCATTGTATCAAGATTCCTGTTGTTTATTCCTATAATGTCTGCATTGGTTTTACATGAATTTTCGAATTCTTGTTTTGTGTGTGCCTCAATTAGTACTTTAAGACCCAAATTATGACCATAATCTATCATGTCATCAATATTTTCTACTAGACCATTATCAAATATTGATTGGATTAATAGAAAATAATCAGCCCCAATTTTTTTGGCCGCATCAATCTGAACTCTATCCACTGTTATGTCTTTCATCAGCATTGGAACTTTTACCATTTTTCTTACTTTCATAAAAAATTCTGGTGATCCATCAAACATGTATGGTTGTGTTAATACTGAAAGCGCAGATGCACCTCCATTAACCATTTTTAATGCAATTTCTACAGGATCTGTTATCTCTCTGATATTGCCTAATGCAGGTGATGAGAATTTTATTTCAGTGATTAACGTCGCATGTTCTGATTTTGTTATTATATTTTCTAAATCTGTTTCAGAATTTGGTAATGATTCATTAATGTCATAAATTCCATCTTCAATTGCTTTTTTTGAATTATTGACTAATTTTTCTAAAATATTTTCCATTTATTTTATCACCTCTAATTTTTCTTGTGCATTATTTTCTTTGGCAAATTGTTTTAGCTTTTCAAATGCTTTTCCACTGTTGATTGTTTCTGTCGCTAGTTCAACTCCATCCTCAAATTCATCACAAAGTCCACCAACCATCATTCCTCCTGCAGCATTCAATATTGTAATCTCTTTCATTGTCTTATTTGATGTATTGTTTAGTACGTTCACAAATGCATCTATTGCATCTTGTTTTGTTGAAATTTGTATGTCTGATAGATTTCCTTTTTCCATATTGTAGTTTTCTGGATTGATAATGAATTCTGAAATCTCATTATTTTTTAGCATGCATATTTTATTTTTTGATGTAGTTGATAATTCATCCATACCATCTTCTGATCTTACAGCTAAAATTGTTTCAGAATGATTCTTTTGCATAATCATAACAATTCTTTTGATGTAATCATCTGCAAAAACTCCTATCAATTGATGTTTTACATTTGCTGGATTACATAATGGACCTAAAAGATTGAAAGCTGTTCTCTTTCCCAGAATCTTTCTTGCTGGTGCAACATTTTTCATGGCTGGATGAAATTTTGGTGCAAACATGAATCCTATTCCCAATTTTTCTATCATTTCTTTGGCTACACATGTTTCAGACTGTAAATTGAAGCCAAAATGTTCGAAAATATCTGCACTTCCTGAAATTCCTGATACTGAGCGATTTCCATGTTTTGCAACATATCCGCCAGCCCCAGCAATAACAAATGATGCTGTAGTTGAAATGTTGAATGTTTGTAAATTGTCTCCACCTGTTCCACAAACATCAATTAAATTTCCATTACAACGTGGAGAAATTCTAACTGAATGTTGATTCATTTTAGTAAGCATTGCTAGTAATTCTTCATCTGTTTCTCCTTTTTCTGATAAACTTCTAAGAAATTCTGCAATTTCATTATCATTGTTTTTTCCATTTAGAATGTCACTCATTTCAGATGACATTTCGTCAAATGTTAAATCAACATTATTTTTTTTCATTATTTTTAACCCTCTCTATGAAATTTCCTAGAATTTTTGTACCTTCATCTGTTAGTATTGATTCTGGATGAAATTGTACACCTTCAATCAAATATTTTTTATGGCTTACACCCATCACCTCCCCATCATCTTCTGCAACAGCTGTAATTTTTAGTGAATCTGGAATTATAGTTTTATCACCTACCAAAGAATGGTATCTAGTTGCTCTAAATGGATTTTTTATGCCGTTAAACATTGAATCATCATAATGTTTAACCTGACTTGTTTTTCCATGTCGAACATTTCCTGCATTTACAACTTTTCCGCCAAAACATGAGATTATTCCTTGATGACCAAGACAGACTCCTAGTATTGGTGTTGTAGGTCCCAGTTCATGTATTACTTCTTTACATACACCGAAGTATCTTTTATCATCAGGAGTCCCAGGGCCAGGCGAGATAATTATTGCATCATAATTTGCATTTTTTACCTGCTTTATAGTAAGTTGATCATTTCGAATCACATCTGATGTGACACCAAGTTCACCAAGTCTTTGTGCTAAATTATATACAAATGAATCATAATTGTCTATAATTAGAAATCTCATTTTGATGCCTCCTTTAGTGCAGTAATCATTGCATTTGCTTTGTGTTCTGTTTCATCAAGCTCGTTTTTTGCAATAGAATCAAAAACAATTCCAGCACCAGCTTGTACAAATCCGGATTTGCCATCAGCAAAGATACTTCTAATTGCTATAGCAAAATCACAACAGCCATTGAATGAAAAGTAACCTACTGCACCAGCATATGGACCTCTAGATTCAGGTTCTAACTCATCTATTATTTCCATAGCTCTTACTTTTGGAGCACCAGATACTGTTCCTGCAGGAAATACTGCCTTAAATGCGTCATACATGTCAAATTTCTTACTTAATTTACCAACTACATGTGTAACCATATGTTGAACATGACTGAATCTTTTTACTTTCATTAATGATTTTACATGTACAGTTCCATAATCACAAACTCTACCAATATCATTTCTGCCTAAATCAACAAGCATTGTGTGCTCTGCAAGTTCTTTTTCATCATTAACTAGTTCTTTTTGCATTTCATCATTTTTTTCTTCATCTTCTGTAATTTTCCTTGTTCCTGCAATTGGAAATGTTTCAACCTGATCACTTGTAACACGAATCAACATTTCTGGGCTAGCACCAATTATTGTTTTTTGACTCATTTTTATATGATACAAATATGGCGATGGATTTAGTGCACGTAATTTTTCATATACTTTCAAATAATCACCATCTGCATCAAATGAAAATTTTCTAGATAGAACAACTTGAAATATATCACCGTCATAGATGTATTTTTTTGCTTTTTCTACAATTCTTGTAAATTTCTCTTTATCCAAGTTACTAGTAATATCAGAGATAGTGAATTCATCAAATTTTGATTCTGAACTTTTTATATCATTAACTCTATTTCTTTCATAGTAAAAGTAGAATGACTTTTTTTGTTTGTTGTCAAACAAGATACCATCTGTATAGATTCCGAATTCCATTATCGGTTCATTTATTGGATGATTTTTTGGAATTTTCTCCCATAATCTAATTGCATCATAATTGATATGGCCAACTGCACCACCAAGGTATCTATATGTCTGATCAGATGTTTTTAGAACTAGTTCTTTGATTTTGTTTAGTGGATCTGATGTTGCGATTGTTTTTACTGTACCATCTCTACTCTCAATAGTGACCCTATCATAGTAGCCTTTAACAATTAATTCCGGGTCAAATCCCATAATTGAGGTTTCTGCTAATTCTTCTGGGCCAGTTAACGATTCAAAGAGAAATGAATGTGAATAGTTTCTAGAAATTTTGTTGTATATCTCAAATTGGTTTCCATCTAACGATAGAGAAATTATCTTAGGAGTGCTTGGTTGTCCAAAGACGGTCACCATTCATAGAAGGTTTG
>Ga0310344_10000434_pt1 | contig 33051 bp, 28 predicted proteins | sample HC15DNA20200_MG_FD_203801 | JGI IMG/M metagenome (GOLD analysis project Ga0310344, IMG submission 203801) | Marine microbial communities from station ALOHA, North Pacific Subtropical Gyre - HC15-DNA-20-200_MG | ecosystem: Environmental > Aquatic > Marine > Oceanic | place: Pacific Ocean: North...
GCTGACCGCAGCCCCCGTGGTTCACCTGGATGGTGAGTCGAAATTCCAAGACCAGCGGCAACCATGAGAGGCGTAGTGCCGTCATCCGTTGTTAAATTGAGGTCTGCCCCAGCATCTAGCAATGTATTAATAATGTCCACACTGCTGTTGGAACGATTATAGTGGGCAAATTCAGCGAATATTTGCCCCATACTTCCGTTGGCCCCAAAGGCAGCCACCCAAAGTGGCGTAGCTCCCTTTAAATCTCCAGTTCCGCATGCGTATGGCTCGAAAGCACCTTTCTTAGTGTGGCCAATGTAACTCATTACCAGTGCTGAAGTCTCGATGCGTACGTTGGGATCAGCACCGCGTGCTAAGAGTGCTTTCACGACACCAAGGCGACCGCTCGCACTGAGCCCAGGTCGGCCAAACGTTCCACCCAACCCACTGCCACCATGCTGACGATTCCAGTGAGTCATCCATGTACCGATTTGACCAACGGCAGCATGCAAAGCGTAAATACCACCCATTGACGCATTCGGATTAACACCATTCTCTAATAGAAAATGTGCAAATTCGTACTGACCAAACATGATTGCTAACGGCAACGCATGGGTGCCATCTGATCCAGTCTCGTTTAAGTCCACTCCACCTTCAATAAGGATACTTGCTATCTCAAGATCTCCCTGCCGAGCTGTCGTCATTAATGGCGTAAAACCTTTCGTAGTCGACACCGCAATAGTCGCACCACCATCGATTAACAACCTTGCAATCTGAGGATGCGATTCCTCCACTGCCCACATAAGCGCAGTCGCACCTGTTGCTGCCGTCGCAGCGTTGGGATCGGCGTCGTGGGACAACAGTGCCTCAACAACTTCCAAATTGCCAGTTTGAGCCGCAATCATGAGTGGTGTCAGACCATTCGTTTGGGCTAAATTTGGATCTGCCCCAACAGACAAAAGTTTTTGAACCATGCGAACACTAGCATTGAGACAAGCACGCGCCAAAGGCGTCACGCCGTGATCCTCTGCGGCGTTGACATCCGCACCGGCATTTAGCAAGAGATCCACGGTTTCAGGAGCATCCCAATGTGCCGCCCACAGTAGCGCCGTTACACCATCCGCCCGGGAAGTATCGGCACGAACACCTCGTTGCAATAAATCACTCACGCTGTCCCAATCTTGAATCTCCGCCGCGTTCACAAGTCGTAAATCAGACTCGGCAGAAACCGACGAAGCGCAAAAGAACAGACTCACAAGAATCAAGACAGAAAATGACAGACGTCGTGATGTTTTTAAAAGCATGGTCATCAAATTATGCTTACCACTTCTGTCAGCGTCAAACAAAAAGCCCTCACAACTAAGAAATAGACCAAAAAAACAGGAAATCCGAATGTTTAGTAATTTTTCTAGACAAATATAGTGAGCAACATGATTCTTTAGCATGAATCAAATTTAAGATAGCTATTCTTTGATAATTACGTGATACATTGACGTATATATATCGTTCCCATGGAGGTAGCACGATGACTAATCGTAATCTCGTGACACTATTTTTGTTTACAGCATTTACATTGCTTCTGCCACAAACTAGTTTTGCCCAATCTGGAAACACCATTCCACAGACGTCGTGGGGTAAACCTGACATCCAAGGCGTTTGGGATTTTGCAACGATGACTCCAATGGAAAGGCCGGCACAATTCGCAGATAAGGCCACACTAACTGAGGAAGATGTTGCAGCAGTGGTCGCTGATTCAGATGCCTTGTGGCAACGCATCTCAGAGGGTGGAGACGACTCTACTGGAACCTACGACGAATTTTGGTTTGATGCTGGATCTGGCGTCACGGAAGACCGACGCACCTCATTAATCACGGATCCTTCAGATGGAAAAGTCCCTGCAATGACCGCAACTGCCGCCGAACGCGTCGCCGCACGACGAAAATATCTTGTTGAGCATCCGGCTGATTCATGGGAAGACCGTGGCATCGCTGAGAGATGTATTCTCGGCTTTAACACGGGTCCGCCTATGACACCCAGCGCATACAACAATGTTGTACAGATTTTTCAAACAGAAGATTACGTAGTGTTACTCAATGAGATGGTGCACGATTCAAGAGTTGTGCCCTTAGATAATCGCCCACACCTACCACCTGATGTAAGACAGTGGCATGGAGATTCGCGAGGTTACTGGGATGGAAACACCCTTGTCGTCGAAACCATCAACCTTACCAATAAAACGAGTTACCGTGGATCGACTGAAAGTATGCATCTTATTGAACGCTTTACGCGGGTCAATAGTGAAACGTTGAATTACGAGTTTACCGTAACTGACCCTCGTGCGTTTACGCGTCCCTGGACGGCGTTGGTCCCCATGAAAATGTCGTCAAGTCCGATTTACGAGTATGCCTGCCACGAAGGTAACTACGGAATGGAAGGAATACTTGCTGGACATCGAGAAGCTGAAAAAGAGGCAATGAAATCTGAAAATTGAACGCGTTGAGGGAATAAGTTCCACACTGAAGGAACTTCATATAGCCAATGAAAGACCGGTGAGCACATAAGCAATCTCATCGGTCTTTCTGTTTTTATTCTTGGGGGAAAACTAGAAATGCAAAAAACACACTTATTCATAGCTGTTTCAGTCTTTGTAACAATTGCGACACTTTTTGGAATTCTTGGGCGCACTAATAAAATTCAAGCTGCGGGCTCACTCACCGGATCTGATATCGCTGAAATCCAACAACTTTACGCCCGTTATAATCAAGCAATAGATTTCCGTGATCAAGATCTACTCCTATCAATTTTCGCAAACGATGCTATCTACACGACAGGAGCCGGAGAAGCTCATGCCGGAAAAGAAGCGATCACCAAGTGGGCGGAGCCTGTGATGAACGCCGGCCCACCCACCTTCACGCACAACAACACCAGTATCGTCATTACTCCTACCACAGATGGTGCGAAAGGACGAGGGTACTGGTTCCTGTTTAACGTAGAAAAACCACAACCTGTGCCAATGGTGACCGGCTACTACAACGACACATTCGTTAAGACGTCACAAGGATGGAAAATAAAAACTCGTGGCTCTGTTCGAGGCTGGTCTCAATAAATTTGTGTCAGAATTTCGGAAAAGAAAAATAATCATCAAAGAGATCAAGTTTTTCTCGTCGAATACCTTCTGTGGCTTGGATTTGGTCACCAAATTCAAGCCACAGGTCAATGTCGCGTTCATACCGTGGCCAATCAGGTAACCCGTCCCCGTTGGGATTCCCCGTTCGCGCAAAATTTGTCCAATACTGAGAGACAACGTTCGACAACTCGTAATCCCAGTCTGACCAATCAAGTCCGACAAGTCCGACATTGCCAAACACATAAGCTAAATCTCCGGAATGATAGGCGCCATAACCCCGTCGTCCACGCGGAAGAGTAACATCAGGATCGCCGTGAACATAAAGCCGAAAAGTTGGTGGAACGTGGCTAAAAAAGTACAAATAAGCGTCATTGTCAGCGTTCTCAACAGTAGTTGCCCATGTCCTCATTTCCCAAACAAAGGTGCGGTCGCCTTGAAGTTGCATTTCGGCAACTAAAGGAGAAGTCCTTAACTCCGCAGCATAAGCTTCTAGCATTGCCGCAGACTGCTTTCCGTACTGCTGCCTCACAGACGCCTCAAACTCCTCATGCGTCGGCTCCGGACCCGAATAGAGAGAGGCGCGTTCGTTTGCCATTGCACCGACAATGACAGGAACATCGTTATGATCTCCATCTATAAAAATTTCACGTGGGGTTTTTGGAAGCACCCATCCATCGATAATGACACCAGGACCAAGAGTAATCGTTAATAAGTCTTCGGCTTTCACAGCACGCAGTGACTTAGCCGCCTCAATTCCTGTTCCCATAACACCTAATTCTTGAGCTGCGGACAGCCCTATACCATGGGCTGATTGTGATGCCCCGATCGTATCTTCAGTTTTATTAAGATAAGGACGTTCCCCTTTAAAACATCCCCCAGATTGTCCGATCGCTTTATGAAACAACCCACGCGCGAGAGGAGAAGCCATTAAGTAACACACACTCCATGAACCTGCGGATTGCCCAAAGATTGTCACATTACCAGGATTGCCCCCGAACGCTGCAATATTGTTATGAACCCATTCGAGAGCCGCTATTTGATCAAGTAACCCGTAATTGCCAGATGAATCGTGAGCGCCCTCAGCTGTGAACGCTGGATGCGCTAGAAATCCAAATGGGCCAAGTCTGTAATTAATGGTTACAACAATCACACCGTTTTTCGACAGAGATGTGCCATCAAATATTCTCGGACTTCCGGCACCACTGTTGTGTCCTCCGCCATGAAACCAAACCATAACTGGCAGTGCTGCGGTTGGCCCGTTCGCAGAAGTCCATATATTGAGATATAAACAATCTTCACTCGGCGTAAGATCGCCCCTTGTATAGAGCGACGAATACTCTCTGGGGCGCTGCCAACAGGGTGCACCAAATTCAGTCGCCGGACGCACCCCGTCCCATGGATCTAACGATTTCGGAGGCCGCCATCGATTTTTACCAATCGGGGGAATTGCATAAGGAACTCCTCGAAACACACGGACTTCGTTGGAGCTGTCAGAGTACTTCCCTTCTAGTGATCCGACAGGAGACTGCACAACTCTATCGGTTGTCCTGGACACGTCGCCTGTTTCGGGCATGAGTGACTCTGGGTCATTCGGAGCACAGGAAAAAAATAACAAACAGACACTAAAAAGAATGAACGCGCGTAGTCTCAAACTGCCAGACATGAAGAATCCTCCGTTTTCAGCGGCTTCATGGATCATGTTTATGAAATGAAAACCCATCATACGGCAATAACTTAGCTAATCTGCTTATAATCGACTTATTGCATGCAAATAGAATGGGTTAAAGTGACCGTTGGCATCGTAATTCATTCACAGACTTTGCGTTAAGGAAGACTCAGTGTTAACACGAGTAAAGACTCTCGTTGGCTGTCTGTTAATCATGTGTGTTCTTGTAATAACGACAGCCTTCGGAATAGCTTTCGTAAGAAGCCCCCTACAGCTGGACACAGACGAACATCCAAATATCGAATTATTCTTAGCCGCCGCTCAAGATCGTACACAAGCACAACAAGCACTCTCAGAAATTGAAAGAAAATGGCGTCCAGGATATGCCGGTATGATGTGGGATCTCGCTCGACTACTGAGACCTCCCAGCCCTAGAATGTTTAGTTTCATAACGCTCGTCCAATTTCTTGAAAAACAGACGGGACAATCTTTTGGTCAAGATCTCACAAAATGGAATGAATGGATCTGGACTCAACCCTATGAACCTCATCCCGAATACATTTATTTAAAGGGGATCTGGTATAGCCAGATCGATCCTCGATTCGAGAGTTTTTTTGCCAAAGAAGCCCAATCTCTCATACGTCTCGACGAAATTGAGTGGGGCGGTGTCTCCGTAAATGGAATTCCGCCGCTTAGGTACCCTAAAGTGCTTCAGGCTGATGCCGCAACTTACCTCGAAGACGACCACATCGTCTTTGGAATTTCTATTAATGGCAGCACAAGAGCATATCCGAAGCGAATTCTAGCTTGGCATGAGATGGCCCTAGACCGACTTGGCGATCTCGAACTGACAGTCGTCTATTGCACACTGTGCGGCACTGTAATTCCATTCGAAAGTAAATCAATCCAAGGACATCATTCCTTTGGCACTAGTGGCTTACTTTATCGATCAAATAAACTAATGTTCGATCAGGAAACCATGAGCCTGTGGAACACTTTTCAAGGAATACCTGTGGTTGGACCCTTAGTCGGAAACAACATACAACTAAATGCACACAGCGTCGTCACAACGACATGGAAAGAATGGAGAACCCAACATCCAGAAACAACAGTTTTATCTTTAAACACTGGCCACAGAAGAGACTACGGCGAAGGAGTCGCCTACCGGTCTTACTTCGGCACGGATAATTTAATGTTTCAGGTGTCACGGACAGACGAGCGGTTAAGAAATAAAGACGAAGTACTGGTAATGCACTTTAATAAAGCAAATTCTACGAATTCGACACAACTGGCCATTGCGAACCAGTTCCTGATGGATAAAAGAGTCTTTAATTATCAAATCGCTGAGAAGAATATTGTTGTACTGACCAGCGAAGAAGGCGCGAATCGAGTTTATACATCAGAAACATACCATTTTAATAATTTCTTAAACGAGCAATATATCGCCGACACTCTTGGAAACACTTGGGAAATTACGGAAGAAGCACTGCTTTTAAGCACGAATCCTAGGATTCGCCTTAAGAGATACCCAGCCCAGCGCGCTTTTTGGTTTGGATGGTACGCTCAATTTCCGGAAACCTTATTAATCCATTAATGCTTTCTCAGGTGCGACAAGCACCCTATAATCAGCGTATTAACCGTTTCACAATTTTTGCAGCGCTTACGTTATAAGATTCGACCTTATCGGGAAGATTCCGATGGTGTGACTATGAACAAGTGGCTCACAGTAGTTATATGCTTCGCTTTCTTGACAGGATCTTTGGCAGCTCAACAAGAAACTAAGACGTCTGCAGGCAATTTATTGACTCCTTGGGGCGATCCCGATTTAAGAGGAATCTGGACCAATACAACGTCAACGCCTTTTGAACGCCCTAGTGAATTTGGAGAACGTGAATTCTTGACAGACGAAGAATTCGCTCAAAAACAGGAAGAAGCCAAACAGAGAGAACGCGACGCTATCGAGGGAGAACAAACAAGAGTAGCTAGCGGTCCAGAACACTGGTACGAACACTTAGGGAAAACTTCAAACCGAACATCCCATGTCATTGATCCTCCGAACGGCAAGATACCTGCTTTGACTGTTGAAGCCAGACAACGTCCGGTCAAGGGCACTATGCATCGTGATTACTTTGAATCGTGGGAGGATTTGAGTGCTTGGGATAGATGTATTACCCGCAGCGTGCCTGGTTCAATGCTTCCAAGTTTTTACAACAATAACTATCAAATTCTGCAAACTCCTGATTTCGTCATAATTTTTTACGAAATGATTCACGATATCCGGTTCATTCCATTAAATGATCAACCACGTCTTCCTGAACATCTTCGCCAATGGATGGGAGACTCCAGAGGACACTGGGAAGGAAATACGTTGGTTGTCGAAGTGTTAAATTTCACCAATCAGACACCTCTACATCCGGTTCGTGGTGAGGCTTCTAAATTTAATCATAGCCAAAACCTTAAGGTTATCGAACGGTTTACACGTATAAACAAAGAGACCATCGACTATCGGTTTACCGTTGATGACCCTAGTACTTTCATTCAGCCGTGGTCAGCCGCCATACCCATGACCACGAACGACGCACCAGATGCAATGTTTGAATACGCATGCCATGAAGGAAATCATGCTCTTGGCCATATACTTAGTGCCTCCCGTGCACAGGATGCGAAAGATGAAGGAGTATCAAAATGACTGCACGATATGTACAAATATTCGTAATATTTTTTTTCGGTATCTCAGGTTTTTCGGTTCAAGACATCACTTTTGCGCAGGAACCTGAAGAGGAATGGGTAGTCACTCGGACAGCCGACGGTCAACCCGACCTCCAAGGGTACTGGACAACCCAGACCTTTACACCACTTGAACGCCCTGAGAGTTTGGCTGACAAGGAGTTCTTCAGCGAGGAGGAAATGGCACTGTTGCAAGAGCAATTCACGGCAGAGGGTGTAGACCCATTACGACGTGACGCCATTGCAACTTTAGACCCAGAGCTTCGGGAAGAACAACTTTATCAAGTCAATCGCGATCCTTCGTACGTTCACTATGACAACGAAATTTGGCTTCGGACTACAACACCGAAAGGACTTTCAAGCCGGCGCACATCACTAATCACCGATCCACCCGATGGAAGAATTCCTGCATTAACACCACTAGGAGCCTCGCGTGTGGCTTCAGAAAACGCAAGACGAAATAATTTCACTGGCTACGAGACTCGACCTCTCATGGAAAGATGTATTATTTGGACACACGAGGGGCCACCGATGCTACCGCCCGCCTACAACGATGTCCACCAGATCTTTCAGACCTCAGATTACGTGGTAATTTTTACTGAAATTTCTACTGGCCTTCCGCGCATCATCCCTCTCGATGACCGCCCGTTTAACTCAAACGCAGTAGGCCAATTCAGTGGAAATGCTCGCGCCTATTGGGATGAGGATACTTTGGTTGTAGAAACGAAAAATTTTGCTGACAGACGTATTTTCAGAGGCTCGACTGTAAATCGTCATGTTATTGAACGCTTTACCCGTACTGGTGCCGACCGGATCCACTACGAGTTTACAATCAGCGATCCAACGACATGGACTACATCATGGAGCGGCGAAGTCCCGATGATGAAAACAGATGGCCCAATGTACGAATATGCCTGCCATGAAGGTAATCGCGATATTGTCAATATTTTATCTATCGCGCGAAATCTAGAAAAACAGGCCGCGGAAAATGAAAATCCTTAATCGATTATTTCAGCACTAACGTTACAACACTTTTCTCGATTAATAATTTTAAGGAGTCGTCATCTATGAACTATCGGGAAATCATCACTGCTTGTCTTGTCGTAGGTTTGACCACATGTATGTTTTTCTCTCTTCCAGACAGCCTGTACGCACAAACTGAAGATTTAGAATGGACTACACCCCGCACTCCATGGGGTGATCCTGACTTTCAGGGACTCTGGACAAACACCACTACGACACCTTTAGAACGACCGGACTCACTTGAAGGAAAGCAATTTCTTACGGATGAAGAACGAGCCGCCCTTGACGAAGAAAATGCTCCCGGTATCGATGCTGCACCCGGTGTAGGCGCATACAACAATTTTTGGATGGAACAAGGATATGTTTCTAAACAGACTTCGCTGGTAGTCGATCCACAAGATGGAAAACTCCCCCCAGTATTGAAGAGGGCGCAACAACGGCAGGAAAGCTTACTGGAATCTCGTCGTTCAAGTTCATATCCGACTACATATGAAGAACCAAGTTTAATGGAAAGGTGTATCACTCGCGGTTTACCTGGTGTGATGCTTCCGGGAAATTACAACCACAACTACAACATTCTTCAAACTCCTGATTTTGTGGTGATCTTGGCAGAAATGATTCATGACACCCGCATTATTCCAATTGATGGACGCGCTCACATCGATTCGTCTATCGATCAATGGATGGGCGACTCTCGAGGATATTGGGAAAACAACACGCTCGTCGTAGAAACCACAAATTTTTCAGATAAATTATTTGAAAGACGGTGGTCGCTAATGGTCTGGGGTACAGGAGAAAACATGCATCTTGTTGAACGTTTTACTCGGGTCAATAACAACACGATCGACTACCAGTTCACCTTGACCGATCCAACTACTTTTTCACGCCCGTTTACTGCATCTATTCCAATGACGAGCTTGGATGGAAGAATGTACGAATATGCATGTCACGAAGGAAATTACGCCATGGCAAATATGCTTCGTGGCGCTAGATCTGACGAAGCCGCCAAAGAACAATCAGAACAATGAAATCTGTATTGCCATTTAGAAGCAACGAGCACTGGGTATTAACTTGAAGTAATAGATCGAAAATCAACGTAAAAATCCAAGGAGTTGTTATGACCCGTTCAAATAGTTCTCGACTCAAAGTTCTGGTAGCCATGGTGTTAATCGTGCTGGTAAGTCCACTAGACGGGTTCGGACAAGAACACCAAGATGCGAATAGGGGTTGGAGCACGCCTCGAACAGAGTGGGGTGTTCCGGATCTTCAAGGCATATGGACTACTGACGGAGAACGCAGTGTCCCATTTGAACGTCCAGACAGTTTCGGCGAACGCGATAGTTTAACTTCAGAAGAACTGGCTGAACGAGCTGACCGAGAAGCAACAAGCCTTGCAGACGACAAAACAACACGCAATCGACGCACCGGAGACCCTGAAGCTGGACCTGAGCATTGGTACGAGTTTGGTAAGTACACGTCGGAGCGCACTTCGCTAATCATCGATCCTCCAGATGGACAGATTCCGACACTGACGATTGGAGCCAAAACACGGTATATCAACCCGAGTTCACGACTTGGTTTCGTTGGAGGAAGTATGGGGGGAGGCCCCTATAATGGCCCAGAAGATTTGCATCTCGCAGATCGGTGTATCACCAGGGGTCTTCCACAAACTTGGTATCCGAGCGCCTACAATAATGGATTTCAAATTGTTCAGAGCCCAGGATATGTAGCTGTTCTTTACGAACGACTCCATGAACATCGGATTATTCCCCTCGATGGACGTGATCCGATCAACTCCAACATCGGTCAGTGGTTTGGTGATTCGCGAGGCCATTGGGAGGGTGACACACTAGTCGTAGAAGTAACAAATTTTAGCGATCAAACAAATTATCGAGGATCCGGTTCAACCCGTCGCTTGATCGAAAAATATACCAGAGTGGATCAGGATACAGTCCGCGTCTCAATCACGATTGACGACCCGACGACCTGGACACAGCCTTGGACAACCGCCATTACAGGCAAACGTGATCCTGACTATTGGCAGGTCTTTGAATATGCATGTCACGAAGGAAATTACGGAATGACCAACATCCTTAGTGCTGCACGTAATCTTGAAAAACAGGCTCGTGGAAGTGAACGCTGATACAGGGCCCACCCTTAAAAATCTACAATCTGAACCTTACCTATCGGGTATCTTATTCTGGCAATGCAAACGTTAAAACATTGTTCGTGGAGACGACAGAAATATACTGTTTCCCATTAACTTCATAAGTCAAGGGACTGGCTCTAATGGGACGATTATGCTTGTAAAGAAAGAGTTGCTCTCCTGTTTTTGCGTCAAGGGCATAAATTTCTCCGAGGTCCGTTGCCTGCAACACAAGATCACCTGAGGTGGCCAAGTTTCCACTGGCACCAATAGCTGACATGGTCGGCATTGTCTGTTGCCAAACCATTTCTCCGGAGACAGGTTCATAGGCCGATACAACATAAAGCGTTACCATGTCATCTCGAATAGGACCGTCAGCGATTAAATCCGCATGACCATCCCCTTGACCAAATTCTTGCATCGTGTCACCAACAGGATTGACCGTGAACGCAACAGCGCCATCCTTGCCGGTTATATAGACCAACCCCGTGCTCTCACTAAACGATGGGGGACCCCAACTACTTCCACCATGTGCCACGATATAAAAGTCTTGGGTTGAGTACGGCGTATAAATCTGCCGGGCGCGCTGGCGTGCCTCAGGATCAGCAACAACCGGAAACGTTGCGCACAACGGTGTCATTGGAACCCCACGGGCATTATACGGAATCGGTTGCGTCGGCCACACCTGTTCCCCGGGTACATCACTGGCCGTGGGCATCGCAGTTTCAACCATGGGATTCAGTGGTTCACCAGTTTCACGATCCCAGAAATACATCAGGCAATTCTTACCTGCAGCTGCAACCCCTTTGACCATCTGCCCGTCCTGTTCAACATCAAACAGCATCGGTCCAGAAACATGATCAAAATCCCAAAGATCATGGTGAACAGCCTGGTAAAACCAAACAAGTCTCCCCGTCTCAAGGTCTAAAGCAATCGTCGCATTAGTAAAAAGATTCTGCCCCGGGCGTGAAGACCCGTCATAATCCGGGCTAGGATTACCAGCATTAATATAAATAAGGCCTAACTCAGCATCTATGGCTGGGGGCGTCCAAATACCTCCACCCATCTTCTCAGCTTCACCCCAGGTATCTTTTGCCAGTTCCCACCCATCATCTCTGGGACCTTGGGGAACTGTATTAAATACCCATTTAATCTCTCCCGTTGTCGCATCAGACGCAATGACCAGTCCTCCAGGTATTTGATTCTCTGACAAAGCCACCCCGGCATACAGAGTGCCTTCGTGATATACCGGTGGAGTCGTTAATCGGTATCCAAGACTATACGCGTCAACTCCAGGGGGATAATCATCAGGATACTTAAACTCCAGTGCTTCACTCACAATTTCCAGCCGTCCACCATCTCCAAATGAATCAACAAGTTCACCAGTTTTACCGTCTGTCGCATACATGGAAGCACCCCCAAAAGCATAGAGGCGACCGTCCCCATATGTTGGACCACGTCCACGAGATTCTAAGTTGTCATTTAAAGTCATCGTCCAAACGGTCTCACCGGTAATAGCGTTCAACGCAAAAAGTTTTGACCCGGCATTCAGATACATCACCCCATCGACCACGATCGGAGTAACCTGCGTGATGCTATTAGCCGCACCTGCTTCAAAGGACCAAGATAAATCCAAGTCACTTACATTTGACCTGTTAATTTGGTCAATTTCTGCATATCGGCTGCCGCGTTCATCAAGGTTATGCAAGGGCCAATCTGACTGCCCACCAGTAGTGATCTGGGGAAGGGGTGCCTCATGAACGGTCTCACCACGCTGCTGAGCCTCACTCGAAAATTGCACGACAAGCACCATTGCCATTACTAAGCAATGGGTCAGCATCGGTGTCCGGCAACCAAGCCTATTCCGTTTCGCTTTCATTCTTCCTCTCCTCAGTCTAAACCTCATAACCACATGCAATCAGCTACCATCTGCAAACAGATAATTTTTCCGGTGGTCGATACGAGAACACTCTACTAGGTTAACGGTTTGCAGCGCCACCTCGAAAAGTTAAGAACTCTAAAATACACCCTAATAAAGAATTGTAAAAGAGTCGTCAGGTTGCACTATTACAGCAGGGGCACTTCCACTAGGCACCGTTGGACCATCACCATTCTGGTTGGTCTGACGCCCAGAGGAGTCAAAAATACTCCAATGTAATGTGCCTCCTGCGCGAAGCCCTGGACCATCACCCCAAGCTAGTAACGTTTGGCTGCGTTGATTGACGGCAACAACTGGATTCTTTCGTCTAAAGCGTGGAGTGCCTTGTGGTGACGCGAATACATCCAAGCGATCTACAGAAGCAAAATAAACCTGACCGTCAGTTTCCCAAGCGATCTTAGTCGCCTCAGGACCATTACTTAATGTCGTTGTAGTGACTGGACACGCACCAATTTCCCATTCATGGATTAATTGGTCATCAAACCTTCGCCCAGCATCGCTAAGTGTCAGCAACCGTTGCCCCCGTCGAATATTCTGTGCCGCACTTCGATATGAGACATACACCTCACCAGAAAGCCCAGTTAGTGCGGCCATATTACAACATCCACAGGCACCTTCATCCATCTTGCTAACCTTTTGAACCGGACCAAATGTTCTTCCTTCATCCCGAGAAACCACCAGATGAACCCCCCGCTCATAATCTTCAGAGCCACCAGCGTGCCAGAGTGCAAAGACGTTTCCCTCTAAGTCTGTCGCCACCGTCGGAGAGGCTTCAAAACTTCCATCATTTTCGGTCCATAACATTCGCTGAGTCTCAAACAAATCTGTGTTTTGTTGCGACCGTGTGTAGAAGATACGAGTTGGGTTCGTCTGAAACCAAACTACATGGATCACGTTTCGTGAATCTATTGCTAACTGGCCACCATCAATCGGCCCCATACCAACAACCGACCGTGGCTCACTATTAACAAGCATCGGAGCGCTCCAGGTATCATGTCCGCGCCCTCTTGACACATAGAACAAGTCACCTCCGCTCATTACACCTTCAAAATAAATCACGTGCATTGTGCCAGACTCATCGATCACGGCTCGCGGCATCCTAGCTCCATCAGGTATGCGTACCACCTCCACAGATGCCTTACCCAAATATCGACCACCTGACAAGAAGGCTATAACTAGGACAAACCCTCCTATAATTACAAGACACCACTTAAAGTTATTAATTAAAAGATTCATGGCACAGACCCATCAAATGCATGTCACGATTCTATTTCATAAAGTATTGCCAAGGTTAAATCTGAGAAAACATCTTATTCTTATTTCAATCGATCTTTCTGTATTCGTACCGGAAATATGAACGTGGCTAAAAATAACTCGCAACCAAGCCTCCTGTTGGCACTCATTCCAGTCGTCATTCTTATTAGCCTTCTTACAGTCTCTGTAAGCTTGTTTAAAGATCAATCTTCTTCGGGACCGAACCAACTCTCACTCATGCTGGCAGCAGGTATCACAATTCTCATCGGGTTACGTCAAGGATTGACCTGGAAAGAACTTGAAAAAAGCATTGGCGCAGGAATTGCCTCTTCGATAAATGCGATCTTAATACTGTTGATTGTAGGTGCATTAATTGGATCTTGGATTCTGGCTGGAATCGTCCCTTCAATGATTTACTACGGTGTATCAATTATTAATCCCCATCTTTTTTATGGGACTGCCTGCATAATCTGCGCCATTATCGCGCTCGCTACAGGAAGTTCATGGATTACCGCTGGGACTATTGGAACCGCACTGATTGGCATCGCAGCCGCTCAAGATCTTCACCTCGGTCTAGCCGCTGGTGCAATCATTTCCGGATCATATTTCGGAGACAAGATGTCGCCATTATCCGACACAACCAATCTCGCCTCCGCAACTGGAGATGTAGAAATTTTCACCCACATTCAGCACATGATCTGGACTACCGCTCCCAGCTTTTTGATAGCGGTATTATTATTTTTTTCTATTGGTCAATTTTTGCCAGTTCCAACAGGAATCAATGAGCTAGACGACCTACTGTTCGCACTAACTGAGCACTTCACTATTGGCCCCCATCTCTTAATTCCAATATTTATCGTCACGGGGCTGGTCATAAAAAAAATACCTGCGTTTCTAGCATTGCTGTACGGTGCACTGATTGGGGGTATCTTTGCTGCACTATTTCAACAAGCACTCTTGGTGAAGTCTTTTGAAACAAATAGTTTTTTGTTTGCTTTCGCTCTCGTCAAGGAAATCGTGACAGCTCTTTATGCAGGCGTCACCCTTGATTCTGGTAATCAGATGTTAGACGAACTGCTCTCACGCGGAGGCATGAGTAGCATGATAATGCCGGTTTGGTTAATCATCTCCGCGATGACATTTGGAGCCGTCATGGAAACGACTGGAATGTTGGAAGTGATTTTTAGGCGCATCATTAAGAACATCCGCAGCACCGGCGATCTCATTGCCTCTACTGCGGCTTGCGCGATAGGCATTAACGTAATTACATCAGATCAATATATTGCAATTGTGCTTCCTGGACGCATCTTCCGTGATGTGTATCGCCGACAACTGCTTGAACCCAAAAATCTGTCACGCACGCTTGAAGATGCAGGAACTTTAACTTCAGTTCTGATACCTTGGAACACATGCGGTGTCTTTATGGCACAAACTCTTGGAGTCTCGACACTAACCTATGCTCCATTTGCATTCTTTAACTTAGTCTGCCCTGTTGTTGCGACGGCCTTCGGGTACAACAACATCGGAATTACTAAACTACCCTCAACTCAACAGAAAGTGAGCACAAAAAATAAATCTCGCTCAAATTAAGGCAGGGAAAACTGCGCGCGGAACGCGCGCGTCGAAACGAAACGGAACTCCTCAGCCTTTTCAACAACAGAATCGCCAGGAACAATAAAACAAGCAGCTATGCCTCGCTCATCAGCCCATCTGATACCTTCTTCAACTCCCATAACAAAAATGGCCGTCGAAAGAATATCTGCCAACAGAGCCTTCCGATGCCACACGATAACTGACCCAGCATCATTAACGGGACGACCAGAACGGGGATCAAGAATATGGCCTAACCGAACACCGTTAACGAGACGATCCCGCTCTGAGCCACCGCTTACAGAAATCGAACCGTCTTTTAAGTTCAAGTTCAGAACGGTTCGCATCCGATGGATAGGGTTAGCGATCGCAAATGGCCAGCTTTCAGTCTCCGCTAGACCAGACACCATGAGTTGACCTCCAATATCAATCATCCACGGCTTAGCAAATTCTTCAAGGGTTTGCTCAACCCGATCGAGCGCTTGCCCCTTACCAAAGGCACCCGCATCCACACTGACATCCCTGAGTCGAACTACAGTGCAATCTTTTCCGTCAAAATTTAAATACTTAAATCCAAAGAGAGCTTTCGTTGACGGCTCTGAAATGTTGGATTCATTTTCTTGATTGTGCAACAAGTCACCCACTACCGGATCAAAAGCACCATTCGTTTCTTGGTGCCACCGCGCTAATTTTTTAAACAAATTACAAAATTCAAGATCAGCATGCCACACCTGGTTAATCGGATGCCGATTCAGACGGCTTACTAGACTTTCGGCACGCCACGTACTAAGTTCAGCTTCTGTCTTCTCAAGAACTTTCAGCATCTGTTCAAGCTGAATTAGTCCAGCAGCGCGGTCTGAGGTTCGAACGGATAGGTGCACCTTCGTACCCATCAGATAAGCCTGTCTTGTAACACTTTTTAAAGATTCATTACCCAAGACTGCTTCCGGTAACCCAACAGTTCGCAACAACGTAAACAGAGTAAGAAATACTAAGGAGAACCTTGGCATAAGCAGAAAGTACGCTTCGGGATCATGAAGGTTGTTGAACCGTTACCGACGTGGAAGAAGCCTGAGCAGACAATGTCCGCGAGGCCTTTATAAAACGCCACCCTAGAATAAGATGCGCGCTATAGCCAATAAGAAAGATCACACTTGTAGCGATATGCAAGACAACCATCCACTGTAGCCATACGGGGGAACTCAATACCTGCAAAAGATATCCAGTAAGTGCCATTGACGAAAAGCTAATCAAAGAAGTCCATCCGGTTCGTCTGTCCGGCTTTTGGTTGGACAAAATCTTCTTGTAAGTATGGGAACGAAAGACCATTCCAAAAAAGATCAATAAAATCGGTGCTGTTATCACATGCAGCGAAAGCATCGACGGTTGCCACGCATGGTTTATAACAGCAAATGGATCATCAATTACTATCAGGTACTTCATGTAGAAGTACACGATCCCTGTAAGGGCAATGATTACATTCAACGTATTAAACGAACGCCGTTCCCACGGTTTCATAGCTTTATCTATTTGTCCTCTTCCAAGACTTGATTAATCGCTAACACCCGTCTCACGGCCTGATTAGCGGCTAAGGTTGTTAAAGTAGCGCCGGCGATGGGGCGAATTAATCTTTGCAAGGCCAAATCATCACTTAATCCTTGTTGCTCATATTGTCTAAGCCACGGCCTAGAAGCTTGATATTCCCTCGGTTCAAGAAACGCAGTAATATCAATACGTTTCACCTCATTGTTGGCATCTAGTGAAATCAAGAGACTTTCCCGCTTTGTCCTAACAATATGGGTGTCAATATACGCACGTCCAACTAACTGACCATCACGTCTCGCCACGTAACGGGCCACCAATGCAGTAGAAATTTCTTCGCGAGCCAGTCGAGCCGCAAGCTGTTGTTGATCAACTGTCAAAAATATACGCTCGGCTTCAACTACAGCTCCAGGATATACAGCACGCAGAGCCTCATCACGCGTTAATAATCCTTGCTGCAAAGCGGTGCCACTTATCGACAAAAGGCACCACATTACAAAACCGGCGAGAAAATATTTTCTCAATGCACCTACCCAAATATTTGGAACAACGATCTCTGTTACTCTAAAGTTTAAAGCTGAATTCTTAGTTGAGATTCGATCTCAATTGAGTGTGTGACTATAACTCCGACCTTTTTGGTCGGTCAAGTTTTTGTAAACATTTTTCTTCATATTCTTTAAAGAGTAAAGTGACGTCAACTCCTCTAACTTATCGGAAGATCTTCTTTTTCTGGTTACCTTTAGCAAGCACATGGCTGATGATGGCCGTCGAAGGACCGTATCTCGCAGCCATTATTGCCAGGCTTCCTGAACCCACAATCAATTTGGCCGCATTTGGCATCGCGCTCGCTTTTGCCATCATTATTGAAGCTCCAGTTATCATGCTAATGAGTGCCTCCACTGCTTTAGTGGAGGATCGAGACTCATTTTTTGCATTGCGGAGATTTGCATATGGCTTGTGTATCAGCCTGACAATCGTTCAGGTGCTAGTCCTTACCCCACCTGTATTTACTTTTCTTACAGCTGTCGTGATGAACCTGCCCAGTGATGTCTCCCTCCTGACCCACCAAGGACTTACACTGTTACTCCCTTGGCCAGCCGCGGTGGGATACCGACGATTTCAACAGGGCTTATTAATCAGAAAACATCTGACTCATCGGGTAGCGTACGGTACTGGTTTTCGTTTGTTAACAATGTCTCTTAGCGCTATCGCCGTGTACTGGTTCTTACCTTTAGATGGAGTCCATGTCGGAACGATCGGTCTATCAACAGGAGTCGTGGTTGAAGCCGTGGCTAGTCGATTCATGACGCGCTCAGTAGTTACTGAGATACTGCACAAGGATTCCGACGTGCTACAAGAATCTAATCCGGCACTTCATCTGATAAATCTCATTAAATTTTATGTTCCTCTTGGACTTACCTCCGTACTCGCTCTAGCAATTCAACCTCTACTAACATTTTTTATGGGTCAAAGTCGTAACGCGCTTGAGTCGTTAGCCGTTTTTCCGATTGTGCACGGCATTGTTTTTATTTTCAGGGCCATCGGGCTGTCATATCTAGAAGTAGTCATTGCACTTTCAGGTAACAACAACGAACATTTCAAGCACATTCGAAACTTTGCCGTTGGCTTATCTTTAGCAACTGTCTGTACTTTATCGATAATTGCGTTTACACCACTCGCTGAAATTTTGCTCCAGAACGTTTTTGGACTCACTGCTCAATTAACAACTTTCGCTTTGCCACCACTACAGATACTCGCTGTATTCCCAGCCCTATCTGTGCTTTTGTCATTACAAAGGGGGGCACTGGTACAATCACACTACACTCCACCCATCACACTGGCGACTTTTTTGGAAGCAAGTTCCGTGGGAATAGCATTATTAGTAACCATCTACCATTTTGACCTGATTGGTATCAGCGCAGCCGCTATTGCCATTCTTCTGGGGCGCATCGTTGGCAACCTCTCACTTATGCCAACGTGGAGTCGAATTCTGGACAAGAATTCCTAGAAATATAAGGGTTTTTCATAAAGAAAGCAGACAATTCTTTTAAAAAGTTTCAACAGCTATATAATTTTTGTTGCTCATTAATCAAAAGATATTAATAACCGAGAGGAAGGACCACCATGCAAGGGAAAGCACTATTAGTCGCCCTCTTCGCTACTAGTTTGATGGCACTGCCGTCTTCGGCGAGCGCTGAAGACTATGGCCACGTTCATCTCAGAACAACGGATCACCTGGCCGCGGCACAATGGTACATTGATCACATGGACTGCCAAGCATATGAACGAGAGGGAGCATGCAAAGTAGACGACATCCAAATTCTGTTCTATAGCGATGGCGCAGAACCAACAGGACCCAGTGTCGGCAGTGGAATCGATCATCTTGGTTTTTCCTTTACGGATCTGGAAGCCAAGATGGCCGGATGGAAAGCTGCCGGAGTAAAAATTCTTGAGGATATTCGTGAGGTACAAGGACTTTTCAAATTAGCATTTGTCGAGGATCCTTGGGGAACGAAAATCGAAGTCGTTGAAGATCTTCAATGGCTGGGCTTTCATCATATTCATCTTCGCTCTGAAGATCCCGGAACTACTCTAAGCTGGTACGAAGAGTTATTTGGAGGCATTCCAGACAAAATGAAAGGGCGCTTAACTGGACTACGTTACAACACTGTAGGAACTCGCGGTGTGTGGCTTCTGGTCGGGCAACAACGTGACGGCACCCTAGAACCTACTGTCGGACGCGCATTTGATCATCTGGGTTGGATCGTGGACGACATGGATGCTTACATTACGATGTTGCAAAGCAAGGGTATCGAATTAGACGACGGTCCACGTGAAGTTACAAATTCTGCTGGCGAAGATTTAATAATCGCTTTCTTAATTAGCGCTGAAGGCGTAAGAATCGAACTGGTACAGTACGTTAATTAATTCACAGGTTACTAAACAAATTCCCACGGGCGATCACCGTCACTGAAAAAGGCGGCGATCGCTCTGTACTCTCTAATTCAATAACCAACCCACCTCTCCAACACCATTCCCAAATAAAGTTGTAGAAAATTCAAGAAAAGAACCGTTGTCATTCTTCGGTATGTCGCCTGCACACCTTTTTTACAACCCTTTCGATGGTTAAGCCTTGAACAATAATTGAAAAGAGAACAACACCATATGTAATTGCCAGCAATGTAGGTTTCCAAGGACTTGATGGTAAGGCGAGGGCCAGTGCAACAGAAATACCGCCACGCAACCCACCCCAAGTAAGAACCTGGATTGAGCCTTCAGTAAATTCCTGACGCAGTCCGATCAACTTAATGGGACCTGCTACGCTAATCCAACGGGCCAGCAAGACAACCGGCACCGCAAACAAAGCAGCCCCAAACATGGGTCTTGAAATTGTAATGGCAATAATTTCAAAACCTATCGCTAGAAATAGAAGCGAATTCAGTATCTCATCAACCAAAGACCAAAACGTATCCAAATGTTCACGAGTCGCGACACTCATTGCAAACCGTTTCCCATAATTGCCAATAAAAAGCCCAGCCACTACAACTGCTAAGGGGCCCGAGACATGCAAGTTAGAGGCAACCGCATAAGTTCCCATGACAAGCCCTAAGGTGATCAGAATTTCTAATTTATGTTCATCGATCGTTTTCATACAACGAAAGGCTCCGTATCCGGCTAGTAAACCTAACCCAATACCACCAACCGCCTCTGTAATCAGCAACCTGACAGCACCTATTAGACCCAGAGAACCATGCCCCGGGTCACCCACTGCAACGGCCAATAAGACCGTGTACAAGACAACTCCTACTCCATCGTTGAAAAGACTCTCTCCGGCTATTTTTGTTTCAAGAGCCTGGGGAACTCTGACATGCTTCAGAACTCCCATAACTGCAACAGGATCCGTCGGTGAAATTAATGCCCCGAGCACTAGGCAATATGACCATGGAACATTTAAGTTCATGGCAGAGAGTCCATAAAACATAAAAAAGGCCACTAAGACGGTAGAAAGACAGATTCCCACCGTGGCAAGGGTTGCAATCAACCACCGACGTTCGAGCAAACTTTCCAAATCGACGTGCAATGCGCCAGCAAACAAAAGAAAACTTAGCAGTCCTTTCATCAACGTCTCTTCAAACTCAATGTTAAGCAACGCACTGCGAACAAGATTTCCAAATCCTAAAATTGGAAATAGAGCTTCGGCTATTAAAATTGCCACCGAAGTGGCAAGAGCAATAACTAAGATTCCTATCGTATGAGGAAGTTTGAACCAACGGTGATTGATATACCCGAAAGCCGCAGCAAGTGCCACAAAAACTGCGACCAACTCAAATACTGTCTCAACAGTCATAAGATAAATTGAAATAGGCTCTTTTTAGCCTGTCTTGCTTCACTTAACTACTTCTGGAGAGGTTTTTCCAAGCTCCAGACTGCGCAGGTAGGCTGCCTGAACAGCGTTTGAAATCAATGTCCGAAAAGCACCTTTTTCCAATTCCGCAACTGCGGCAGCGGTCGTGCCTCCTGGAGAAGTAACCATTTTACGCATTTCTGCTGGCTCTGCTTCGGAACCCCTCGCAAAAGAAGCCGAACCAAAAACCATCTGCACGACGAGTTCATGTGCATCAGCCATTGAAAATCCCAACTGTACCGCCGAATCTACAAGCGCTTCTATCAAAAGAAAAACGTAGGCCGGCCCAGACCCCGTAATGGCTGTCGCCATATCAAGAAATTTTTCATTTGACACATGAAGATGCTTTCCAAGAGCGTCTACTATCGCCGTGGCCTGTTGAATTTGAACCGAACCCACCTCAGTCGAAGCGGTCCAGACGGTCATCCCTTCTCCAACCTGCGCAGGTGTGTTGGGCATAGTGCGAACAACCGCGCGATGATTCAATCCAGCTGCGATGGTTTCAATCGTTACTCCAGCAACTATCGATAAAACCAACGTTTCACTCTTGATGGTATCTCGAAGTTCTAACAACACAACAGGCAACACCTGCGGCTTGACCGCAAGTACGACAACGTTCGCTTTACTAATCGCCTCAAAATTATTCCGTGTTATCTGAATACCGTAAGCATCCCGCACTGCCTTGAGACGGTCTTCCTGAGTATCACTCGCGGTTACATGAGTCGGATCAAGTTGATGCTTCGATAAAATTCCGCCAATAATGGCTTGACCCATAGCACCAGCACCTATAAAGGCAAAATGAATGTCTTGTAGTGGGTGTCTTTGTTCCACACTATCCCTCCTCAACTCCAAAAAATTAACTACCCTGTTTATTCTAATATTCTCTTCTGGCTATCCGTGGCATATATTCACAAGAGTGGACCCTCTCACACACACATTGGTCGGAGCTAGCCTCGCAAAAACTGGGCTCAAAAAATTATCACCCTATGCAACGACAACACTAATTCTTGGAGCGAATGCCCCTGATATTGACGCAGTAACAATGCTAATCGATCGAGGTTTATCTTTGGGCTTTCGACGAGGATGGACTCACGGTGTACTCGCGCTCATCATTCTTCCGATCCTTCTAGCGCTATCAATACACCTTATCGACAAAATTCTTTCGAGTACTCGCCAACGAGCTCATGTTACAAAACTCCCCCCTCTTTTTGTTCTGTCATATATTTCTGTGCTTACACATCCGGTACTCGACTGGCTAAATACATACGGCGTTCGTTTTCTAATGCCATTTAGTGATCGCTGGTTTTATGGAGACGCTCTTTTTATTATCGACCCGTGGGTTTGGCTCCTACTCGGAGCTGGGCTTTTTATGACACTTTCTCAATCGCTTGCAAGTATCACCGTGTGGGCGGCCGTTTGTATTATTACAACCACCCTGGTCACTGCCACTCCTATTGTTCCACCACTCGCAAAAATTGTGTGGGCGATGAGCATCACAATCATTGCGGTCATGCGAATACGGTGTGCGTCTAATTGGAAGGTGGAAAGAAACACAAAGATAGGTCTGAGCATAGCATGTGTTTACGCTATATTAATGATCGGCGGGAGCAAAATGGCGGAACGCCAAGTAGAAGATTGGCTTACGGAACGCGGCAGTACATTTTCAGAAATTATGGCCGGTCCACTTCCAGCGAATCCTTTCGTGCGTGAAGTCATCGTGGCTGACAGACACCACTACCACTTTCTTGAACTGAATTGGCTATCTGAAAATACGATCCGAATTGCGGGGCCCTCGTTAGAGCGCGGTGGTGATGGAGCAATCGTCCGAGCAGCTTTAACAGCTCCCCATGTCCGTGGTTTGCGAACGTGGATGCGATTTCCATCATTTACGATAGAAAATCTCTCCGATGGATACCGCGTTAGCATCCGCGATGTCCGCTACGCGCGTGGAGCGAGTGCAGGATTTGCACAAACCGTCGTAATCCTTGATTCTGAACTGTCCCCCAAACTTGATTAGCCTGTTGTTTTAGTCATCAGGAATCATTTTTTCGGATACCACAAGCAAACCAGAGTTCCTTCAGTAAAATTTCTCAAATCATCCCAACTACTGATGGGTAAACTAATGTGAGCCAATGCAGTCGTTGGTAATTCTCTATATTCACCAGTGAGTTTTTCGACAAGCTGCTCAAGTCCAGGGTTGTGCCCAATTACCAATAGCCGTTGTACCACACTAGAGCAATTTTGGACTACTGTGATGAGAGTGTCTAGATCGGCCAAATAAATTCTAGGATCTATTGATACAAAGACTTGACGCCCACAATTTTCGACCACAAGAGAGGCTGTACTCTTCGCCCTAAGAGCACTGGAACTGACAATTGAATCTGGTACTAAAACGCTCTCGCGTAAAAACTCACCAGCCTGAGGAGCCTCTCGACTGCCCCGTTTATTTAGCGGTCGATCATGGTCCTCCAACGTTACATTTTTCCAACTAGACTTAGCGTGTCGTAGTAATAACAAGGTCTTCATGGATTGCTCCAATATTGAATCATTACCCCTGCATTCACAGTAATGCACCGTCAACAAGTAAAGCACAAAAAAATGACACTGGAATTATGTCGCAAATTCTTTCAACATAGCACTAGAATGAAGCAGTGCTACTTGTCCAACTGATTGATCTGTACTCGTTTGTGGTTTTTGCGTCCGTCCTGATTTCATGGATCCAACTTCCACCTTCAAATTCGGTCGTTGCATTCCTTAACTCAATGACGGAACCGCTGTTGGGACCAATCAGATCACTGCTCCCAGATATGGGTGGTCTTGATTTTTCACCACTCGTGTTACTGTTTGGTCTGCGTTTCCTCCGAGGGGTGGTCCTTTCGGTGACACTAGGTTTTTGACTACACTTCGCAAGCTATGAGGTGCAATGTGCATAGGATTCTTTTAACAATTGCTGCCGTTACCACGCTTACAACTGCCACCGCAGCCCAAAATACTGAGAACCCCTACTCGACCCGTGTGGATCGTCGAGAAGGACTTGAAGGTTTTCGGATACACTGCACTATTTGCCATGGATATGACGCTAAGGGTGGCGGAGAAACAAACGGACCAAACCTCACAACAGGACGATTTAGACATGCCAGCTCGGTCAGCGGACTTTTTGATGTCATTCGTAATGGCGTACAAGGCACTGCCATGCTTGGGATTAATCCCGACACACCTGACCGTCTTGTCTGGCAAATCATGACCTATTTAGATTCCCTAACACCGAATCCATCTAGTATCGATCTACCTGGCAATCCCACATCTGGACAAACATTATTTGCGGGAAAAGGAAACTGCTCAAGCTGTCACATGATTAATGGTGAGGGTGGTCGCCTTGGACCAGATTTATCAAGAATTGGTGAAAGACGTGACCCGGACACACTGAAAAAGGATCTTCTTAATCCAAATGAAAGTGTTGAACCACGGTGGTGGAGAATAGCTGTAACACATAACGATAATACGACCCTTGAAGGATTAAGAGTCAGTGAAGATACATTTTCACTTCGCCTTATCGATGAAAACGAACGCTTATGGTCACTGACAAAAAAAAATGTTAATTCTTACGAAACTAATAAAACCTCAACGATGCCAAGCGTAGAGGGAAACCTCACCGATCAAGAGACAGACGATCTTGTCGCCTATCTTTTCTCATTGCGGAAGGAGAGTTAGCCGATGAAACGGCTTTTAGTAATTACTATCTTTATAGTCGCCTTGGGACAATTATTGTCTGCTCAAGGACAGGAAAACACCTCGGCTCCGTCTTTCTCGCCAGTAACATGGGAACGTCTCGTGAACGCTGATGAAGAACCCCATAATTGGCTTATGTACTCAGGCACATTTAGTAGCCAACGATTCAGTCGCCTTGCGCAAGTCGACATAAACAGCGTCGCAAACCTTGAACTAAAATGGGCTTATCAACTCCGTGAGTTAGATCGCGCTGAGACCACCCCTTTAGTCGTCGACGGTGTCATGTTTATCACTGAAGCCCCAAGTAACCTTGTGGCCGTCGACGCAGCTACTGGCGGCCTTTACTGGGAGTACGACCATGAACTTCCTGAAGATCTCAGACTCTGTTGTGGGCGGAATAACCGCGGCGTTGCAATCCTAGACAACAACCTCTACATGAGCACCCTCGACGCTCATCTTGTAGCAATTGACGCGACTACCGGGAGCGTGGTTTGGGATACCGAAGTCGCAGATTATAAATCCGGCTACAGTAAAACAGCCGCCCCTCTAATTGTTAAAGACCAAGTAGTAACAGGAATTGCTGGTGGAGAGTTTGGTATTCGGGGATTTCTTGATTCCTACAACGCTAACTCTGGAAATCTTGAATGGCGAACCTATACCATTCCCGGTCCAGACGATCCCGGAAACCAGACATGGGCTGGAGAATCTTGGCGAACCGGTGGATCACCTACCTGGATCACGGGTTCCTACGATCCAGATCTTGATCTCGTATATTGGGGGACGGGAAACCCTGGTCCTGACTACAACGGCCAGATGCGACTTGGTGACAACCTTTATTCCGATTCAGTCCTAGCTCTGAGCGGTGAAAGTGGCGAATTAGATTGGTACTTTCAGTTTACCCCGCATGATGTTCATGACTGGGATGCAATCCAGATACCAATCTTGGCGGATATCGACTACGAGGGACAAAAACGAAAAGTAATGATGTGGGCAAATCGAAATGCCTTTTTTTACACCCTTGACCGGGAAACTGGTGAATTTCTTGTAGGAAAACCGTTTGCCCGCCAAACATGGGCTGAAGGACTTGATGACAACGGCCGCCCAATTCGAGTTCCCAACATGGAACCAACCCCTGATGGTATCGTTGTGTCTCCCTCGGTACTAGGAGCCACTAACTGGTGGTCCCCTGCCTATAACCCCCAGACCGGCCTCTTTTATGTGAATGCGTTTGACGGGGAAGCCGAATATTTTATTCGCGAAACGGAATATCTGGCTGGTTTTCGATTTGCCGGAGGAGGACAACAGGCAGTCTCTGCTATCGATAATTATGTAAACACTATTCGGGCTATCGATCCAAAAACAGCTGACATTGCGTGGGAGTTTGAAATTACGCCGCAGTCAAAGGCGGGACTCCTGACAACATCGGGGAATTTGGTGTTTGGCGGTGGCGTGGATGGGTACTTTTTTGCGCTCGACGCAAAAACCGGAGAAGAATTGTGGCATATCAATCTCGGAGCGCTAATCCAAGCTGCACCGATTAGCTATGCCGTTGGTGGACAACAATATATTGCAGTAGCCGCTGGAAATGTTTTGTATTCCTTTGGTTTGCATGACTAAAAAATGCTCCTAACTGTATTAACGTCTACAACACCGTGCTAATGTTAAATGTTTCCCGATCGCCTTTAAAAAGTCAGCTTAGACTAAAACAGTTGTTCCTGCGTTTACTCTGTGCCTCCATACTGATAATTTTTTTATTACCACTCTTGGTATCTCGCTCGACAGTCACTCATGCTAATGTTCAAAGCGCGCGTGTTCAACCTGAGGATTCCACTGAAAATTATCCGTCCCAACGAAACGCAAATTACTCCATCGATGTCGAATTAGACCCTGAGAATCGTACGCTGACTGGACGTGAAGTTCTTACGTGGCGCAACATTTCCTCAATATCGACGACGGAATTACAATTTCATCTGTACTACAACGCATGGAAAAACAGTCGGTCAACTTGGCTACAAGAAAATAATATCGCTCCTCGCAGAGGTCGGGATGGACTTGCAAGTCGACCCTCATCGGACTGGGGCTGGATCGATGTTACTGCGGTCCGCTTCCTAGGAGAAGGTGACGCACCTACTATTGATTTAACTGCTGACATCGCACACATATCTCCTGACGATGGCAATCCAAATGATGAAACCGTACTTCGGGTGCCCTTACCATTTGCAGTCGATCCAGGTTCCACAGTAAACGTCGAAATAGAATGGACCTCTCGTATCCCACGGACTTTCGCCAGAACCGGAACAGTAGGTGATTACTTTTTTATCGCCCAATGGTTTCCAAAAATTGGAGTCTTGGAGGAAAGTGGATGGAATTGCCACCAATTCCATGCAATCACTGAATTCTTTTCTGACTACGGTGTCTACGACGTGCGTATTACTGCGCCTACTGACTGGGTTGTCGGTGCGACAGGACTTGAACGTGAAAAAAGCAAGAACGTTAACGGAACAACAACTCATCATTACTATCAAGAAGACGTACACGACTTTGCGTGGACGACTAGTCCTGATTTTATCGAACGTCGATCTCGTTTTGAACATCCATCCTTACCCGATGTCGACATTCGGTTGCTTCTCCAACCGGAGCACGCCGGCCAAGCCGAGCGACATTTCCAAGCGACTCAAGACACTTTGCGATATTACGGTGAGTGGTTTGGTGCATATCCGTACAGTCACGTCACGGTGGTCGACCCCGCTTGGCAGAGCGGCTCTGGTGGCATGGAATATCCGACCTTTTTTACCGCTGGCACGCGTTGGCTCGCTCCTAAGACATCCGCCGATGACGGACCAGAAGCTGTTACTATTCACGAAGCCGGACATCAATTTTGGTACGGTGTTATCGGAAACAATGAATTTGAACACGCGTGGCTAGATGAAGGTCTCAACACTTTTGCCACAGGACGAGTAGTGGACCTTACATTCTCTCCACACTATCTAAGGACACGGTTTTTTGGCGGGTTGATACCATGGACTTTTAAAGATCTTTCGTGGTCTCGAGAAATATACCGGTTACCTTCTTATCGGAGAAATGCTCTTACGGACCCACCTGTAACACCGTCTTATCTTTACTGGCCAAGCAGTGGGCGCAGTAACATTTACGACAAACCTGCCCTCTGGTTATTCACGCTCGAACGTTATTTAGGTTGGGACGTGCTCCAGAAAGGCATGGCAGATTTTTACAAACGGTGGCAGTACGATCATCCAAAACCGGATGATTTTTTTTCAGCTATCAATAAAGCTAGCGACGAAAATCTACAATGGTTCTTCGATCAAATTCATAACACTTCTGTTGTTTTTGATTATGAACTACAGCAGTTAACAAGCAGGAAAATTGTTAACCGTGGCTTCTTTGAAGATTCTGGTGAAAATTCTTTTATTGACGGCGAGCCGGAAGATTTATTTACAACGACTGTCGTAATTAGACGCCGTGGTGAGGGCGTCTTTCCCGTAAAAATAGTAACCACATTTACTGATGGACACGAGGAGCGGGAATTGTGGGACGGCCACGATCGGTGGACAAGTTTCACGTACAAGAGAAACGCTAAAGCTTTAGACGCATCCGTTGATCCTGAGCGTGTGCTCTTGTTAGATATTAATTACACAAACAACAGCAGAACCCTGACTCCCAAAGCAGCGGAAGCCGCTCGAAAGTGGAGTCTCAAGTGGTTGGTGTGGTTGCAGGATCTCCTTTTAACTTATGGGTTTTTTGTGTGATTAAATCCTTTCTTGATGGCTGCCAGCGAAGCTTCCACGCGCCTATGACGTTAGTCGGGGTGTATGTAATAACCTTGGCACTCGCGATTCCTGCGACTCTTTCTTTACAAGACACCATTGCGACGCATTTAGGCTCAAGTATGGCCGGGCATCAGATGGCTGAAGGCGTTTCGCTTTCATGGTGGGAAGAATTCCGGGCAAGCACAGATGGCCTTGAAAGAACATTTACTTACTCGATAATTGGTTTTGCCGCGATTTTAAGAAACATTAGTAGCTTTTTAGACAGAACCCCACCTCCTCAAATATTAGTTCCTTTAATCATCTGTTACCTCACCGTTTGGAGTTTTTTAATTGGAGGAATTTTTGATCGGTTAGCCCGAGGAAAACATATTGGTAGCACAGCATTTTTTTCTGCCTGTGGAACCCATTTTTTTAGATTCTGTCGCTTGGCTATCATCGTCGGTACAACGTACTGGCTACTACTAAGCGTTGTACATCCTTGGTTGTTCGAAACTCAGTACGAGAAATGGATACATGATTTTACGGTCGAGCGAAACGTCTTTTCCGTTCGCCTAGCGCTATATGCACTGTTTGCCATATTGTTAGGTGCAGTTAATCTCATTTTCGACTATGCGAAGATCCGTGTTGTAGTAGAAGACCGCCACAGTGCAATTGGAGCGCTCTTAGCTGCGGTGAGATTTCTGAGGCGGAATCCTTGGCCAACGATCGGACTCTATCTTCTGAATGTGTCACTCTACCTGTTAATTCTAGTTGTCTACGCATTTGCTGCACCAAGTGTCGATACACCAGTCTTGTTAGCATTAATTATTGGACAGACATACATAGTGGTACGCCTTTTTGCAAAATTGATTTTTTACAGTTCACAGATTTCATATTTCCAAAGTCAGTTGGCTCACGCAAATTACGTTGCCAATCCAATGCCCGTGTGGCCAGAATCACCGACGGCAGAAGCAATCGCCAATTCAAAAAGCTAATCCTCTAAAACAGGCTTCGCGGAAAATAAAGCACTCATTACAACGATTTTTAGACCTTCGATAGTACTCTGTGATAGAACAGAGATGTAACTGGAGGCAAACATGACACTACGGATCCTTTCATTCGCAATTTTGATAGTCACAATTTCAATACTGCCATCCAAGTATGTGGAATCTGGACAAGCAACATCCCAAGAGATTGAACAAAACGTGAAGGATGCCTTAAAAGGTCGTGACTTCAGGCGCGTGACTGCCACGATTATCTCGACAGAAGCCACCTTATCCGGAAGTGTCCCTACATTCTGGGCAAAAGATCAAGCAATCAAAAAGGTTCTGCGAGTAGATGGAATTGAAACGGTAGCCAGTGAACTTGAACTGCCTGAGGGTGAAAGCGACGAGAATATTGCCGAAGACGTCGCAAAAGTTGTCCAAAGATACGCACACTACACAATGTGGGACTTTATAAACGGTCAAGTTAACGAAGGAAAGGTATCACTTGCTGGTCTGGTAACGCCTGATCGCAACAAGAAAGACGATCTTTTTGAACGCATCGCAAAAATTAAGGGAGTGACGGATGTTGAAAACACAATTATCACACTTCCTCCTTCTTCAAGTGATACAAGAATTAGAAATTCAATCGCTAATAGACTCGCGACCAATATACATTTCGAGCGAATTGCAAGGATGCCGAACCCTCCGTTTCACATCATTGTTCATAATGGCATTGTGACACTGGTCGGCTTCGTACAGACGCAGATTGAATTTCTTGAACTACAACAACTTGTGGCCCAATCAAACGACGTTCTCCGCGTTGAAAATCTCTTACAAACAATTCGATAGCCCATAGTCTCGCTGTAAAAATCACGAGATCACCTCAAATTACCTAGATTAATGGGTTAACCATTAACAACTCTAGTCAATAAGGCTACTCGGACACGCAACACCCGTGCCTCCAAGCCCACAATACCCACCAGGATTCTTAGCAAGATATTGCTGATGGTATTCCTCGGCGTAATAAAAATGATCGGCAGGAACAATTTCAGTAGTTATGCGAGTAAATCCTGCTTTTGCAAGAACGTTTTGGTACTGCACCCGAGACTCTTCCGCGACCTGACGCTGAAGATCCGTATTAAAATAAATACCTGAACGATATTGGGTGCCAACATCATTACCCTGTCGCATGCCCTGGGTGGGATCATGGTTTTCCCAAAATGTCCGTAGCACTTGCTCCAAACTTACTTCAGCAGGCAAAAATACGACCAAAATCGCTTCTGTATGACCTGTTCGGCCACTACAGACTTCTTGATATGTTGGGTTCGGAGTGTATCCACCTGCATATCCAACAGCTGTAGTGTGTACCCCTGTCATTTCCCAAAATTTACGTTCAGCCCCCCAAAAACAACCCATTCCAAACAAAATGTGTTCTGAACCTTCTGGAAACGGTGAAACAAGCGGAACTTCCTTCACGTAATGAAAATCTGGAAGCGGCATAACCTCAGACCGACCAGGTAGCGTGTCCCCACGTTTTGGTGTTCCCAATTTGTCGCTATTACCGAAAATATTCCACATGATTGACCTCAAATTATCGCACTAGAAATCTATTCTCTTTTCATGAACCACCACCGGTACCACTGTTCATTTAATGATACGCTGTAGAGGTAATCAAGTGGGTTAAACTGGGAGAAGAGCATGGGCCATAAATTCACCGCGAACATTCCATCGCATCGGATCACATCGCCCGAATTGTTTTTTAATCGCCGAAAATTTTTATCAGCATTTGGCGTCGGAATTCTTGCTACACCATTTGCTTCGTGCTCTTTACCAGCAGGCGCTTCCCAAGCTCGCGCACAATCGTCATTACTAGAGGTGCCACTCCAGCGGCCATCCGTCTTTCCAGCACAGCTAAATTCCGCTTTTCAATCACCTCCGATGGCAATCAACCGGCAAGATTTTACACCCCGCGAGGTAGCTGCATCCCACAATAATTTTTATGAGTTTCTAGCTGGCCGTGGTGGGCCAGTCTGGCAATTCTGTGGAGACTTTGAAGTTGAACCATGGAAAGTAGAAATCACAGGTGAATGCAACAACCCGATGACGCTCGATCTAGATGATCTTTTTGCATTTGATCACGAAGAACGCGTTTATCATTTTCGATGTGTCGAACGATGGGCTATGAATGTACCTTGGTCTGGCTTTCCACTAAGTAAACTTATTGAACAGGCACAACCGACCAGCGCCGCAAAGTACATTCGATTTGAGACCGGAGTCAATGAAGCTCAGATGCCTGGAGTTACCGGTTCTCCTTGGTATCCATGGCCTTATCACGAAGGGTTACGTCTCGACGAAGCCATGAATGAACTTGCGATGGTTGTTACGGGTGTCTATGGAGATCCTCTACTAAGACAGCATGGCTCACCAATTCGGGTTATTGTTCCTTGGAAATACGGTTACAAAAATCCTAAATCGATCGTGAAAATTGAGTTTGTTCGTGATGAACCATCAACCTTCTGGCAGGTTCAACCCCACGAATACGGATTTCTGTCGAATATTAATCCAAATATTCCCCATCCTCGGTGGCCACAGAATGTTTCCTATTGGCTCGATACGGAGGAAACATTTGCAACCCCGATGTTTAATGGATATGAGGAGTATGTCGCAGACCTTTATCCGGATGAACCGAGAGAACTCCAGAGACCTCTCGGGATAGGCGACGTAGCTCGGTAAAGATTTGACCCCTAAACTCACTAGGCGGCCAGCTCTCACCTAGCACAATAATTGGTGCCTCGCGATGCTTAATGATTCCACTGTCACATCAATTTCACCCGACGATCCATCAGATTTAGCTCTTCTTGAAAATGTTCATCCATCTACATGGATAAATCCTAATCCAGCGAAACGTTACAACTTGGTTGTTATCGGAGCAGGCACAGCAGGACTCGTCACGGCTGCTGTCGCAGCAGGCCTCGGCGCTAAAGTCGCTCTTATAGAACGCCATCTCATGGGTGGCGATTGTCTGAACGCAGGTTGCGTTCCATCAAAAAGCCTCATACGATCGGCACGGGCTTGGTCTGCCACATCTCGTGGCGCTGAATTTGGGATTCGCTACCCTGCTGATACTAACAACGATTTCAGTGCTGTCATGGAACGAATGCGTCGTATACG